>Ga0307966_1004862_pt1 | contig 9974 bp, 8 predicted proteins | sample OrgLakmetagen646_FD_203141 | JGI IMG/M metagenome (GOLD analysis project Ga0307966, IMG submission 203141) | Saline water microbial communities from Organic Lake, Antarctica - #646 | ecosystem: Environmental > Aquatic > Non-marine Saline and Alkaline > Saline | place: Antarctica: Organic Lake... | reverse complement strand
CACACACACACACACACACACACACACGCACACACACGCACACACACATACACACACGAACGCGCATACACACACACTCAAGCACTCATACATGCACACAAAAACGCAAAACACACACATTCAAGGTAAAGGACATGGAAGGACCAAGATACCCCGGCTCACTTGTGGCTGCCCATGCCAAACAGCTATGGAGAGAAAAAATGGCTGAGCGACGAGCAGCACGTGGACCCCGCGCCCCTAGACACGGTATGCTGCTGATGTTCACAAGTGCTTGGATAGGTGCTCTCCTTAATCAAAACATTTACTTAGCTCCGTTATTCAGAATCTCATCATTTGACACATGACAAGATGACAAGGCGTCAATGTACGGTCCACACCTAACTTTTCACGCAGTCGCGCTGGCCAAGCTTGAGCAGTTTTGCTTGAAGTACGAGGGGTTGGCTCTGGCTTCTATCTTTGTCTTCGGCTTTTTAAAGTAAGCAGAAGGGTAAGCATTTACGCTGATAAGCACGTGAGAAAGAAATCCTTGTACAAATTTGCTGAACGAATGCTTTTGCTGGATTTTTGAGCTACTGTTTGTAAAATCTCTGTTCTTGTGCAGCACACAGTGCTGAACGCTTGCAATGGATTCACGTATCATTTGCTAAAAGGTGTATCAACTGTGCACCCTTGTTTACTAGCAGCCCAATGGCATTTGTGATTCAAAACAACGCACAGGTTTTCCATTGACGTCTTTGTCGATCACCGTTGCGAGGAGCTGAGCTCGTAAGTCCTCCACTTTTGGACAAGCAAGCATCTTTGTAGACAATAACAAGCGCTATTACCACGGCATTATACGCTTTTTCAGTTGTTGCAGCACCTTTGTTGCTTTTACCAGCCACCACCGTCATGAGCATCCGCCAACACAAAACTTCTGCTCTGAAGGCGCTGCGAACTTCTTGAGCATCTGGTCTCGCAAAATGTGCTGTCCATGAGGAAACTGCAGCGTGCACGGGTGGGTACAAGTATGCGTGTTTGGAACATACCGTCTGCACATGTCGGCACAACACCTGCACAATACCTGCACAACACCAGCCATTTGGTCTGCACATATTGGCACAACAAGCTGTGTGCAGTACCCCATCACTATGCAATAAGAATAGTAAGAACTGCACCTTATAAGGTGTGCAATGTTGCAGCTGGATTTTTTAAAGAGGCGGCGAAAAAAAACCGGAGAAAGACGATGCAGACAAGTGCAAGTAATTATTGATCAAGGCATAGACAGCCACGTGGGTAACGGGCACCGTACAACCTATCCACCAAAGCGTACATATTAAACAGGCTCAAGCAACAAAAGCGAATAGAGGCTAGGGAAACCCTTACAAAAACGGTCAACTGTCTCCATTGAAACGTGCATACCTGCCTCCATTCAAACCGCTCAAATGACATGCACACCGGCAATCAATTGTGAAAAATGCTATTTTATTCTCGTGCACACATTGTTCTCAATTGCAGGAGATGCAGTTGCTTTGGACCAGAGAGCTGGTGCCTCTTGCTGGAATGCGGGGAGAGTTCTGGAAGCTAAGGCATCAGGTCGAAGTCAGAGCGCGTGTGTTTGTTATATATCAATTCGAGGCGATTACTTTCTAGGATTGCTATTTCCAACATACCTGAGTAGGAATAACCTGTAGGAGGCTGGCAGCTTGTGCAGATCTCGATGGCATGCTCTCTTCTAGTGAATGCTGGTGATAGAACGACGGCCTTGTTTTGCAAACTTGAACTGTGCTGGCAAATTGGCATTTGCTTACCTTTCTTTCCAGTCCTTACCCACGCTGCCTGTGTAATCACTACTGGCAGTTTGTACAAATTCCACAAACAGGCACGACGGGCAGTCCCTGACTCCACAATTCCTGGACTGCATCCAAAAATGACTCCTCCTCCCTCCCTACAGCAACAGGCCAATATTGGCAGCAGCAGCAGCAGCAGCAGCAATAACAGAGGCTGGACTGCGTTGCTGTGGCCATCAAAATGGGCACCTCGCAGCTGGGATTTGGGAGGACGTTCAGCACAGCCTCAAGGTCCTTCGCATCCAATCACAGCAAACATCATCCCGCCTCCCGCTCCTTGCCAAACGTTGTCGGTCTCCACAAATCTGGATCATGAGCGTTGCAGCGAGGGTGAAGAGCACTGGGGCCTCGTTCACAGCAATCTTGTATCTAGAGTGAGTTCCTGGATAAATGCAAGCAACTCATCTAAAAGCCAAATACCGCTCATTTGCATGACTTACGAAGGAATAGGTACTGGATTGAGGATGATTGAGATAATATGGTAATATACATGTATGGCAAAGCAGTTGCATGTAACTGCCTGCCCATATCTTCTATGGCATTGACAGCAGCTGGTTTCTTGTCATTTTCAATCACAAACAATTCAAACTGGTCTTTACAATCTACGCACGCAGGCAAAAAATCTCAACGTGCAATGTGAGCAAGAGCTGCAGGTAAACTACCGTATACCATACGGACATGTACTCACCCACCCCCAAAACTCAGTAAAAGTTCTGCAAGATCTGGAAGATTTGCAAAATGAATATAATACAAAAATCATTTAATCACCCCAATCCCCTCAAAAACGTTTATAAAGGGCGATGGTATTTCTTACGTACGGTAGCAGACTTATGGGTTGGCCGTCAGTGTTTGTGCTTTGATTTAAGAGTATAGATGTTGTCAGAGGGTGCTTTACTTGAGATTGTTGGGTGCGTGTAGTTAATTTACTTTGCTTTTTAATGATGGCTGTGTGCACTTTACTTGCTGAAACGCAGGAGCTGTTTAAACTGCAGCAGCAGTACCATTGGTGGAGACACAAATACACAGCAAGGAGCCATTTGGGAGGTATCGCAATCAAGGTGTGCCTCCCCTTTCTATTTCTAGCATGCTAAAGCAACAGTTTCATTTCTGGTCTGTCTACGTCAAAACAAGTGCAAACCTACATATGCTACATATGTACTCAGCCCTTTTGCCTTTTGCCCGTCCATCGTTTTACTTTGAATAGGTCTTTTTGGATGACAACAGCCCATCAGTCTGCGCCACTGTCAATTGCTGTGGGAGCAGCTGGCACTTCGAGACAACTAGAGGTTTTGGCGAAGAAGTTGGGAACAGGGGCAGCAGCAGCCATGATTATGAAGCCCGGAGCAGTTTGGAGAGCGATAGCAATGCAAGTAGTAGTGCGAGCACCAGTAGCATTGGGGACAGCAGGAATGATGATGATTACAGTGATGCTAATGTTAAGGAACATGACAATGAGTGTGATATGAAAAGCAATAGCGGGCGTGAAAGCTGGCAGCTGGTCTTGAACCTGTATTGGCCGCTAGGGGAAGCGAGTAAAGACATTGGCTAGGAAAAATTTCGGTAATAGGCACAAAGGTTGCATAATTGTGTATGACTACTCTGGGTAACTTTGTTGTGCTCAGCAACTTATTTTTTAGTCATGCTTTGCTGCTGAATAAATGAATAAATCGCCCTTTTCTGTCTGAGTCTGTGGACCTGTCGTCGTCGTATCTTTTTGTTTATCTGATACTGTTACTGATGTTTATGAGGTGTTTTATTAAAAACACGCCTACCGGTACGGCTTCTCTCCCAATGCAAACTGCCCCATCTGCCCTTGCACAGATAGTGCGCTTCATATACTCTCAGGTTGCCAACACACTTAAATGAGGGACATGATTATAGAACGCCATAATATGGCAAGTGTGCTGATTGTCCAAGCCCTACAAAAGGGGCCATGCGGTGCCAACCAAATTGCCTACACTGACATAGGCAGCTCAGATAAAGTATCAGAGCAAGGCCTAGACCTGAGAAACACTGCCAACAAAATACTGCCCTCTTGGCTGCTACCCAACCTAACAGCATATGCTTTAAAAACTTCTTCTCAACCTGACGCTATCCTCTCTTTTACCTAGCACTGTGTGCTCTTCTCGCATAACCACCCTGTCATGTTAAATCAATGGCATGGACGAATCGTGTGATTTCCCCTGGATTTATAGTGTGAGCAACGGTTTTATGGTTATTTGGTTGTTTGGCCAGTTTAGATGGCCTTCTTGTAACAAACTCGCTCTTTTCTCAGACTTGTCTGAGCCATCTCCTCTTGGACGCACGTTGCTTGAGCCGTCGATTCCTTCTCGCGTGGAGAGGGAGGAGATATAGCTCATACTTGCAATCCATGCTTAAGCTGGTACCATGATTCGTCGTGACAGCCTGCAACTCAAAATTTCAACAGCTTGCTAAAGACAAGAAACTGAATCCAAACCTTTGGGAGGTTCAACTGATTGAATTTAAATTTTGTGAAGTCACTAGTCCTGATCCCCAACTCCAAAAAGCAAAAGTACAGCACAGCGTGCTTATTGCCAACCTAAACAGACAAGGATATAGGGAAGTCAAGCTCCACGTGATCCTCGGTGGAGTTATGGGGACTATCTACAAAGATTATACAGATAAACCTCTGGCAGACCTTAATCTGGATTATCATAAGATTAAATACCTGAAACACAAACTGAATGAACACTCCCTCAGACATGCATTTGCACTCATAACAACAAGTTATGCACTGCAAACTGCAATATAACACAAGCAACAACAGCCAAGGTTTGGGTCTGGGTGCTACGGCACACAACCCCCCTGACCCACATTTATTGTTTAACTGTTTGTGCGGTGGGGGGTTGCCTGGTGCGGGCACCTACGTAGCCCCCTCCCTTAATCATGCTGGCTGTGTTATCACTACCAGCGGAGTCTTTTCTTTTCTTTTCTGAGGTCTTCCTACGAAGGTCGGGACAACAAATATAGATACGCACTTGTAACCATTCTTTTATCAAACATCATCTTCGCTCTTGATCTTCCAATTATGCACAATACTTGAACTGGCTTTCATGACATTATTTCGATTGAATTTGAAGCAGTCGTTAATAATATTCAGCACACCCATAGTCGACACATTTTGTGACAAAATCACACCAAACCCTAAACCACAGCATGCATCGCAGTGTGCAAATAAATTTTATAAATTGACATGTCCGATGACAACGGTTGCAATACAACTCACTTGTGAGCAGCAATGGCCCATTTATGTTTCATCAAATGGTGATGGGTTTCAATGTCCTTAACCATCTTGAATAGGACAGCTCCTTGTGCGCAGCAATGGCCCGTTATGCCACCTGCTCAGAAGTGCCGTTTGAGAAGATCAGGTGTGTGTGTGCGAGCATGCATGGAGCAAGAGGTCCTCACAGGTGTCATTGCACGCGTGTCTAGACACAAAGCACGTGTGTTGCTCCTCTTTGTTTCTCTCCCCAGCGACCTTCTATCCCGTGTCAGCGGAGATTCGTCTCAGCTTGGCACCACAAAGGTTCCTCCGACGCTCAAGGTGAGCTACACATGCTCTATTGGCACCTCTGCCTTCATTTGCAATGAAGTTTTTATGCAAACGCAAGACGAGAGTAACTACCCCCCCCCTTGGCGTGCGCTGCTTTACAAAACAGGAAAGGCAGCGCTTACTTCAGTGCTTCATGAAGGCCTACATGCCACGGTCTGAGGATACGTTTCAGATGGTCCGCCTACTGGCCCCAGATGTGCGTTCATTTAAACTGTATAGCCCGCAAGTTGCCATGGATTGAGTCAGCCACTTTGGTGTGAATGCTTGAGGATATCCTGTCTAACAAACTTGTTACGAGTGATGAGTGCGGTTTATATTCAGTCCCCCTAGGACGGTTGATTTGTTAGAGGCTTAAGGTCTGCCTGTTCAGGTCGTGTTCTGGTCAATCAGCAATTGATAAGCATCAGCACACAATAGTACGTAAAGCTGGGGTCCTTCTCTCCAGTCTGTCCTCAATGAGTGCGCACCCCTCTCATCACCTCTTGTGAACGTACAGAGCGACCACTCGAGGAAGAACTACTACCTCCAGCAGGCCAAGCTAGGCAAGGCGATGTGTACTGCTGCTGGCATTCCAAAGGTAATGTAGGGAATGGACGACAGGGAGAGCAATGTTTGCAGAGCTGAATGAAGCTGACTAATTCAGTGCTCAACAAAATCGTAATAAGGATGAGGCAGTTTACCCCTGCCCCCTTCAATCCTTGAACTGTAATTCAAAGAAGTTGGCGGAAAAGGATGATCTGTTTTCTAAACCTCACGTGCTGTATATAACAGTATATTGCATGCTTCTCGTTCTCAATTTCCTACAGTATTGTATTGCACAACAGTCACATACACAACACAGGTAAGCATAAGAGCAAAAGCACCTACTAGATCCAGTACATCAACATCAGCCCTCGTTGACGGTGATTCAAACTACAAAAAAAGGCACGCACATACTGCCAAACCGCCCGAACTGCGCCTTTGTGGACGTACATGCATGCAGGGATCGGAGCGGGAAAATGCTGTCATCAATTGGAGAAGGAAGGGGCGAGACGCAGTGGGAGATTTCCCACAGGCGTGTTACCAGGTATGTGTGTGTGTATGTGTGTGTGTGTGTGCATGTGTGTGTGCGTGTGTGTGTGTGTGTGTGTGTGTGTGCTACCTAGCTAGTAAGCAGGTATGCAGTATTCCAGGTTTGCTACTTATCCAGGTGTGTGGCTTGTGATGCCTGAATATAACATCTACTTTGTACCTTCCTGAAATGCGATCAAACTGGCTAGTTTCCAGTAGGTACATGCAGCAATCTGCCACAATTGACTGCCACAGTTTCCCTGCCACCGTTGTCTGCCAGTTTGTCTGCCATGATTTGCCTGCCACTGTTTATCTGTCACGGTTTGTCTGCCATGATCTGCCTGCCACAGTCTGTGCACATGCACAGTGACCATTTGCATTTTTTGCGTGGAAGCTTTTTGCAACAGTCAGTATGTGAACGTGCACAGTGACGGACATTCTTGTGCAGAAGTTTGTCATCTCCTCTGCAATAAAATTACACCTTCAGCTTTTTGCAACAGTCTGTATGTGAACGTGCACAGTGACGGACATTCTTGTGCAGAAGTTTGTCATCACCTCTGCAATAAAATTACACCTTCAGCTTTTTGCAACAGTCAGTATGTGAACGTGCACAGTGACTGACATCCTTGTGCAGAAGTTTGTAATCACCTCTGCAATAAAATTACACCTTCAGCTTTTTGCAACACTCAGTATGTGAACGTGCACAGTGACGGACATTCTTGTGCAGAAGTTTGTCATCACCTCTGCAATAAATTTACACCTTCAGCTTTTTGCAACAGTCAGTATGTGAACGTGCACAGTGACGGACATTCTTGTGCAGAAGTTTGTCATCACCTCTGCAATAAAATTACACCCTCAGACAGAATGGCTTGCAACTCCATGGCGGCCTTTTTGCACGGCCTTTTGACGAGTCACACTTGTTCATTTAACATCCTTGAACATGTCCATACTTTTCCTGGACATGGACGTGTTTCAGGATGTAGATTGAAAGAATGTGTCCCTTTCTGTGGACGCCGCATGTGCTCACACTTCTCATTTAGTCACATTCTTTCAATTTGCATCCTTGAACACGTCCACGACTCTTCTGTGACGTTGTGCCGTTTTCCGTGGACACCGCATGTGCTCACACATTTCTTATCAAGTCACATTCTTTCAATTTGTGTCCTTGAACACGTCCATGGCTCTTCTTTGACGTTGTGCCGTTTTCCGTGGACACCGCATGTGCTCACACATTTCTTATCAAGTCACATTCTTTCAATTTGCGTCCTTGAACACGTCCATGGCTCTTCTTTGACGTTGTGCTCTTTTCCGTGGACACCGCATGTGCTCACACACTTCTTATCAAGTCACATCCTTTCAATTTGCGTCCTTGAACACGTCCATGGCTCTTCTTTGACGTTGTGCCGTTTTCCGTGGACACCGCATGTGCTCACACATTTCTTATCAAGTCACATTTTTTTTCAATTTACGTCCATGGCTCTTCTTTGACGTTGTGCCGTTTTCCGTGGACACCGCATGTGCTCACATTTGTCAATCATTGAACACGTTTATGACTTGTCCTTGTCATAATGCCTTTGTCTGTGAACGCAGCATGTGCTCACACTGGGATGCCTAATCCCAGAGAACCAGAAAGAGCGCAAGGGAAAGCTGACGGTCGGACAGGTGGGTCTCTGAATGTCTAGTCTGCAGGGTGAGACACGGTTGGGGAAGCCAGGTCATAGGAAAAGGGATTCGTTTAAGAAGCTACTGAGACATAGATGGGAGGCAAGGTCATGGGAGAAGAAATTTAATTAAGAAGCAACTGAGACACGGATGGGAGGCCAGGTCATAGGAAAAGAGATTAAATTAATTTGCAATTGAGACACGGATGGGGAGGCGCGTCATGGGAAAAGAGATTAATCTAGTTTGCGACTGAGACACGGATGGGAGGCCAGGTCATAGGAAAAAAGGAAAATTTAGTTTGCGACTGAGACACGGAAGGGGAGGCAGGTCATAGGAAAAGATTTATTAAAAAGCCGCTATGTTAAAACCAGTCTCAATGTCTTGTTTGTGTGCCTTCTGTCATGCTAAGTGTGCATCACTGCTAATGTGTGTGTGTGTGTGTGTATGTGTGTGTGTGTATGTGTGTGTGTGTGTGTGTGTGTGTGTGTGTGTGTGGTCTTTGATGTTTACATTGTGTATGCTCAATTGCCCTTTACAGGGTTAACTATTGCTTGTCACAAAAGTTGGTGACTGCTGCTGTTTGCCAGCACGATTGGTTTGCTGCAGAGGAGGAGCTGCTACTTCATGATGCCAATAGTACATCTCAAAAGAACAAGTTTCACACAACTTCGTTCAGACGTATATACACTGAGTGGCACACACAATGATAGAAGCGGGATGGCTTGATCTAGGACAGACTACGTAGCACAAAAAATCAATACGCAGGCAGCAACACACTCCCTACATCAATTAAGGAAAAGGAGACACATTGGCCCGAAGTGCCGTAAGTCCCTCCCACCAAACATACTGATATTTACGTAAATGCATGAACACATGTAACTGGCCTGATGTGCATGCAGGTCAACGAGAAGCTGGACGAGCTTGCCACCAACCACAAGAGCTTAGATGAAAAAGCTAAGACCCTGGGGTGAGTTGAAAGGGTGGGCACAGAGTTTGGTTGGCACCATCCACAAGGGCTTGCCTCAAAATTCTAACACCCTGGGGCGAGCAGAGAGGGTCAGCACATAACTTGGTTGCCACTGTTGACAAGAGCGTGTCTTAAAAAGTGGACATCCTGGGGCGAGCAGAAAGGGTCAGCGCAGAGTTTGGCTGTAATTGTACACAAAAGCTTCTCTTAGAAAGTGGACTTCCTGAGGCGAGCAAAAAAAGTCAATGCAGGATTTGGTTGCTATCCACAAAAGCTTATGTCAAAAAGTGGACATCCTGAGGTGGATAAAAATGGTCAACGCAGAAATTCGTTGCCACCGTCCGCAAGAGCTTGTCTCAAACAGTGGACATCCTGAGGTGGATGAAAATGGTCAATGCAGAAATTTGTTGCCACCATCCGCAAGAGCTTGTCTCAAACAGTGGACATCGTACACCCTGAGGTGGATAAGAATGGTCAACGCAGAATTTGGTTGCCACTGTCCGCAAGAGCTTGTCTCAAACAGTGGACATCCTGAGGTGGATGAAAATGGTCAACGCAGAAATTTGTTGCCACCATCCGCAAGAGCTTGTCTCAAACAGTGGACATCGTACACCCTGAGGTGGATAAGAATGGTCAACGCAGTATTTGGTTGCCACTGTCCGCAAGGGCCTGTCTCAAACAGTGGACATCCTGAGGTGGATAAACAGAGTCAACGCAGAACGTGGTTGCCACCGTCCGCAAGGGCCTGTCTCAAACAGTGGACATCCTGAGGTGGATAAACAGAGTCAATGCAGAACGTGGTTGCCACCGTCCGCAAGGGCCTGTCTCAAACAGTGGACATCCTGAGGTGGATAAACAGAGTCAACGCAGAACGTGGTTGCTACCGTCCACAAGA
>Ga0307966_1004861_pt1 | contig 9975 bp, 7 predicted proteins | sample OrgLakmetagen646_FD_203141 | JGI IMG/M metagenome (GOLD analysis project Ga0307966, IMG submission 203141) | Saline water microbial communities from Organic Lake, Antarctica - #646 | ecosystem: Environmental > Aquatic > Non-marine Saline and Alkaline > Saline | place: Antarctica: Organic Lake... | reverse complement strand
AATGAGGTTTATATGCTCACTCTTATCTAGGTGAGGCACTGAATTAAAACTGTGTAATTGGGCATTTGCTTTGTTAAAGAAGATATGATGCACACTGGTGTTGCGAATTTGTAGATTAAAATCAATAGCTTTTTGAATATTCAGGCCCAATAGCTGCATCAAACACACTGCTATCGCGCCGCCAGAGCTGACCACCAGGACCTTTTTGTCAGCGCCGTCAAATACACTTTGAGCAGAGCTTTGGACACGAGATTCAAAGCTTGCCCAATCTTCATCCATAAGCGTTAGCTCTTGTTGGGACCAAGCTACCATTGCTGCTTTCAAAATTCGATACCAATCACTTCGTGGCGCTCCCGTTGCGGGCTTTAGCTCTGGATGTAAACGTAAATACCCGCTAACGACTGCGTTAAAATCAAATTCGTTCCAGCCGGTATCTACTTCGACGTCGTTAAAATGACCTAAAATACCTGAGGCAGTTTCTTGGTGCCGGACCATATCACCAGTAATGACTTTATCAAAGTTGATGTTACAAGAACGAAAATGCTCGCCCAATAACCTGCTTTGATGATGCCCTAAGTCGCTTAGCTTATCGTAGTTTTCGCTGCCAAATGAGGCTTGTGCGTGTCGAACGAGAAAGAGTTCTGCCATATTTTCCAAGCTATAATAAATTGTTAAATTCAGGTTAAGTGTTTTGCGTCAATAAGTGTAATTGATTGTGTTGATAATGACGTATTCACCGCGCAAATATGCAAAAGCTTAATCGAGATCAAGGATGTGAATTTTAATAGTGACTATCATGCTCACCATCGTACTTATACATAATGAAAATGAGCGAGTAACAAACGTGAACGACGACCTAAACCTCTATTTTGACCAAAAGGTCATGCAAAAATACAACACAGCAGGTCCAAGATACACCTCCTACCCTACCGCAGTTGCGTTTGAAGCGCTCGAGAATAATACTTTGTTAATGCGCTCTTTGACGAAATTAGCACAGTCTGAGGATGCAACTAAGCTATCCTTGTATATGCACATCCCTTTTTGTCATAGTCTTTGTTATTACTGCGGTTGCAATAAAATTGTCACCCGTCATAAAGACAAAGCTGATATTTACCTCGATTACTTAATCAAAGAAATAGAGTTGCAAGCAAAACATGCAAATGCATGCTCGGTCGACAGTTTGCATTTAGGTGGAGGCACGCCTAGCTTTTTAAACAAAGCACAGTTAACACGTTTAATAAGTGCTGCCCGTAGTGCGTTTCATTTCAACGCGGACATTGAAATGAGTATTGAAATTGATCCGCGTGAAATTTTAATAACTTACATAGATGAACTAGCTGAAATAGGATTTAATCGCCTTAGCATTGGCGTGCAAGACATCGACAGCAAAGTTCAAGAAAGCATTAACCGTTTACAAAGTACTCAGTTTGTTCGAGATATCATACAGCGCGCCAGAAAACTTAAATTTCGTTCTGTCAATGTTGACCTTATTTACGGTTTACCGCATCAGACACCTTTAAGCTTTCAGAAAACATTGGACGAAATGTCGATAATGGATCCCGACCGAATTTCTCTGTTTTCTTACGCGCACATGCCTCAGTTATTTGCAGCACAACGCAAAATTAAAGACGCATGGTTACCCAATAGTGATGATAAGTTTGCTCTATTTAGGCAAGCCATTGGCAGCCTAACCAAGCAAGGCTATGCTTTTATAGGTATGGACCATTTCGCTAAACCTGAAGATGAGCTAAGCAAAGCTCGTGAGGAAAAGCGTTTATTTAGAAATTTTCAGGGTTACACCACCTCTAAAGCGCATGCAACACTTGGCTTAGGCGTATCCTCAATAAGCAGTATCGGCAATACCTATGTACAAAACCATAAAAAATTAAAGGACTACTATAGCGCAATCGATTCGAAAAAAAGCGCTACTATAAAGGGTGTGGAACTAAGCAAAGACGATGAAATTCGACGCGCCTTAATTCATGCCTTGATGTGCAATTTTAATGTGAACAAGGATAGCTTTGGTAAACAATTTGATATCGACTTTGATACTTATTTTGCTAAAAGCCTAAACAGTCTAGCCCCCTTTGTTGAAGACAAACTAGTTACCAATTCTGCACAGGCTATTGTCATTCATGAACGCGGTCGCTTGATTGTGCGAAATGTATGCATGAGTTTTGATGAATACTTGGACCAACCGCTACATCAAATGCGATATTCACGAGTTATCTAAACTCAATCTTTATCATAAAAATAGCCCACTACTAAGTGGGCTATTTTTTTTATATTAACTTTACTATCAGGCTAAATTGGTGAGCCTGGAGGCAAGGGTATAATTGCAATGCTCAATGGCCAAGTGCCATGCTGCCAAAAGTGGTCAATATGTTTTAATAAGACTTTGGCTTGCGCACTACGTCTCTGCTTTTCTAAAAATGCTTGATAGTCCATTAATGCAGCGTGCATCGCAACTTCAACTTCTGGTGATAGTACATCACTATTCAAAGTATCAAAAAACACGCTTAAAGCGACGTATCGAATTCGCTCGCTCAATGGGCCTCTATCATCATTTTTCACTAAGCTATCAAAAACACCATTCACTACATTATCAGGTGATGGAATGTCTTTATTCAATTTATGCTGATAAGACAGTCTATTCAGACGTTCAGGATTAAGCAATATTGCCATTGAGTACGCTGCGGCAGATTCGGCCGCCGTTATAGGGTCAAAAGCGGTATCCATACGACTGCCCATACTCTCACGATTACGACTCGTACCATAAGCTTTTGGCGGGATCATAGCGGTAACAGATTGTGGTATCGCTAAGTAGTCCGCACTCGCACTTGTAAGCATCAAATCTAACGCGCGTTTTTGAATCGCAGCATCTACAGCCTTTACGGTGGTGCTCATACTATCGGTAGTCTTAAGCCCGTAATCGTAATTCACACCGGCTATCTGCTTCACTAAAGCATCAAGTTGATATCGATGAGAATAATAAATAGGCACCAAGCGCTCTTCTAATGCAGAGAATGCCTCTCCAAAGGGTTGGCTATTTGCACCAAAATTCGCTAAAGCATGCATCCGCAATTCGCTCATGCGCTCAAATTCAGCGATTGGGTCTGCGCCGTTGTCCCATAAATGACCATCTGCTGACGCACGAGTAGGCGTTCTAGCGTCTGGGTCCGACTTATAGAGAAAACCTTTGGCTTTAGCCTCATTTACTAATGCAATTAACTCTTCGCTTTCGTCTTGGTCTGCCGCAAAGTCTTGATAGCCATAAGCGATCACATATTTATCCCAATCTCCTATCCCAACATCATAAGCATCACTTAGGTCAACAACACCATCTTTTAAGGTAATCAAAGGATGCGGGTAATCCATTACAGATGCACGGTCGTTCTCGCTCGCAGCAAAGTTATGAGCAATCCCAATGGTATGGCCAACTTCGTGTGCAGATAGCTGCCTAATTCGATTTAGGGCAAGGTCAAGCTGAGCAGATGTATCAGCATCGGGCGAATCAAACGGGCTTGTAAAGCCTGATGCAATCAGAAAGTCTTGGCGAACACGCAATGAGCCAAGAGTGACGTGTCCTTTAATAATTTCGCCGTTACGTGGGTCTTTTACACTAAAACCATAAGACCAGCCTCTAGTAGCACGATGAACCCACTGAATGACGTTATATCTAACGTCCATAGGATCAGCATCAGCAGGCAGTACCTTCACTTGGAAAGCATTATCATATCCTGCAGCAGCAAAAGCTTGATCCCACCATAGAGCACCTTCGCGCAAAGCCGTCATTACTGGCTCAGGGATACCAGGGTCGAGATAGTATATTATGGGCTCAACAGCTTCACTTGATGCGGCTGTAGGGTCTTTCTTTTCTAAACGATGGCGGTTGACGTAACTTACTTGCATAGACTCATCGATTGCAGCGCTATAATCTAAGTGACTTGAGCCTAAAAGCCCTGAAAACGGATGAAATGCTCGAGGTTCATAGCCCTCCTCTGGCAATGCGATAAAAGAATGATGAAGATGCACAGTCACGCTCTTAGCATCAGGCGTTACATCACGTATAAACTGACCTGTGGGAGAGCCCGAAAAGGTTACCAAAGCTTCGAGCTCAGTGTTGCGTTGAAAAGACTTTGTACGTTCTAAAAATACGCCGCTACGAGCAGTATCAACTGAATATCCGCCCTGCCCAGTGCGCTTGAGTCGGTCACCGATACCATGAATATCTGATAATAAAAAAGCGGTATAATCAAAGCGAACTTTATTGTCGCTTTCATCATTGATGACAAACCCCGCGATAACAGAGTCTGCGAAGGCTTCGTCTATGCTATTTTGCTCTGCAATATTTTCAGAGGATGCGCGGTAATCAGTATTAAGTTGTTGTAAAAATATCTTATTACCAAATCGCTCAAACTTCACTAAACGCGTACTGGATAGCTGGCCTCTATCAAGGCCAATATCGTTGGAGCCAACGCCTCTGGGCAGGCTACTTTGAAATATCATTTGTTGACCAAGTTGAGTCTTATCAATTTGCAGGTGCACTTTGTCTTCTTCTGCATCATATACAAGGTCAATAAATCCACTGTGGGTTTCTAAAGCTTGTGCAAAAGGCGCCAGACAAATTGCCACAAGTACCCATAAGCACCGAAAAAACTTATTATTACGTGTTATTTTCAAACTTAACTCCCGTTTATTCAATTTCTGTTGATCTGAATCATCATAAATTTCAGCTCATCATCCTATATTAACCTAAGCTAAAAAGCATAAACAAATTTTGGGCTACCCCTTAAAGGCAAAGATTCGGTATGAGCAAAGGTTCCAACGCAAGCAATATATTGCATTATCCAAAGCGTGACGTGAAGTTACTAACATTGGTTTTGGATGATGAAACTGATATCGCTATGGCAGATAAGCCAATATTTGGCACTACGGTTACCATCAGAGACGATATAGATACACTCATAGGCACCGTTTTGCATGCAGGCTTAATATTGGGTTGGTTGAACTACGCAGACGTTGCTAAGTTTGCTTGCATCACTGAACAGCACCATTACCTTGAAGCTAGCCATTATTTTCATACAGAACAAAATCAACTAGTACTATCCAAAGCTATCATCCTACATGAAGTAGATACCAGCATGAATGTGAGCAAACAGGTACTTCGATTCACTGCTTTAAATAGCCAAATTTATTCAATCTCATAGCCCCATATATTAATGCTTTAAGGCATAAAAAAAGCGAACCTAAGTTCGCTTTTTTACTCATTAATTACTTAGTTTTGATGCCATACCACTTTTTGGTCATAATCACCTAAAATAACGGTCTTGAAACGCTCTTCAATCACATGTCGCTTAACTTTTAAGGTAGGCGTCAGTAAATCATTTTCGATTGACCACTCTTGCGAGAAAACGACCACACGATCAAGTTTCTGATGACTCTCTAAACCTGAGTTAACGCGCTCTAATGTCTCTGTCAAAGAACCCGCTATTGTATCTTTGTTTTGTTTAAGTGCGTCTTCAGACAATACTAACAAAGCTATAGGTTGCGGCAAGTTGGTGCCCGTTACGCACACTTGTTCAACGATTGCGTTTTCCATAATTTTAGATTCAATTGGAGCAGGCGTGACATACTTCCCTTTCTCCGTTTTAAATATATCTTTCAAACGACCCGTTATGCGCACATAACCCTCGGCATCCATGACACCTTTGTCTCCAGTACGCAAGTAACCATCGTTAGTAAATACGCCACTCGTTTTCTCTTGATCTTTGTAATACTCAATCATATTACATGGCGACTTAACCTGAATTTCACCATCTTCGGCAATTCGCAAATCAACACCGTCATAGGCTTTGCCGATGCAACCAATTTTGTCGACTCTAAATGGCACGCTGCTTGTTCCATAAGCTGAGTTTTCGGTCATGCCCCAACCCTCAGATATATCAATTCCGATGCGGTTAAACCACTCTATAGTTGTTGGTGCCAAGGGCGCAGAACCTGATGCCCACAAACGTGCATCGCCAAGACCTAATTGGTCGCGAATTTTAGCAGCTATTTTTTTGCCAACGAAGGGGATACTAAGTAGGATATTCAGCTTTTTCTGAGGAATTTTAGCAAGCACGCCCATCTGGAATTTCGTCCATAAACGTGGCACTGAAATAAATAGTGTTGGTCTAGCGTTTTTAACGTCTCGTGTAAATGTGTCCAAAGCTTCCACAAAAAATAACTGCATACCTGAGTAAAAACTTGCTTGCTCAATCAACACACGCTCGGTGATATGAGCTAAGGGCAAATAACTCATGCCACGGTCTTTATCGCTAACATCAAGCGCAGTTAGTGAATTTTGAGCGGCCCAACATAATGTTTGATAGGTATGCACAACACCCTTTGGCTGTCCGGTACTTCCTGATGTATAAATAATTGTAATAATTTCATTAAGGTCTGGCACCGGATTCCCTTCTAAAGGCTCCACGTCAATAAAATCTTTCCATTTAGTTGCACCGGGAACACCTTCAAAATCAAAAGCTACCGTTACAATGTCGTTTTCACGTAAAACGTCATTTACTGCATCAGCGCTGTCGAGTTTACCGATAAACATCAATGGGCAGCCTGCATGCTCTAGCACATAAGAAATAGTATCTTTTCCGGCAGTTGCAAAAATAGGCACCGAAACATAGCCGGCAAGCATGATACCGATATCGGTAATAATCCAATCTGCTGTGTTTTTCGCTAGAATTGCGATCCGTGTACCCGGTGAGTAGCCAAAACTTTTCAATCTGCTAGCGACTTTACGCGCTTCATTCAGTGTTTGCTTCCAAGTGTACGTGCGCGTTTGACCGCCACTTACTGGCTGCGTCATATATAAGTGATCAGGTGTTTCAGTCTCTCTTTGATACAACATCGTTAGCGGCGATACAACGCCATGATTATTGACTGCATTAACGTTTTCTACTGACATGGGCATCCCAATTGGTTTGTTAAAGTATTAACATTACATTCACACTGCTATATTAATTCAAGTTTGGCCTTAAATAACAACTGATTTTTAATGATAATAGCGAAGTTTTTTCAGTGATACTGTCTATTTTATAAACACTTAATATCCATTCTGGGCACTCCGCGAGCACTTAGGCAATGATATTTATACAAAATTCTGTTTTTTTAAAATCTTCGGTTTACCCACGTTTCTCTGAAATCGCAATACGCGCAGCCTTTACAAAATTGCGTTTTATAGACACTTGTGGGGCAATAACAAACAAATCGCCATTTTTCCCCACTAATTGTTTTGGCACGCCCTGCTGTTTTGCTAATTGAGCATTGGCAAGCATGTGAGATTCTTCGCCATGGGTGGGTATAGCAATTTGCGGTTTTACATACTCATACATAGCCGACAAGTCCCCTTGATTCGGATGACCTGTTGCGTGAATTGTATCCTCGCAGGTTTCAGATTGGTATACGTTAATCTCTCTTTGCTTGAGCGCACTGACGAGTTTTTCAATCGACTTTTCATTTCCGGGGATTACTATACTACTGAAAATGACGGTATCTGCGCTTTCCAATTCGCAATCTCTGTGGGTGTTACTGGCTAATTTGTTGAGGCCCGTTCTTGGCTCACCCTGACTGCCTGTTGCTATCAAAAGCACCTCATGAGGAGGAAGATAACCAATGTGGCGTCGATGCGTGATACTTAGCTCATCAGGCCAATATCCGCAGCGTCTAGCGACGCTCACCATATTTTCTAAAGAGCGACCAAATAAAGCAACATAACGCCCATTGGCTTTAGCAATACGGACAATAGTAATCAGTCGCGCTAAATTACTCGCAAAACAACTCACCACTACTCTACCCTTTGCTTTACTAATAATGCTTCCAAGGCCTTTTTCGCAGGCTTTTTCTGAAATTGAAAAACCTGGCTTTAAAGCGTTGGTTGAATCACATACCATCGCCAATATTTTTTCTTTCTGCATAGCCTCAAACACTTTTTTGTCAAAAGGTTTGCCTATCACCGGTTGTTTATCAATTTTCCAGTCTGCGGTGTGAAACACACTGCCCAATGGTGTGGTTATTTTTAAGGCCTGAGGCTCAGGCAATGAATGGGTAATATCTAGCCAAGTAATAGTAAACGGGCCTATGTCTAAGGCCTGATTCGAGGCAACTTCCACAATCGGTAAGTTTTCATAGCGTCCCTTTTGATAAAACTTTCGCCTAAGCACTTCTGCTGTGAAAGGTGTCGCGTATATGGGGCAGCCTAAATTTGGCCAAAGCTCAGTGATAGCCCCAATATGGTCTTCATGAGCATGGGTAAGTACAATAGCGCAGAGTTGATCTTTTCTAGCTTCTATAAACGCTGGGTCTGCACTCACAACGTCGAATCGTTTTGCCGTTTTATCATTATCCAAGGCTTGGTCTAAAGGCGATTGGAAAGTGGCTCCGCAATCAACCATAAGCCAATTTTGGCTATGCCCATACAAGTTCAGGTTCATGCCAATTTCTCCGGTTCCCCCTAACGGAAGAAACCAGAACTCTTTTGCGCTTGGTGTTGTAATTGCCATAATGCTCATTATTTAGTGAAAGTCTTTTTGCTTACTCGTTGCGAACTAAAGACTTTTAACATCAATCATTGCGGCTATGATAAACCTCGCAGTAAAATATGCGATTAAGTTTATTTAATTATTAGTTTTACGTTACAGTAACAAACGAAGTTTGACGTAGCGTTTCTTCATGCTTCTTTTATTAACCCTTCAATACGTTATCAGGGTGAGTGATATTTATACCGCAAGTAGAGCACAACGAAACCTCACATTAGATTTGGCGCGAACCTTTGCTATCGTCTTAATGGTGATTTTTCATTTCATTTATGACCTGAAAATGTTTAATTGGGTTGACTGGAACATACCTGATGGTGATGGTTGGAAGCATTTTCGTTGGGTCATTATTAGCCTTTTCTTTCTGTGCTTAGGACTGTCACTGAGCCTTGCGCATCAATCTAAGTTTCGTGCCAAAAAGTTTGCACGACGTGTCGCTCAAATTGCAGGTGCTGCACTGCTTATTTCTGTAGCAACTTGGTTTGCCATACCGCAAAACTGGATATTTTTTGGGGTTTTACATTTTCTTGCGGTCGCAAGCCTGATTTGCGTTGCCTTTGTTCGCATGCCTAAACTGAGTTTTGCGATTGGTCTTGGTTTTATGTTGCTGGGGTTAAGCGGAATGTTTTCGCAACGATGGCCGTTTCATTTATTGTTTGACGACTTACCGGCATACACCAATGACTACGTCGCAATCATACCTTGGCTAGGCGTGGTGTTTTTTGGTATTAGTTTAGCCCATACAAAATGGTTTAAAAACGATCCTCTGCAAAAAATTCCTCGCTTGGCCTCAAGTAAAGCACTAATTTGGCCAGGACAACATAGCCTAAGTATTTACCTGCTACATCAACCCATACTTATTGGCTTGCTGTATTTAGTAAAGCTAATTTTTTAAGGGCTTTGCGCCTACCAGACCCCATATGGGATCGGTTTCGGTACTGAACGCACAAAGGTAAACTGAAACTGGCTGCCCTGCTGCTGAGCAATGACTTCCCATTCAATATCATCAAAAGTTTGCTGAAAATTGTAGCTCAATAAAGCATTCTTTATTTCCGACTGATAGTGCATACTGGTATCTGAGGAACGTTGATGCAATATTTCATACTGCTCAAAGCCTTTAAACCGCGTAGCATAAACCATTATCTGATTAACCTGGCGAGGAGTGAAATTATCAAACACTAGGGTATAGTCGACCGCAAGCGCTTTATATGAAAGGCTTAAACTTAGTCCTAGAATTAGTAGACTAGACATCGCAAGCTTTGACAGGCGCGGGATCATACAACGAACTTAATAGTTAAAAACTTCATAGGAATGATTATAAACGGCAACGCTGCTCAACGCCATCAAATAGCATCCAAGTCTGCGGAACAAAACGTTCATTGATATA
>Ga0307966_1004853_pt1 | contig 9983 bp, 14 predicted proteins | sample OrgLakmetagen646_FD_203141 | JGI IMG/M metagenome (GOLD analysis project Ga0307966, IMG submission 203141) | Saline water microbial communities from Organic Lake, Antarctica - #646 | ecosystem: Environmental > Aquatic > Non-marine Saline and Alkaline > Saline | place: Antarctica: Organic Lake... | reverse complement strand
TGCGCACACACTTGCTGTACATACACACTTGCTGTACGTGCGCACACACTTGCTGTACGTACACACACACTTTCTGTACGTACACACTTGCTGTAAGTACACACTTGCTGCACATACACACTTGCTGTACTTGCGCACACACTTGCTGTACGTACACACTTGATGTACATTCACACTTGCTGTACGTACGTACACACTTGCTGTGCGTGCGCACACACTTGCTGTACATACACACTGGCTGTACGTACGTACACACTTGCTGTACATACACACTTGCTGTACGTGCGCACACACTTGCTGTACGTACACACTTGCTGTACATACACACTTGCTGTACGTGCGCACACACTTGCTGTACGTACACACTTGCTGTACGTGCGCACACACTTGCTGTACGTACACACACACTTTCTGTACGTACACACTTGCTGTAAGTACACACTTGCTGCACATACACACTTGCTGTACTTACGCACACACTTGCTGTACGTACACACTTGATGTACATTCACACTTGCTGTACGTACGTACACACTTGCTGTGCGTGCGCACACACTTGCTGTACATACACACTGGCTGTACGTACGTACACACTTGCTGCACATACACACTTGCTGTACGTGCGCACACACTTGCTGTACGTACACACTTGCTGTACATACACACTTGCTGTACGTGCGCACACACTTGCTGTACGTGCTCACACTTGCTGTACGTACGTACACACTTGCTGTACATACACACTTGCTGTACGTGCGCACACACTTGCTGTACATACACACTTTCTGTAAGCACACACTTGCAAGCACACACACTTGCTGTACGTATGCACCTGAATCTTTTGCCGCGACTGGGACGACACCAGATCATGTGCAGGGTTGGGGTCGTAGGTAATGTTGAGTGTGGCGTACTCAAAGGGGTCAAGGGACAGCTCAGTCTTGTCCAGGGTGAAGGGTGTGGAGGTGCGGAGGTGGAAACTGAGGGGCAGCTTGGAGATGTTGCGGAGCGTGAGGGGGTGGGTAATGGGGGCCAGGGCACCACCTGTGTGTGCACGTACGTGCGTGGGTGTAATTAAAGTGTGTAGCTGTCAGGAGTTTAGATGGGGGTGTGGTACAAGTGTGTGCAGGTGAGAGTAGGAGGGTGGGTGTAGTGAGTGGGTAATGGAGAGTGTGCAGACTCAGTGTGCGCTGGCGAGGAGTGTGCGCGGATAGAGTGTGTGCAGGTGAGAATAGGAGGGTGGTGTTGTGAGTGGGTAAGGGAGAGTGTGCAAACTCAGTGTGCGCAGGTGAGGAGTGTGCGCAGATAAGGAGCGTGCACAGGTGAGAATAGGAGGTTGGGTGTTTTGAGTGGGTAAGGGAGAGTGTGCAAACTCAGTATGCGCAGGTGAGGAGTGTGCGCAGATAAGGAGCGTGCACAGGTGAGAATAGGAGGGTGGGTGTTGTGAGTGGGTAAGGGAGAGTGAGCAAACTCAGTGTGCGCAGGCGAGGAGTTTGCGCAGAGAAGGAGCGTGCACGGGTCAGGATACGAGTGTGGGTGTTGTGAGTGGGTAAGGGAGAGTGTGAGATTTCAGTGTGCGGATGAAAACTGGAGCGCAGCTTGGAGATGCTGCAGAGAGTGATAGGGGCCAAAGCATTGTTTGTTTTATCTGAAATGAGCTGCTTCGGACTTGAGAATGAGAAGAGCGGTTTAGGGAATTCATCCATAGTGAGAACGCCTTTTGCATTCGGCAGCTGCAACAAACAGAGGAATTTAAAGCTCAACTCAGAGAGGGGCGCAGTGCACTAGCACACACACAGACACACGCACACACACACACACACACACACACACACAAACACACACGCACACACACACACACACACACACACACTAGCACACTCACATATCCACAATTGCAACACACGGCCCGCACTGTTTATGTGTAGCAGCTGGACCAGCAGTGTGCGCTCAGAGACATGTAAGTGTGCAATACTTAATATATGTGCTGTCACAAGCACACATGCATACGCACACGCGGCACACGACAGTCACACTTACACAGCCCATACCTTTAACGTACGACAGCTGGAACAGCAGCGTGCGTTCAGAGACATTCAAGTGCAATATCAATATATGTGCAGTCACACACACATGCATACCCACACGCAGCACACGACAGTCACACTTACACAGCCCATACCTTTAATGTACGACAGCTGGAACAGCAGCGTGCGTTCAGAGAAGTCCAGAAGGGGCGTGGCCACCAATGCGTGGCAGCCAATGTCAAAAGCCTTGCGTGAGTTGCGCTGATTGTTGCCGCTACTGGCATGACACTCCATACGCTCCAACACATCGGCCTGTGTACGTGTGTGTGTGTGTGTGTGTGCGTACGTGTGTGCGTACGTGTGTGTGTATGTGTGTGTGTGTGTGTGTGTGCGCGTGCGTGTGTGCGCGTATTTGTGTACGTGTGTGTGCGCACGTGTGTCTGCGCACGTGTGTGTGCGCATGTGTGTGCACGCGTGTGTGCGCGTGTGTGTGTGCGTGTGTATGTGCGCGTGCTAATGGGATTCTGAGTAAGATTGTTCATGATGCTATTGCAGGGGTGAGGCCATGCGGTCTAGAGCATCAGCCTGTGTTGCTTATTGTGCTTATGTGTAGGGTTGGCCAGAACCATATATACACACCGTATATGACCGTATGTTTGGTGATTTCCCTGCAAAAAATACTGTATGTGCACCGTATACATATGGTTCTGGCCAACCCTTCTTATGTGTTCAAGATATGAAAGCGCCTGTTTGTTAAAGCATGCACACAGCTACATGGGTGTGCGTGCGTCACGAGTGTGAGGAGTGACATATGCTTGAGATCTACACTACAGGCAGTACACGCGCAATTGCAGAATGGCACACATGTTGGCATAGACATGCTGGCATATTCCATGATGCAAGCTGGGAAACGCACACACCGCAAAGTGCACCAGGCCAGGTACCAAAAATGCGGCAGCCTGTTTGGACTCAATTGTTTCGCACATGGCAGAGGGAGTAGCGGCTATCTAACACTCAACCATCTTCACAACACACGCACCGCAAAGTGCCCCAGGCCAGGTATCAAAAATGCGGCAGCCCGTTTGGACTCAATTGTTTCGCACATGGCAGAGAAAGTAGCGGCTATCTAACATGCAACCAACTCTTCGCTTCACGCGCACCGCAAAGTGGCCCAGGCCAGGTACCGAAAATGCGGCAGCCTGTTTGGACTCAATTGTTTCGCACATGGCAGAGGGAGTAGCTGCTAACTAATCCTCAACCATCTTCACAACGCACGCACCGCAAAGTGCCCCAGGCCAGGTACCAAAAATGCGGCAGCCTGTTTGGACTCAATTGTTTTGCACATGGCAGAGGGAGAAGCTGCTAACTAACCCTCAACCATCTTCACAACGCACGCACCGCAAAGTGGCCCAGGCCAGGTACCAAAAATGCGGCAGCCTGTTTGGACTCAATTGTTTCGCACACGGCAGAGGGAGTAGCTGCTGACTAACACTCAACCAACTGCACAACACACGCACCGCAAAGTGGCCCAGGCCAGATACCACGAAAGTGGCTGCCTCTTTGGACTCTATGCTTGCACGTGTGGGAGCAATGGAAAACACAGGGTGCTCCTCTGGAGGCACCATTTCCAAACTGAATTTGCCTCCTGTGCGTGTGTATGTGTGTAAGCGTGTTTGTGTGTGTGTGTGTGTGTGTGTGTGTGAGTGTGAGTGTGTGTGTGTGTGCGTGTGTATGTATGTAAGGGTGTTTGTGTCTGTGTGTGTGAATGTGATTGTGAAAGAGCTTGCAAGTGCACTGTTGGGTACAAGGAAGAGAGAGCGTAGATTGTGCATGCGATTGCAAAGGACGGCATTGCACGTCCTGATGCAAATGGTTGTGCGTGTGTCAAGTGTGTGTGTGTCAAGAGCATGTGTGTGTCAAGAACGAATGTGTGTCAAGATTACGTGTGCCAAGAGTGTGCATGCTTACACCAGTGTTTCAAGCTTAGTCTGTGTTTCATGCTTACCCTGTGTGTCTTTGTTTCATGTTTACCCTGTGTGTTTTATTTTCTCATGCTTACCCTGTGCTTCTGTGTTTCATGCTTATCATGTGTGTCTTTGTTTCATGCTTACCCTGTGTGTCTTTGTTTCATGTTTACCCTGTGTGTTTTATTTTGTGTCTCATGCTTACCCTGTGTGTCTATGTTTCATGCTTACCCTGTGTGTCTTTGTTTCATGTTTACCCTGTGTGTTTTGTTTTGTTTCATGTTTACCCTGTGGTTTATTTTGTGTCATGCTTACCCTGTGCTTCTGTGTTTCATGCTAATCCTGTGTGTATTTTTTTCATGCGAAGTCTGTGTGTCATGCCCACACCTGTGCTTGATGCTTACTCTGTGTGGATACACAATGGGAATGAAAGCGAGGTAAGAGCTCATAAGGTTTCCTGACTATCCTGTGTCCTGCTAAACAGAACACACACACACACAAACACACACACACACACACACACACCTGTGGCACGCATGGCTTTGCGTACTCCTTGCGCACTTTGTATAGCTTCACGCAGATCCACACACACACATACACAAACACCACAAATACACACACACAGACATTTGGCACGCATGGCCTTTGCGTACTCCTTGCGCACTTTGTATAGCTTCTCGCAGATACACACACACACACACACACACACACACACACACACACACACACACACACACACACACACACACACAAACACATATAAAAGCTAGTACTTACGGCACTGGTTCTTGGTAAAAGAGTACTTATGTTGTTATGGCAATAGCCCCACCAAGTGTACACAACAAGCCACACAAATGTCCACCAACTTTTTATAAACCAATTAATAGAAAGTAACGGTTGAGGTTTTTGTTTGTGAAGGGTAGAAAATTATGCATCTTGTTCAAGGTGCTAGTATTCTAACTCGCCTTTTTCTCCATTTGGATTTTTCTCCATCTCTTTCTCTTGTTTCTCTTAGGTTTCCCCCTTTGTCTAGCTGGGTGTGGTTACAGGATTTTTTAAAGCTTCCGCTCAGATGCCCCCTGAGGCATATACAGCGATGTAACCTTACCTAAGCCAGAGCCCCACCAAAATTTGAAATAGACCCTTTCAAGGTTGCATTCTTGCACGCAATGTGGCATTAATTATGTGCAAATTTACGCTTCTTGTTTGGCCTGGCACGTAATTGAGGCTGAGGATGCTTACAGGAAGTGATGAGGCTCCGCTAACTAAAAACACTGTGCTCCGCCCGACACGTTTTATCGCTCAGATACAAATGCCTGTACGTCTAGACACGTCTAGACGTTAACAACAGGAAACAGTAGCTAATACAGGATGGCAGGCAGTGAAGGAAATAATCGGTCTTCCATATTCCATGCATCCATAGCAACTGCTAAAAGCACCCTGCATCAGCCGACAGTATCGTTTGCTAAGAGCACAGGGAAACAAACAAGTCGTGCGCTGTCATACAAACACACGTTCAAACCAATAGATTCATTGTCAGATATAGGTCACACACAATTAAGTTGATGTCTACGTTAAAGATACACCCTGAATAGCACAACAGCCGCTTGTCCGCAAGCGAGGTGCAAACAACGTCGTAACATCTAGCTGTTGGTAACATAACAGATCACGATGGTGAGCATAGAAATCAAAGAGTGGTGGCATGAGAGGGTGCTTGAAACTAGGCAGGTGAATGGCACGCCGGGCTCTCCTTTGCGCTCACCTCCTATTACACACCTACTCCTGCACAAAATGACCAACCGCGATAAAATCCAGAGCGACGCCTTGGGAGTTGCAGTTGCATTGTACTGCAGCGTTATTTCAGGCGTCCAAAGCAATTGAAGCGACGCCTTGGGAGATGCTCTTGGAATGCATTGCAGCAGCATTTGAGGCACTTAGCATGCTTCAAGTGGTGCCTTAGGAGACGCTACAGCAAGAATCGTTGTCCTTGGTGAAGGTGTGAATGTGGAGGGGCAGCAGCAGCAGCACTTCCTCCAATCTCACCACGATCTGCTCAAAGGAGGGCCGCTTGTCTGCATTGGGGTCCCAGCACTCCACCACTAAGCTACGCAGCTTCTGCGATCAAGTTAGGAGCAAATATAAAAAGTCTTGAGAAGACGAAGGGACATAAATAGCCTCCTTTTTGCTTAGAACACCAGCACTCCTCCACGAGGCTGCGCAGCTCTTGCAAAGTAAGCAAGGAGTTCCTAGGACAATTCAATTGAGTAGATGCAGTGGATTCCTTGAATAGTATGATTGTAATTGCGTTCTTACCTTCACCCTTTCCTTTACCTCTCAACTTCTTGTAAACACGCACCTCGTGAACGGGGGTGAGCTGGGAGGCCTTGGGGAAGGTCGGCCGCAAGTGCTCGCAAGATGCGCGCCGTGCAGCCTCTAAAGGGTCTAGTGCAGCTGCGCGCAGGAGCACGTGGCAAAATGTGGTCCGCGCCAAATGTGAAGTAAGAAGGCGTTGTGGGAGTAAGCTTCAGCAATTTCAAGCAGCTCGCACAGGAAAATAGGGTACGTGGTGTGGATGAGATACAAAGTGAAGAGGTGTCATAAAGAATCTTCAAAGTTTGAGGGCAGCGGTGTGCACGACAAGCCCTCTAATTTGACAATACCTAAGCACGGCAGGCATGATCATGTCGCCCAAACACAGAAGCTTCTAGTATTCGAGGTCTAAGGTTTTAGCACCCATCCCTGAAATAGAACGTGTAACGGACCTGTGGTAGAGCCTCACAATGTGTTTTTGTTAATGTTTTGCATGTGTGCACAAGCAAGGGTGATTTCATGCACGGGGACCAAATGCACTGAATGCGTACAGACAGGGGTAGCAGAAAGGGCACAAATTGGCGCTAGTGTGTGTGTATGTGTGTCAACGAGTTGCCGCATGCTCCACACAAGTCTCACCGTAGGGCGGTATCTGCTCGAAAAGCTGGAAGCAGATGACAGCAAACGAGTAGACGTCCACCTACAAAAAGAAAGAGGGTTTGGGTGGGATGCAGATGCAGCACAGTATGTTTGGTAGGAGTGCTGGAAGTATGAGGGGAGAGTTGGCGAGAAGTAGAAGTGCACAAGGTGTAGCATGGAATATGCCTGATGGAAGGCTCAGCAGGCTCAATTATGTAACACAAAGAAGCTGAGTATGCTTGAGCGCGTAGGTCTGCCTAAGGCCACGCGCAGTTTCAGTAACATGCAAGACGGCAACACACCCGTACATAGTAGGAATGATATCAATGATATAGTAGGAATGATCAAGGATGTCATATCATGCATGCATGCACTTGGGGTTCAAAAGGGCTTCTGATTTGTATCTCTAGCACTGTACAGTTGAATTTCATCCCTGCTCTTTCCCTTTCTTATCCTGCTTAATTGGGATGGAGGAGCTGCACGGCACTTAGCACTTCTGTGGCTTTTCTTCCTTGTTTTTGTGGGGAAAGGTTGTTTCTTTTCATTTTCCTTAAAAAAATGTTGTCAAGAAATTGCTTGCGGCCTACCTTGAGGTTATAAGGCTCGTGCCGGAAGACTTCAGGGGCCATGTAACGATACGATCCCGTTTCTCCTGTCAGTTTGTACGTTGCTGCTTCATCAGTTCTTGGCTCAGAGGCCTTGCCGGCATTGTGTTTTTCATTGACCATCAGAGTCCTGAGGAGTGCGACAAATGTGTTGATGTTCGTAATGTGTTGCGTGTGTGTCTGCGTGCCGGGTGCTCAGGCAAAAGTGCTGGCCTTGCATTGCAGCTGAACACAAGACATGTATCGACGCATGTGTGTGACGGCATTAGTGATCTGTGTAAGTTTGTGTGCGTTTGTGTATTGGTTAAGTAGTCGGTAGCCAACAGTTTTCATACTGCGCCAAAACCAGAGATCTCGGCATCGACGCCGCTGATGTCGCCAATATCCAATCACCAGCTTTCTAATTAGCATGTTTGACCGTTTAAAAGTCCCACTACTGCTGGAATAAATTGTGCATCCACCCTCTAGGGCAAACTGGCCTTGAAAACCAAGTTAACCCGACCATCCTCTGTAGCCCCAAAGCTTCACTCACTTTGATAAGCCAAAATCCTGCAAAGGCACAAGCAAGCACAATTTTTGGTGCCAGGGCTCTTCATTTGTTGACTGCTGTGCTCAAACGTAAGCAGACAGGGTTGCAGTAATCAAACACAAGCAAATGCATGTGTGTATGCGTATGTGGACATGTGTACGAGCAGGACAACACGGCTCACCCCTATTTTGATGATGCCTGAATCCATAATCAGCTGGCATACATCTGCGTGCAGGTTGCCACTGAACATGAGGTTTGCGGGCTTCAGATCCCGGTGTGCTATGGGCTGCAGAACAGTGGGATGTTTGTGCAGAGCAGATGTGAGAATGTGTGAGTGTGCTATGGGCAGCAAGAATAAAGTGGGGATGGCTTCGTGCAATTCCACCGTATCAGGAGGGTTGAGCTACGAAGGCGGTAATGACATTTTCTTGAAGAAGGCTGGTCAAAGGAAGAAGATTCATAGGCACAAGCAGGCAGTTTCGAAGTGTCTGGAAGGCAGCTTGAAATCTGGATGTAGGGCAAATACATGCACAAGATAGGATAGCAGCACACCAGTCTGGACTGCCTGCAAGAGCAGCAAAAGAGCATGGACTCATGCATCATACGAGCAAATTAACCACTCCTGAAAAGGGCTCAAAAGGGTTGCAAGGTTTGAGCGCTTGACCTCATCATATGAGGCCTTAATTTGTATGAAGGGTCCCTGACTGGACCATCTTGACCCAAGCATCATCACTCCCTTGATTTGGTAAGGGCATGTGAAAAGAATAATGTACAGGTTTGATAAAAACACATATACAGATTTGATAAAACATTAAATATTCGGGCTTGATCAATACTTCCCACATTAATTAATTTTCATCATACCTCGCAACCAGTGTTCATTCCTTTTCACATGCACAAGCAAGTAAGGTTCATCCCCAAACTTAATTGCTGGTGTGTACACAGACATAGGGACGTGTATGCAATTACTTTCTTAAGCGTACCTGACGACGCGAATGCAAGTATGCCATGCCCCGTGCAAAATCTAAAGCCACCTCCACCTGCACAAAAGATGGGAAGAAAGAAACACAAAGGATGCGGCATTATGCAAAGGAAATGAGTACGGAAACGTCTTTAGCAATGATCAAGGAACTCACAACAATCATGCAAACATACGACAAAGTTTTCATTATCAGGTTGTGTGAAGGCACATACACACATGCATGCATTCACCCTTAGATTGTCCACCTACCACCACACGCTCCATCGTGGTAAGCTCAGAATAGCACCCAGCTATGCATGAACTACACTACGCGCGTTCACACTTTTACCACCCTTACCCGCCGCCTCCTGTTCATGGTGAACATTGTGCAATACAAGACGTTTGCGTGGGAACAGCCACCACACAACACGCGTTCACACTTTTACCACCCTTACCCGCCGCCTCCTGTTCATGGTGAACATTGTGCAATACAAGACATTGCGTGGGAGCAGCCACCACACAACACGCGTTCACACTTGTACCACCCTTACCTGCCGCCTCCTGTTCATGGTGAACATTGTCCAATGAAAGGCATCCGCCAAGGAGCAGGCCATGAGCTCAGTCAGCACAATGTAGGGCCGTTGCTTGGTACAGGCACCTAGGAACTGTGGGATAGCAGGGTGCATGTACAATAAATAGTACAATGCTTGGTACAGGCACCTAGGAACTGTGGGATAGCAGGGTGCATTTACAATAGTACAATGCTTGGTACAGGCATCTAGGAACCTTAACCTTGTACAATGGTAAAATGCTTGGTACAGGCATCTAGGAACAGGCACCTATGCTTGGTACAATGGTACAATGGTACAATGCTTGGTACAGGCTCCTAGGAACTGTGGGATAGCACAAGGTGCATGTACAATGCATGGTCGGCGTCTGGTACCAAGCCCT
>Ga0307966_1004851_pt1 | contig 9983 bp, 10 predicted proteins | sample OrgLakmetagen646_FD_203141 | JGI IMG/M metagenome (GOLD analysis project Ga0307966, IMG submission 203141) | Saline water microbial communities from Organic Lake, Antarctica - #646 | ecosystem: Environmental > Aquatic > Non-marine Saline and Alkaline > Saline | place: Antarctica: Organic Lake... | reverse complement strand
TGGATTGCTACCTAATGCTATCCTGCAATGTTGTTTTTTTCAGCCATTAATCCAGCCAGTAATTTTGATGCATTTACAATTCATAAGAAATATACCCAAAAATGTGCCATATATACCGGTTCCAGTAAATATTTGTAAACCCCGTGTGCAATAGAGCTCTCTTGTCTAAGATTGTATGGTGTAAGCAGGCGAGCAAGGCAGCTTGATTGGTTGTGTGATATCTGCGTGGTACAATAGAGACCTGTTGGACTGCTACCTAAGTCGCTGAGTGCAATGATCCATATAATTTCTGCACAAAATTGCTGCAAATGTGATTTATTGCAGTTGCTTTCCCTAGCTTCTATCTTTCCAAATGTTTTACATATTGATCGGTAAAAACAAAGGCACACATAGGAGGGGAAAATGTCCAGAGAAGAAATACCGGGCGAAGTCCAAAAATTCAGTCTTTTTGCTTTCAAAGGGTAGCATGACACGCCAAACGACTGGATGCAATCTAGCGTCGAACTGAGGCTGACATTATAAGCTATTAGAGCATGTGCTCAGGTCCACGAAAATTGCCCTGCATGCAAATTGACAGGATAAAACTCACACCTATGGCACATGGCACATGGCACATGCACCCTAGCGAGGACCTTTTCGTGGAAAATGGCATACCAATGGTATTTGTATTGCCAAAGTCATTAACCAATTGCACGCCATTCCTGTGGCAGAGGTCAATATTTACTGCAAGGACTCAAAAGCACAAAGAATCGTTAAAATCTGGTGCTCTGGCAGGTCAGATACAGCATGCATATGCGTCAAGTAAATGTAGGGTGAACACCGCAGTCAATCAGACATGGGCGCCCCAGCTTGTAATTTTCTAAATTTAGCTGCTGTGACATGCACATTTAGTGATACTGTGCTTCAAAATAACAAAATCATCAGTTCTCTGCTTCAGCTATAGAACTGGAGTTCTTGCGTAGTGAGCGTAGGCTGAGTTCTGGCAGGCACTTTGCATAAAGTGCTGTGTACACTCGTTTTAGGCATTCTTTTTATGCCTTGCTTTTGCTCGGGTTGTTTTTCCCACCCACCCACCCCCCTCAGCTTGTGCTTTGACTTGTGGGTGTTCCCATTTGAGCTCGTTTGGATCTGACTTATGGACTTGCCGCTTGCTTCTTTGCGTTGTTTTGTTGTTTTGCTTTTATGAGGGCCTGCAGCCCATTTTTGGTTCTAGCGTGTCTTTGGTTTTGATCTCCCTCCACGGCACCTTGGTGTAATGACAAAGCCTACAGCGAACTCTCATAGAACTGGGGCGTTGATTTCCGGGAAATATTTGTAAAGCACATCCCGTTTGCCAATGGGCTTCAGTGTCCCCCCACTGGTATATCTGAATGTGCCATCTTGGTAGGTACTGGAAGCAGCAGCGGGACTCACAATGTTTGTGATTACGTGATTACCTATGTGTGTATTGCTAGTGAAAATGTTCAAAACATGCACGCTTTTCCTTTTGCCAAATTCCGGTTTCAGGCCGAGCCTGAATTCCTCCTGACCTCTACTAAGTCTTTACAGAGGAGGAGTTGTCGGTACTCAAGAAACAGACGCTCAGTACCTAAGTAGCACCGTACTAAGGGGAAATTGTGGTTCCTTGTCCGGCTTTTTTTATGTGATCAAATGGTTAACTATAGAAGGCTTGGCCAGTTTCACATAGCCCTATTGTAACAAATTTGCCCTTTCAGTAACTTAAATCTGTGAGCTATTTGAACCTTAATCTCAAAAGGAGGCTTTGCAGCGGCTGGGGACGTGATATCCCGTGACAAGATGAGCAGCTGAGGAACTACCTATTAATTTGCCTCTTAAAAAAATTTGTATGAAACGTTTTAGTAAAAAGAAGGATGCAGATGTATAGGCAGTGCAGACACAAGCAGCGCGTTCAGGATCAGGCAAAGATAGTGCTCTATGTTTTGCACCACCCACCCCATCAATGCGGAGCTACACAGTGTCCCATTTGGAGAATAAATGGAGGATAGGGCTAGGGGACAAATGGCTAAAAGTTACAAACACCGGTTTTATTGACTGCATTTGAGGTCTCGTCTGGCTTGTATGGTTTTCATTGCGGATCTTATGGCGTGTATGCTTAATGCGTCTTTATGGCCTGTGGCAATCAAGCCAGTGACTCCAAGGCTGGCCGTGGAATGGCTTGTGTGTTACAGATATGGCTTCTGTAAACAGTGCATGTTGCTTCTAGCAGGATGGTGAGGAGGGTTTCACGGTGTTTGGTGTGGAGGCTTTCACGGTGCTTGGTGCGGAGGGTTTCACGGTGTTTGGTGTGGAGGCTTTTACAAGAAGCTTTTTGTCCTTGTGTCTTGTCTGCTTTTTGGATAGTCCTGTCCATGTGTCCACACAACAAATGATTTCGGTAATGTACTCATTATGTTTGCTTGCTTGGTTGGGTGCCTGTTGGTTTCATAGCCGTGGAAAATGGATTGGCAGGGTCATCTGTTAGGTTAAGAGCAGCTTTTCTTGCATCAGTGGCCTATGCAGCTTGGTGCGTGCTTGCTTGGTTTTTATTTGGGCGCAGTAGTTGCTGGTTTGGAATAATGGGAAGGCTGCAGCCTGAAAGCACGTGGTCGGTGCAATCCAACTTGACAGATGAGACAGACTGGTGGGCCTTTTATGTACTTGTTAAGCCGCGCAGGAACAGCACAAAGACCTCAGCACCATTTTTTTATAGAGCCTCTACCACTCTCATCGCCATCCCCACAATTTGGGGAGTGGGTGGCACCATTTACAGCACTAACAGGATAGACTTGGGTCTTGATTCCAAAGAGCTAGAAATTTGCTTCCAAGCTACACATGCATTCTGTTGACTTTGCTGCTTCACTTGTCCATACCAGGCGCACACTCTCCATTACCATTACCAACTCTCATCAGAAGCCATTTCAGGTCAAGTTTGCACCCCTCTTTATCAGCTACCTAGCGAAGCTGGGAGTTTGCTATCTCCCCTTGATCTATGTATTACCCTCAAAATTAGCAATTGGTGTTGTTCTCTATTCTTTGGTGGGGGAGTTTTATGGTGCCCGATGCCAAAGTGGCTCCTTCTTCTTTATTAATGTGGGGAGCGGTATTCACTGCCCGGATGGAAAAAAGGCAAACTAGGGGGACAGAAAGTTCTAGTTAAAAAGGATGTGTCAGATCCAACAAGAAAAAACAAAAAAACTGGGTGGCACTATTGTGAGCCAAGGGAAAGAACAGGGAACACCGTCTGGAAATTAAGGCCAAGGCACATAAGCTACTTTTAAGGAGCACCCAGAAATTAAGGCAAGAGAAACTAGGAGCCAGCCAGGGTCAGAGCGACTACTAGGGTCAGAGCGACAACTGATATGCTCAATTGTTACCAACGCTCATTATAAGCCGGTAGCGTCCAGACCAATCCTGCAACCCTCTTGAGCCCCATTGAGTTTGTTCTCTTTTCTTTGGTAGAGGACCCGGTTCAAAAGTGGCTCCCTTCCCTTAATCAGTGTGACACCTCACACCCAATCAGTGGCAGCGACAAGTGTGTGACGAGCTAGGAGTTGGTTGACAGTTGAGAATTTCTGTATGTCTTGTTTAATAAGCTGGATGTGCCAGTTTTATTAATAACTGTGGGAGCAAGGGGGCCGTGGATGGCACATGAAGCAAGGAACAGCGTACCCGTGTAGCTGGCAACATGCAACGGCATCTGCGCTCTGTTGTGATAGTATGGCTGTTTCTTATTCCAGGCTAATAAGCTGCGCCCTATTTGATTTCACTTTTGGATTGTCATCCAATTTAGGTTCTGACTTTTTGGGGCTTTAGCAATGAAATTAAGGAACTGTGTTATTAGTTTACAAGGTACGCGATGCACTGAGAATGTGCCAGATTTAGAAGCTGTCGTGGGTTTGAATTTGGTCCGTGTCTGCGAGACTGACCTGGCAAGCATAGGTCGCAAGGGAGGTAAGATGGCACGCATTTGACACTTGAAGTCCTCAGAAATGTAGGAGCTTTTGGGGTGTGAAGGTCATATTCATGCACCCTACGTAACCCCTAAAACTATGAGGTTGGATTGGAAACTACCCTATATGAACACAAAACTATGAGAACTATAGGTAGCGACTATAAATTGCTTACCGCCCGCTTACTACCTTGGTAATCGAGTCATTAAGCCTGGTAATCCAGGCTGGTAACGTTCTACTACATTCCGACGGTTCATTACCATCATATCATTAATAAATGAGCTGATCAGGGGTCATGACAGATGCCTTTGTAGTGGTTTATCACAAACACTTCAGGGATGGATTAATGATGAACCAATGATGAACCAGGGTTGGGCGGATCAATTGAAAACCCCCCCAGGGTTGGTTAAAGGGCCCTCCCTACCTGCCGGACGATCGACACCCTGCCACCGCCCGCAGGGTGCACAACAAGCCCATCAGGTCCAGATTATTTTGAGCTTTTCAAATATTATCATACCAATGGATGCGCAAAGAGTCCAACTTTCTTGCACACCATCAGCTGGAAAAGAAAAGAATAAAGCTATCCAACACACTTTCCAGGTCCCAAAACAGTGGAGTGGTTGAGGAGATAAGCTCAATTTAGGGGTATTGGCCCTATTTACCCGGGGAGGAGGGGGGGTGGGGTTTACATGGGGACGCACGACCGGTGATGCCTGCATAGTTTTTCTTTTTCTTATGATTTCCTTTCTCAGCAGCAGTTATTCAGTCAATCTCTAATATTTTCTCTTTTTTCCTGATCCATTGGGTTTATTTGTGGGTGGCCGAGACCAGTCAGCAGTTGATCAGCCAAATAAACTGGTTAGTCAAGATCATGCCGCGTGACACCAAGTGATCTTCAATATGGAATATGGACGGTTAGATCCAGAATTGTGCAGAGACATGTAAACCGATCCTTGCTTGCGCTCCTGGCCTGAACCACTGATTGATGAAAAACAGAAATGTGTTTGACATAGTTGTAGCCTAAAGCCTGCTTCATTATATCTTGAGCCTCGATAACTTTTGCCACGGTATCATCGTATGGGATCCCAACACCGTAAAAGTACAAGCGAGGGCCTTGAAGCAAAAAACAAGCAAGTACAAAGAATAAAGGGGGTTGAGCTTGGGAAAAGCTGAAAAAGATAGAAAAGATGGAAAAGCTACCCTTTGGAGCTGTGTGTCCTCCATTTCATTTTACAACAAAGGAAAGGAGTCCCCAAGACAAACTCCAGAGTCTGTTTCCTCAAATTGAGGACTGTTTTGCAGCGAAAAATTATGCAACAAAGGCGGTAAAAAAGCCACTCCTCTCAATAATTAAGGGAAGAGTGCCATTCTGGTACCAGGTATTGTGAAACTCCTCACCACAAAAAAGAAGAAGTGAATCAATGAGGATCAGGAGGGCCTCTGCAACAACCATGCAAGCGCGGAAAATACATAAATGTGATTCTTCGTTCACCGACGCAGGCATCGTGTCATCGAGTGGGCTATAAATGCACAGTCTTTAGCCATTCTTTACATCATGGACGACTTACACACACATAACGCGCATACACATACATGCGCGTACACAGGCACACATGCACATGCAAGCACGCACGCATGCACGCAACAAAAGAAATCAGGCAATTTGTTATATAAGGTTGCACGCAAATAAAGAAGACGCCCACAACTGCTTCGCCAACGTTTCAGCGTAGCTTGCAACGCTTCCCCCACTTGTCTCTCTCTTTAACTAGCTAGCTGTCACGCCCAATCGTTGGCAGCGACAAATTGTGTGACAAGCAGTTAGTTGGTTGACAGTTGAGAATTTTTATGTGCCTTATTCAATAAGCTGGATGTGCCAGTCTTATTTATATACCTTAATCTCCTAGAATCGATAGTTTTGGTAATCAATTGCCAACACGTTAGCCTTCTAAGAGGTACCATCAGAGGGGATCCTTAAGAGACCCTGTACCGTGTAAGTTTTCCAACTGTATTTATTCATTTAGTCATACTAACGTGTAACCACAATGAGGCCGAGAGGTCTGTCTGACTCAATAATCCCAGCTCCGGGAAGGTTCCTCCCTCGATCCCAATGGTCCCTCCCTCGGTTCATAGACATTCAAGTGCACAGCTTCTTCCTCCTCTTGCCATTGTATGCTCCGCGTGTATGTCAGAACTGTTTTTTCCAGACCTAAAATCTGGACATCAACTTGCACCCCCCCCCTTTCGTTGCTTTCAACCTGCTTCTCTTCCTTTCTTTTCTTCTGTTTGTCTCGGCTTGTTTTCAGCCTCATAGAAAGGAGTTTGCTATTTCCCCTTGACCTACTATGAAATAATTGTTATTACAATCAATTTTTTCTTCCGGCTTTAATAGTTTTGGTAATCAATATAAAACATGCGAGCATTCTAAGAGGTACCATTAGAGGGGATCTTTCGTGTTCATGAGACCCTGTACCGTGTAAGGTCTCTGATTGTAGCTATTTGCCTAGTCATATTAACTTGTAACACAATGAGGTCAAAGATGCAATCGGTCCCAAATCCGGGAAGTGACAGAGGCGTGGCAGCCAACCAATAATGCATTGTAAAATTATGCAGAAAAAACACCAGAGGGGTTATCTGGGCAAAAGCCCAAACATACTCATTTTTGCATGAAAGGTGCAACTACTCACACGTCACTTCATCAAGTTGGACCCAACATAGCTTCAAACTATTACTGACTGTATAAGCTACCCAAGCATGTGCTCAGATTTAGACAAGTCGCCCTGTGTACAGAATGACAGGATTAAAAGCACACGTCGTGCACCTGTACCCTAGATGGGTGCATTCCAGGGGGAATGACACATTAATTTGCATATCTCACCAACCACTTGCTCTTTTTGCTCCGTTGGTTTTGCAATTATCTTAATTTATTAAAAAACTAAAAATCACTCAGTTTGGTGCGCTGGCTGATCAGATACAGCATATGGCTGCTCAAAATGTAGGAATCATGCCGCGGCTGCTGAGGCAGGTGGCTGTAACTTGCAGGTTTCAAGCTCAGCTGCACTGGAATCTACATAACAGAGCTGAGCTTGAAACTTATTAGTTAGGGCCACCTGCCCTGGGAGCATGCAAAAAGTATACCCATTTTTGGCCTCAGATAACCCCCTCTGAAGTAACACGCACAAGTAAGAGCAAATGGTTTTATAACTGGCTGCCTGCATAGTTTCATTGTTTACAACTTGTTTATTTTTATGGTTGTATTAAGCTGCACACTTTTGGTTGCTTAGTTGCATATCAAATCAGTTTGGCAGAGCATGACAAACCTTTTCCTCGTTAGGTGATAAGTACACACTTGCAACAATTCGTTCAAAGGGAAATTGTAATCATTCCATCCGCACGTTAACCTTACATGTAAGCTGGTTAACCTGCTTTCCATGCAAGTAGGTCCTCCACCATTGAGGTAGGTACTCCAACATCAAGGAACAACACAAAGATCTCTTCAACATTCTCCAAGGAGCCTCCGTTACTCTCCACGTCATCCTTTTGGGTGTGGGTGGCACCACAATTTTCACAATTTTAAACATGTTTCACATTCGCAGCCTAGCAGTCGCACGTTTTGACTGATGGCATAACCTGTAAACCTGTGGGTGGCACCATCTACAACACTCACACTCTGAACCTTTTCAAGGAACTGGGTCTTGATTCTCAAAGAGTTAACAAGCTTGCCTCCAAGCTCCATGTGCACTCTGTGAACTTTGCTGCTAAACTTTTCCATACCAGATGTGCCCTTTCCGGTACTGTTATCAACTCTCATCAGGAGCCGGTTTCAGGCCAAGTCTGCAACCCTCCTGATCCCCATTGATTGTTCTTTTCCTTTTTGCGGTGGAGGAGCTTTACGGTACTCGGTACCAAAGTGGCTCCTTTTCCTTAATTAATGTGGGGAGTGGTTTTCACTGCCTGCGTAAATTATTATTTTTTCTTTCTCGGTCAATCTAAATTAAAACATACAAAAATGCATCTAGCAAAGTTCCCTGGCAGGAAATCTGCAGTGTAAATAGGGTGTAAGCACTTTGGATACCCAGCTTATTACGTGGACATACTTCTAGTCTTCCCCTAACCTCAAAGTGAACAGGTTCCTAGAAGCATTGGAGAAGGAGGCCGATGCGCATAAAAGGGTTGCATCGTAGGCTGTGCTACAAAACCTCCCGGCAGCATAGGCAGTCAATGAGACGAGAGAGCCATCTGAAAGCGGCAGCTTTGTGCCGCTGCCAGTGTCAATCTGCATACAACAGAAAGAACAATGAATTGTTGGCCGATAATGAGACAAAGAGCCATCAGAAAGCAGCAGCTTTGAGCCGCTGCCAGTGTCAATCTGGAATAAACAGTAAAGTATATGAGGACCGTATGAAATTGTTGGGGTGAACATTACTGTATTCCAAATTGGTGACGCAAGGAAAGCTAATCTCCACTGCCGGTAAATTGAGCGCATGTTTATACCACAACGATGAAGCATGGTTTACCTTAATCAGTTGAAACCAGCACTCGGCATCAATGGCATCCGCTGCTGCCTCACAGTAAACAACATGGGGAGGCTCCTTGGTGGCACAACTGCAAGCGGCAGGAATACACAAGGAAATGATGTAGAATGTGTATGCAGCGCGCTAATTAACATTGATTGACGAAAGCTGCTCAAAGGTTGGTCTTGTCTCTAAAAAAATTGCTATCTGTAAGGCATCTTACTAAAACCTGATGAACAAATTGATTGTGTGCCTTATCTCTTGCACTCAGGGAAACTACATTTATATGTTGGATGGGGTTGAGTCTGTAGGCTTTAGGAGTGCAAATTTAATTAAAAACACAGGTAGTGAAACCCAGTCCCTGAAATAATCATGGAAAAGGAGTGACTCTCACACTTTGGTATTGAGTACCGCAATACTCATCAGCAACAAAGAGTAAACTTGAATGGGACACTCAATATGCATATTTCAGATGCAGACTAAGGCTTTTTGCACATGTACATATTGAGTAAGTGGTCAATACATGTCATTTTGCGCCAGGAACATAGTATTTCAGCTTCTACACAGGCCGGCAAATTATATGGAGGGATTGAGACGCGCCTTTTTATGCTGATTGCAAACACATTTTGCCAAGGTTGCTCTTTTTGCACTGGAATTCAAGTGATTTAACTTCTAACACTTGCGAGTAGATTAAAAATATGTCGAGGTCCCTCACAATAAGTCGAGCCGAAAATAAATAAGTTTGTCCCAACCTTACACAACTTCGACTTTCCCACACGGACAAAATAAATTCCCATCGTTTTCAGGGACAACCACCCTGAGAAGCAGACCAGGTTCCGCCCTAGGAGATCCTGAGGCCTGAGACGCTTGTAAGCACTTTCCAATCTTCCTGCCCCATTGCCATAGTGGGCAGATTCATGCACACGCACAGCTCCAATGGGGGTGCAAACTACTCCTTGTGTTGGGCAGCTGCCACTTGGTGCAAACTTCAGGGAGCATGGTGCGCTTGCCCATTTTCCACCAGCAGCAGCAACAGCCGAAAGGAGTGAGGATGTAAGGGGGGGAAGCGTGACACCTTTCAAAATCCAAGTGACACCCCCCAGTGACACCCCCCAAAATCGCAAATTTTGCAAATTTCCTTACTTTTCAGGGACCTCACAAAATCTTGGTGCTTGTAAGTTGAATTTTCTAATTATTTTGGCACCTCGCAAAAAAAAGGCATTGCAATACCAAAAGCACAGTATGGTAGGAGGTGGTTTCAATTCAACGCAGCATACTATAATAATAGGAATTTAGCTCTTGTGTCTCAGGTCAAAGCTCAGAATGTTTAGTCTAAAACACTACAAAAGGGACTTGCATATACTTGCATTCAACATGGAAAAACCTTCCTAGTCTCCTTTTCTTTCCCTTATATTTTGTTGAACAAGGAATGTAACCACTCAATCCTTTTAAGAAATGTCTCATTTTGTTTGGTTTTCTAATGCTACCCTGGCAGAAACCCGTATGTTCAATGGATTCGCCC
>Ga0307966_1004849_pt1 | contig 9985 bp, 6 predicted proteins | sample OrgLakmetagen646_FD_203141 | JGI IMG/M metagenome (GOLD analysis project Ga0307966, IMG submission 203141) | Saline water microbial communities from Organic Lake, Antarctica - #646 | ecosystem: Environmental > Aquatic > Non-marine Saline and Alkaline > Saline | place: Antarctica: Organic Lake... | reverse complement strand
AGGTCCGTGTGGTGGACAAAGGGCGCGGTGTGGGCGGGCGCATGGCCACCCGCCGCCAGGCGGATGCACGTTTTGATCACGGCGCACAATTCTTCACGGTGCGTGATGCTCGTTTCCAGGAGTTCGTGGACCAATGGACCTCTGCCGGAGTGATTAGGGAATGGTTCCGTCATTCTCCCGAAGACTCGAATCCGAATGGCTACCCGCGATACTGCGGCCTCAACGGAATGACGGATGTGCCCAAGCATCTGGCAGCCGAGCTCGATGTGCTGTGTGGTGAACGCATCACGGAGCTTTCGCGCGATATTGATTTCTGGGTCGCTACTTCGGAATCGGGTGCCTCGTTGGTCGCCCGTTACCTTGTCTTGACGGCACCTTTGCCGCAGGCGCTTACGCTTTTGGACACCTCCGGTCTGGACTATGCTGGTGACGATAAAGATGCCTTGAGGCGCATGCGCTATGCGAAGGGCCTCACCACGATGGCCATCCTGGACGGCCCCAGTGCCTTACCGGAGAAAGGATTTATGAAAGTGGTGCAGAGCCCCCTGGCCTCCATCACGGACAATCTGTTGAAGGGCATTTCGCCGGATGTATCCGCAATTACCATACATGCCGATGCGGACTTTGCCGAGCAACACTGGGACTCCCCAGATGAGACGCGCGGCCCCATCATGCTGGAAGCCGCAGAGCCTTGGTTGGGGTCCCCGGTTCGGGAGTATCGATGCCACCGCTGGGGGTTTACCACGCCGCTAAATCCATGGCATGAGATGCACTACACCAATTCTGCCATGAAACTTACCCTCGCGGGCGATGCCTTCGGCGGGGCCAGAGTGGAGGGTGCGGCTCTTTCGGGCATCATAGCTGCGGAGGCCGTCCTTCAGAATTGCGGAATGAACTTACGCAGGTCGTAAAGTGAGCGCCACTGCTGATCTTTCGGTGTGCCGCTCAGCTCGAATTCCAGAATGTTGGGAATCGGTCGGCTGATCAAATCGCTAAGTTTGCGAAAGTTTGATTCCGGGTTTCCCGCATTGCCGAAGAGGTAAACGCTGACGCGCATCGCGAGTGCTTCATCCTCCAGTCCCATGGTGCCGAGGGCCGCGATGCGGGTTCGCGGACCATTGATCTCAATCTGCTCAAACCGGACTGTTGTATCTTTCAGAGCAAAGTTGCCCCGCATCTCATTGAGTGCGAATGAGGTGAAGCCGAGCCGTATATTTTGAAGCAGTTCGGAAAGCGGACCGAAGAGCTGGATGGCATACAGTGCTTCGTCCTTTATTTGAAAACTTCCGTAACCCTGCATTTGAAGAGGATTTCCCGCCGGCCCCAAGGCATGGAGTTTGAGATCGAGGCGGCCTTTCCCTGGTGTTGTTCTTTCAGTCGCTGGCGTGCTTTCGCGGTTTTTAAGGGCAGTCAGCTGGCCAATCGCCTGATCCTGGTCGGCATCTTTCAGGGCGAGTCGGAAGCGTGTTTGTGCCGGACCCTCTTTGGCAGTGATGATATCAGCTTCAGCCTGAGTGCTGCCTCCCGCATAGCCGATCCTCATATCGCGCAAATAGGTGATCCCTGCTCTGCCCAGTAATTCAAAGCTTAGGCTGTCCAGGGGGAGGCCCTTATAGGTGAGGGGAAAGGGGCAATTCGCTGTCAGGTCGATATGGCTGAGACCTTGAAATTCCGGATAGGCCTGGTTGAAGATCGCTCCTCGAAGAACGGTGCGGGGAAGCGCATCCGTCTCGAAATCGGTCAGAATTTCAGCGATGTTTTCGTCAAAGAGCTTTTTCGTATCGGTGAGTGGAAGTTGGGCATCGAGATCCAGGCGGACCGACATCGGACCGCGGACCTCATCCAATCGAGAAGCGAAGCGAATGTCCCCCCGGACGTAGCCCTCGCCGCTGCGGGCATCCAATCGATGCACCTCGGCATACGGGCCATTCCCACGAACAAACAGTGACCCTTCATCGACCTGCACACCCTGGTAGCCGACGTTTCGGGCCGTAGCATGACCGAAAAAGAAACCGGTAACTCGATCCTGAGTGTTCCCGTAAATCACAAAGTCGCCCAGGCCACTCTCGACCTCCTCAAAATCGAAGTCTCGAAAGATTCCTTCCCACCAGCGGGGTAGCAGCGCGTTGTAATCGTCAGGCTTGGCGAATCCTTTCAGGGTCAGCGCGTAGTCATCCGTTGAAGAATCCAGGTTGAAGCCGAGTTCCAACCATTGCCAGTCCCTGCGCAGGTAGGATCGATTGATCGAATAAAGGCCTTCGTGATAGTCGCCCCGGAAGCAGATGTGATCAAAATGGAGGCCGTCGACTTCCAGCCCATCGACTTGGGCGCGCAATTCGCCACGATTCAAATCAAAGCCTTCATTAAAATTTAAGCTGAGATTGTAATAAGGGGGCCGCTCCATCGTAATATTGGGTAAACGGCTAGCGAGATTCTCCGGGGCAATTAAAAGCAGGTCCAGACTACCGGCCGCTTGAATATCGGCTGTTTTTGTCTCCACATTGACTGAACCAGAAAACTCGGCGGCCCCCTGAAGGCCACTCGCTAGGCCGCTGAAGGTGATTTCCGGAAAGGCATGTGCGCTCAGCTTGATGCGTGGTGTCTCAAGGTGAATATCGTGGATGTCGAGGGTTCCGGCGAGCAGTTCCATGTTCGGCCATTCTCCTTGAAGCAGAGTCCCCCATTCGTCAGGCTCAAGCTTCGCGGTAATCGAAGAAGCCCGAGTGCGATAAGGAGGTAGTTCAACTTCATCGGCTTTGAGCCAGATCGGTGACTCGCTGATGAGTTTCTGGTTTGTGAGTGAGAATTGGGCATCAAGTGTGAGGTTTTTTGCCTGTATACGAGGGTGATTATAGGCGCGGCTGCTTACCCTGCTCAGTAGATGCAACGGGCCGTCACTTTCTGCATTGATTTCAAAAAGTATCGTCGGTCGGGTGAGTCCATTGAATTTTTGTTTTTGTTTCAGAACATTGGCGACTTGTTTGAAAAGTCGGTCGGCGCTCTCCCGGACCTTGATGGGAGTGTATGTTTTCTTTGCGGCCGTCCAGTTGATGCTGCCCCGGAGTCGAATGTCCTCGTGCCGTGCAGCAAAGGAGTCAACCGTGACTCCACGTTCAGTAGGCAGAAAACGAAGCGCAATATTTTCGAGAATAGGGCTGTCAATCCCGTCGGGCGAATAGACCGCTGGAAGCGATATTAAGCCATTTAAAAGGACGCATTCCTTTAAATGAAAGGGCTGTTGTTTATCCCCGCGGATGCCGAATTTCGCATGTGCGTAGGCTGCGTTAAAGAAGGCATCCTCAATGCCATCAAGATGAAGCTCAATGTTCTCCATCCTGATGGTGCCGTCCAGAGTGAGCGAGTAGCTGTCAGCCTTGATCGAAAGCCCCGGGGGCAGTTGGGTCGTGATGTTTTCGCTGACCCACTTCGCCGGTAGTGGCAGGTGCCCGTAGGCTAAAAGGCAGCCCAGTAGAAAAGCCTGAACGATGAAGCACAGAAGCAATAGCCCATCGAAGAAAAGCTCGATGATCAGACTAGCATTCCGGCAAATAATTTTCTTCATATTTCGATTTTTACTCGTAGCCGAAAGCCTTAGCTTTTGGTCAAAACACGAAAAAAATAATTAATGCTTCGCTAATTCGGGATCTTTCCGACTTGGGCATGGCTTAAGTTGTTGTTGAAGGAGTTGCCTGAGACTCTGGCTCTGGCACCGGTTCAGGCGATTTCGGGTCGGGCACGACCTCGTCAAGCGACTCTGGAGGCAGCACCATTTCCTCGGTGAGCACGTAGAGCGCCTCAATTAAGTCTATATTAAGTTCGAAAATGGTGTTATGCAGCGGTGATCCACCGACTTGCATCGTTCCCGAAAGCCGTTCAGTGAAGACATATTCGAGTTTCTGCATCTGCTCTGTCTCCCCGCCGGGAAGCAAGACATCCGCGCTCAGGCGATAGGTCCAGGGTAGTGTTTTATCCGGGTCCAATTGATAGCCTTCGGTGAATTTGTCGGACAAATATGATTTGACGACGAACTTTCGAAGGTTGCCCAGTAGAGTGCTGAGCGCATCTGCTTGCTCGGCCTTAAGCTGATCGATGAAGTTAAGCCAGCCCTCCTGACTTTCAGGCTGATAGCTGAAGAGGGTTGCATCCGTTATCAAATTTGTGAGCGTAAGCTCCTTGATCATCGCAGCTTTCGGCAGCGTTTCGAGAAGACGGTTTCGATAGTGAAGGGTGTTGAGAGGGAATAGCTGTAGGGTGGTCCGCCGCTCAACTTCGTAAACCGATTCTTTTGCTACGATTCGAGCATAGAGCTTTTCATTTTCGTCTTCTGGATGGGCCAGTTCAATAATGAGTGGTTCTGCTGAGTTGAATTGTAGCCGAATGGTGCGGCGGGGGGCGTTGAAGCCTAGCCGCTCCAGATCGACAGTGGTTGGGGCATCGACCACAAATGCCTTTGCTCGCATCTGCTGGAGGTCTTGGATCAGCGACTCCATGACTTCGGGGTCAGCCCTTCGAGGCTTTATTTCTCCACTTCCTGAACTCTCCAGGACCTGCCAGTCTCCAGTTTCTATCTTCTGCAGTCGAATTTCGCGGCCGTTTTCCGCGATATAAATCGCATCGAGATTCGCCTTCTCGAAAGGCATAAAGCTCCGCTCCCGTAGCGATTCCTGCGCCTGTAGCAGATTCTCAAAAGGCCGCGTGTCCACGGTAAAGGAGATTGGATTTCCTTCCAGTTTGGCGAAAAATTGCGACATGCCACTGGTGCCGATAGAGGGGGCACGGTTGCCTATGAGTAGTGTCTGGCGTCGCTTGTTACCATGAAGCGTAATGCGCATAAACGGGTTCTCCAGACCGGTCAGCGTTGGATCGTTGGACTCCGGTTCGACAAAACGGCTAACTTTGAGTGAAGCAAGGGTGTTGATGGTGTTGGAAACCAGGGCAGGGTCGGCTTCAGCGGAAAGAGGCGCTTCGAAGCGCCATTTGCCCGTCGCATTGGCGAGACGCACCTTAAGATCTCCGTTATTGCTCTCTGCTGTGGATTTGATCTGAAGGCTGAGCTCAGTCACTTCAAACACCGGAATATTGAAAATTTCCCGGTTGCGGAGGTCAGACAAGTCAACCAGCAGGCCATCGATCACTTCCCTGCCGACGACAAAAATACGCTTACGGTCCGGCCCCAAAAGGTAAACATTGTTTCCGATATCCGTGAGGGTGCCGATACTGAGTTGGACGGAGTCCTGCCCCTCCGAGATGATCAGCTCGATCATCGGTTCCTCCAGGCCGTAATCTGCCAGAGTCTGACCAGTGCCCAAAATCTCTTCGACCGAGAAGCTAGCTTCCTGCTCAATGAATTGCAGCTGGTTGAGGATTCGGTTAATGGCGAAGTAGTTGGCTTTCCATTGCATGGGTTCACTGATCTGCCAGTCGGCCCCGGTCCGTATCAGGACTCTTGGCTGATCGAGCCCACTGCCGCGCAACTCGATCCTATCCGCTTCAATGATTTCGCGGCCTATTTGCGCCGAAAGACTACTGGACGATTTATCGAAAGGATCGTCCTCCCTGCTCAGATAGCCGATTAGTGCGAAGGCTACGATGTTTAAGCCAAGAAGAAGTATGGTGAATTTGAAACGCATCGTGTGATTGGCTAATGGCGCCGACGGATGATGAAAATAAATGTGCCGAATAGCGCCACGCTGATCGGCAAAATGGAAAAGTATAAGAGCATGCGATTCAGGTCTTTTTCGCTCATGACGATCTGGTAGCTCTCGAGGGGACGTGTCGGAATATTAAGCAGGCTGTTTTTGGAAAGTGTCCAGTTCATGGTGTTGAAAAACAATGTCCGGTTGCCAAAGGCTCGAAGCAGGTTATTCGCGATAAAGTCCGAGTTCCCGAAGACAGCGAGTCGGCCTCCCGGGATGCTAATCCCCAGTTCCGATCCGGCGCTTCGCGTTGAAATCGAGGCGATGCTGATGGGGCCGCGCAGATCGCGGTTTTCATCGAAGACGATCGGGTCCTGTGTGCGGTAATCGCGCTCGGCCCAGCTTTGATCCGAGGTGCCGACCAATTGGCTGACTTTTATTCTTTCATTGCCCATGGATGCCGGGTCGGTGCGAACCGGACGAGGCTGACCAAATAGGGCGGTAATCTGGTATTCAACGAGCAGGTCAGTGATCGGGTGCTCGGCAAAGCGGCGGATGATCAAGTCGCCACTCTGGGAGCGGAAGTCGGACCCCGTGTCGATCACAGTCATGTCATCGGCAAGCACTCCCCAGTCGTAGAACAGGTCTTCCATACCATGGCGGCGCCCGGGATCAAGGAGGACGATCATCCGCCCATTTCGCTCCGTCATGTAGCGCCGGAGTTTTTCAACTTCTTCCGGGAGTAAGCTGGCCTGTGGGGAAGGCACGACGACGAGGTCGGCGTCTTCCGGCACCGCAGAATCAACCGCGAGATCCAAGGTGGCGAGTAGATAGTTGCGCTCTCTAAGGAAGCTCTCCAGCTGAGAGAGGCCGCGTAAAGGATCGACATCATCGAGGCGCATTTCGCCGTGTCCGACCACGAAGTAAACCTTATCGGCATCATCTGTGGCCACGTCAATAATGGCCGAAGTAATCGCTTTTTCCCCCCTGAAGCCGGTAATCGCCTGATCACGCACTTCATAGAGATCCGCCTGCCGTATTTCTTTTGTGCGATCACCTTTGGCCACAAGAATAATATTTTCCTGAGTCAGTTTATACACGTTGGCAAGTTCTTGAGCCCGTTGTCGCTGCCGATAGATGTCAACAAATTCGATTTCAATCAGCTTTTTCCCGTCCTGCATGCCGATGGCTTCATACTCGCGAAGCAGTTTTTGCAAATGCTCATGAACTTGAACCGATTCGGGAACCTCCGGATTCTTCGGAATCGTTACGACGATTTTCACCGGTTCCTTCAGTTCGCGGACGTAGGCCTTGCTTTCTGGAGCAAGTGTATAGCTGCCGGATTGAGTCAGGTCGATTCGGCGGAAGTATTTCGCGGCCAGATAGTTCAGGGCGATGATCAGGCTCAGCCCCAAAAGGATCTGGGCCGCCCGATTGGCCGCCCGAAAACGACGTGCAGTGCGAAATTCGTTGAAACGGCTATTCTGCATCATGCTTTGGCTTCAATAACTAGTGTGGAGATCCCGAGAAGTAGCATTCCGGTGCTTATATAGTAAAAGAACGGGCGCGTATCAATAATGCCGCGGGAGAAGTCATCGAGGTGTTGGAAGATTTGCAGGTAGTTCACCGTGGCATCCATCCAGCCCGCGAACTGGCCACCATTTTCTGCGAGGTTGCCGAGTTGTTGCCCGCCCACAATGACGACGAAGAGCGTCGTGAAGCAGAGCATGCCTGCCACAAGCTGGCTGCGGGTAAAGCTGCTGGCTAAAATCCCAATGGAGATAAACAAGACGCCACTGATCGCCAGGAAGACAAAACTCCCCGTGATCGAGGCTACATTGAGCAGGGCTCCTGTTTCCGCCGCGTGCGGATAAAGTTTTTGGGTGATGTAGGGGAAGCCCAAGGTGAGTGCCCACAAGAAAAGATAGAAAATATAGGCACCGGCAAACTTACTCAGGACGACTGCGCCCCGGGAGACCGGTGTAGTCATCAAGGTATCCAAAGTTCCGGTGCTGCGCTCGTCGGCAATACTCCGCATCGTCAGTAGTGGAACGACGAAAAAAACAGGTATCCAGAAGATGCTGAAAAACTGCACACTGGGGAGGGTTTCAGAGGGTGCGTTGACCGTGCCGCGCAAGATCGCCCAGTAAAGAAATCCCATCAGGCAGAGGAAAAGCACGCCCGCCACATAAGTCGAAGGGCTTATAAACAGCATGCGCAGTTCGTGCTTCAGTAAAGTTACAAAATGTCGCATCTTAGAGAATGGTTTCGGTTGTCGTTTCCAGGTCTGATTGGTGGTCTTGAGGCTTCTCGTCGATCGTCTCTTCCCATGAGCGTTTCGTCGCCGCGAGGAAGATTTCTTCGAGCGTCGGTTCGGCAGGAGCTAGGCTCATGAGCGAGAATTCCTTTCTTTGGCTGAGGATTCGAATCAGGTCGGACCCGTTTACGCCTGCACTTTCCACGCGGAGGATGAGTTTTTTTCGACGATTGGTCACTTCGCCTTCATCAATAATCGCCGCATCGATTCCGGATTGGTTGAGTGCCAGCTCGACCATCCCTGCCTCACCGACGACTTCGAGCAGAAAGCGATTTCCAGGAATGAACTCATCGCGTAGTTCCTGGCTGGTGCCCGCGGCAACAATCCGCCCCCGGTTGATGACGATGACGCGGTCGCAGCTCCGCTCGATCTCCGGGAGAATATGGCTGGAAAGCACGACTGTAAGCTTGCCGCGCAGATTGTCGATGAGCTTTCGGATGCCTTGAATTTGGTGCGGGTCCAGGCCAATGGTTGGCTCATCCATAATGATGACTTCGGGCTCACCCAGCAATGCATCAGCGATGCCGACTCGTTGGCGAAAGCCCTTCGATAGCGTGCCGATGATTTTACGTCGGGCGGTTCGGGCCAGATCGCAGATTTCCATGGCTTCCTGCACGGTCTCTCGAAGCTTTCGTCCCGGCACTTCTTTTAGGCGGGCCCGGAAACGTAGGTATTCGACGACGCGCATGTCGTCCGGCAGTGGATTATTCTCGGGCATGTAGCCTATTTTCCGCTTCACCTCATGGGGGTCCTGGGCCACGGAAATACCACCGACCCAGGCGGAACCTGAGCTGGCGGGCAGGATGCCGGAGAGGATGCGCATCGTCGTGCTTTTCCCTGCTCCATTGGGCCCCAGAAAACCCACGACTTCTCCTTTGTTGACCGTGAAATTAACGTCCTGAATCGCACTGACCTGACCAAATTGACGGCATAGGTTACGAACGCGAATACTGGGTATAGCTTCCATTGTCTTTAGAATAGTCTGCAATGCGGGAAAGTTGTTTCCTTTTAATGGGCAGTTAAAGTCGCCAACCAAACTTTTTAGATTGAGGGCCTTATCATTCGCATCAAGCACCGAATCTTACATTGATGCCTATTAACTTGCCTGAATTCATTTTTTGGAGATTAAAACAGACTAATGTTTTCTCCCAGCCGACTTCCCCTACTTTTGGAAAGTGTCCCGCCCAAAGCGGCTAAGGGAAAAGCGTGTGAGCTGAAGATTGATTACGGCTTCGTCCAGAAGCCATTGGGCCGGTGCCTGATCGGAGAGGTAGGTGCCAGTATCTGCTACCTGGCTTTTGCCCCGACAGGCAGCGACTCAAAAATGCTGGCGGATCTTGCAGCCCGGTGGCCCGGTGCATCGCTGAATCATGATCCGCACCGAGCGGACAAAACGAGCACGGTGGTTTTTGATCAGAGAGGGTCAGCCGATACGGGGATAAAGCTTCTGGTTCGGGGCACTTGCTTTCAGGTCGAAGTCTGGAGGGCCTTGTTGGGCATTCCTCCGGGTAATGTTTGCACTTACGCTGAGGTGGCGCGAAGGGTGGGGCGGCCAAAGGCAACCCGGGCCGTGGGTTCGGCCATCGGTGCAAACCCGATCGCCTGGCTGATCCCCTGTCACCGCGTGATCCGCAGTGACGGCCAGCTCGGCGGCTATCGGTGGGGGGTAGCCATGAAAAAGGCATGTTTGGGTTTTGAAAAGCAGTCGATGCGCCCCGGTGAGTAAGCTATCGAACCGCTTCGGCGATCGATTGCGGTGTTTAATAAGGTCAAGCAGGTCATCTATAGGTAATTAACCAACGGGCTCAACGTTCGTGGTGGCTCCGAGGTATTTACAAGGACTATAAACAAGGGCATAAACAAGGGACGGTATACACAATATACAAGGGGACTGGCAGATAATACTGGACATTTCTGCTTAATAGTCCATTTACAAATTATGAGAACTCGGAGATTGAAGGTTTATGGTGTCGGCGTGAGTGCCGTTTACCACTGCATGACTCGCACGGTGAATGGTGAGCGTTTGTTTAAA
>Ga0307966_1004848_pt1 | contig 9986 bp, 14 predicted proteins | sample OrgLakmetagen646_FD_203141 | JGI IMG/M metagenome (GOLD analysis project Ga0307966, IMG submission 203141) | Saline water microbial communities from Organic Lake, Antarctica - #646 | ecosystem: Environmental > Aquatic > Non-marine Saline and Alkaline > Saline | place: Antarctica: Organic Lake... | reverse complement strand
AGCCATTACCAAACCGCGCCCGACGGCGTCATCTCGGGGTGATCGGATACTCCGGAATGGCTGATCATATGTCGTCGGAACACCTGATCGGATGTGTCGGAATGCGCATTCATTGTCGAGGTCATGCCGGATTCCGGCCATAGCGCTCTCTGCGGCCCTTGTGGCGGCCTGTGTGGCGCTGCGGGCCATCTGGTCGCGATCCGCTTCCAAGGCCCCCTGAATTTCCCCCGGCGCATTCTCGGCTGTTTTCGCCATTTTTATGACTGCTGCTGTTACGATCTGGTTCAGCTTCTTGGCCTCGTCTTTGTCGAGGCTGGTGCGGGCAATATGCTCGATGCTGCGACGCAGGGCGGTCAGCTCATCGACCAGTTCCTGAAACGGATCCTTGCTCATGTCTGATCCGCCTTGGCCGCTTCCTGATCCAGTTCGTCCAGCAAACCGACCAGCTCTTTCTGATCGACATCACGGGTGGCGTTCTTACGCAGGGTTACCGCCATCCATCGTGCAACCTTGGGGTCGTTCAAAGCTACATTGGTCACGATGGCCCCGACTATAATTTTACGGCGGGTCTCACTGGCTTTCTGGCGGGTTTTAAGGCGGGCCAGCTTTGCCTGCGTCGATGCGATCTGCTGATCTATTGTCCGCGCCATTCTGATCTCCTTTGCCACCGTCTTAAGTTGCTTTTAGGTTACCGTAGATGTAGAGAGCAAGACACGAAGTGCCCACTTATACAAACGCTACGCGTTTGTGTGGGTAGGGGAGACTGGCGTTTCCCCTTAACCCCTAAGCAAAGTGCAGCTCCGAATGGCGATCTATCATTTACGCGCAACGATGATTTCCCGCAGTCAGGGCCGCAGCGCCACGGCTGCTTCAGCCTACCGTGTGGCCGAGCGTATCGTCGACCGCCGCACAGGGCTGGTCTTCGATTACGCAGCACGCGGCGGTGTAGATCACACCGAGATTCTCGCACCGGACCATGCGCCGGATTGGGTCCGCAACCGATCCGAGCTGTGGAACCGCGTCGAGGAATCCGAGACCCGCAAGAACAGCCAGGTCGCCCGCGAAGTCCGCGTGGCCCTGCCCGACGCGCTGACCCATGCGCAGCGGGTGGAGCTGGTGCGGGACTTCGTGCGCGACCAGTTCGTGGACCGTGGCATGGTGGCTGACATCGCCCTGCACGCGCCGGGGCGCGCGGGCGATGAACGCAACCATCACGCGCACATTCTGCTGACCACCCGTGAGTTGGATGCAGAGGGCAGCGTGCCCCGCGGGGGCTTTACCACCAAAAACCGCGACTGGAACAAGGTCGAGGTTCTGGAGGGCTGGCGCGAGGCGTGGGCGCGAGACAGCAACGCGGCCCTTGAGCGGGCCGGCCTTGAAGACCGCGTGGATCATCGGACGCTGGCGGCACAGCGCGACGAGGCGCTTGAGTGGGCCTCGGCGGCGCGGGAGCGCGGCGACGAGGGTGCGGAGTTGCACGAGACCGTGCGGGCCATGTCGCTGGACCGTCCGCCCCTGCCCCAGCTCTCGCTGGGGGCATGGCAGCTCAAGGAGCGCGGCATCGAGGTTGCCGCTGTCCGTGTCTGGCACGAGGTGAAGGATCGTGCCGCCGAGGTCAGACAGGTGGTGCAGGAGCTGACCGGACAAGTGCGCGAGTGGCTGGACCGTGCGGCGGAGCGCGTTCTGGACCGTCTGGAACCTGCGAGGTTTGCGAGGCCGGGGCAATCCGAGCTGGCGCTTGCGGGGGGGCGTGATGGCCGAGAAGATGAACCCGACCGGTCCGACCTTGCCACGCGGTTGCGCGAGGCATGGGAGGCGCGGCAGGGTCGTGAAAAAGAACAGGAAGTGGATGCGCCGGAGCGGGAGGCCCCGCAGGCCCCGCAGGATTTGGCGGCGCGGCTGCGGGCGGCAGCGGAGGGCGTTGACCGTGAAGGTTTGGCGGATCGCGCAGCCGCGCTGCGTGATAATCGCGAGGCTGAGGAACGGCAGGCCACGCAGGAGGTCGCGCGTGAACAGGAACGGGTGAAGGAATTGGAGCGCCAGCATGAGATCGAGCGGGAAGCCCATCGCGACCGAGGGCATGGCATCGAGCGGTAAGGGGGGTCAACAAACGGTCCTTTTTGGCAACGTGCCTTCCCAAACAAAACCGCCCCCGCGCTTTGCAGCACGAGGGCAGATTATAGCGCATCTATGTGAGGCAGCGCTTAGAACTTCATATCAAAGCTGAGGTTTGCACCACGGCTTTCATAGTCAGATCCAATACCGTCGTAAAAGGTTCCGACGCTGATGTTACCACCGAACTCTGTGCTGTAGTTCAAGCCAAGAGTGGCACGACCACGTGTTCCCTCAAAGTCGGCATTGCCACCTGATGTGGATGCGTGGATGGCTGACAAGCCTCCTGTAAGATCCAACGCGCCCGACTGCACTGCAATCGGTGTGCTGAAGTCCATACCAGCAGAAATCTGCATGATGCTGACCTTCTGGCCCGGAATCACGTTGCCGAGGCTGTCGGTATAGGTCTGCGCCTCATCGTCTGTGTAGGTGAGATCAAGCAGCGGCATCAGTGTTGTCGCTTGGTACTGATACTCACCTGTGGCACGCAGCTGTGCCAACATACGCTCGGTATCGAAACTGTCTGTGTATGTTCCCAGCGGCGAGATATCGTTCTCTGTCTGACCGTAGAGCAGGCGACCTTCAAGGAAGAGCGGCTGATCAGGAACCTGTGCTACGAAGTAAGGACCAACCATCCAACCTGTACCCGAGATATTGTTGGCTTCATCATCAGCGTAGTCGAGCTGAAGCATGCCACCGATCAGGAGGTTCGGGTTTACAAAGCCATGGGCACCAAAGGATCCAAGCGTGTAAGAGCTATCACCAGACCATGAGCTGTTCAGGTCCGCCCAAACATTGCCTTGTGAGACGCAACCATCAACTGAACCGCTACCTGCTGTGGCATTGGCGTTGAACGAGCCACACCCCGTACCTTGCATGAAACGTGTCAGACCGGGCTGGTTAGACGCCAGATTGCCTGCACGGCCCAGCATGAAGCCCGCTATGAGCTTTTGAGTGTCCTCGACGATGGTATTGCGAAGAATGAATGTGCCGACTGTGTTGTCGATGCCAGCACCATCTTGAGCAGCGCCATCTTTCACGGTGATGGTAACATCATCATTGCCGTTAGGAGCGATGATCAGTGTGTAGACTGTCGCGCTGACTGCCGTGAAGCCTGTCAGGTTACCGCCTTCGACTTTGAGATCATCAAATTCACTGATGGGATCGAAGCCTGTGACGTCTTCGCTGAACGTCGCGGTGACTGTGAACGGATCCGTGTTGCTCAGCGTTGTTGTCTCGCTGGAGAGCGTGACCTCGGGGGCGTCGGTGTCGGGCAGAGCTATAAGAGGATTGAGGGGGCGGGAGCTTGTAACTCCATCCCACCCATATCGATATGTTTGCCCATCGTAATCGAATGAGAACCCGTAGAATGCCACAGATGCAATGTCTGTTCCAAAGTTCGGTCCAGAAAATTGTTGTAAGTTTGAGGCTGTGCCAGATAAACCGCGTGCAACAAGACAAGAATTAACTCTTGCAAGGCTAATGGGAGCTCCACCACTTCCTATCCAAACGCCCTCCAGAGAAGTGGTGGTAGGGGAAGCAAAAATCAGCCTGTTAGGCTTTTGAGCATCGCCATTTTGCTGCTGACCAAGAGCCACATCCCAAGCGCGGCGCGGAGTTCCGCTGGTTGTGTCTCCTACAAAGTCTAAAACGCTAATTCTTATTGAACAATTGTCGACCCCATCTACGCTTGGAAGTCGTGCTACCGAACCATCGCCTAGTTGCCCTCCATAGTTAAAGAATTCTTGAGCCTGTGGTCGCGGCTGTTGATCCAGTGCCCACGCCTGTCCACTTCCGAATAGAGAGGTTGCAAAGGTGAGCACCAGTGCTGTTGTTTTCAGTTTGTTGAACATGCGTATCTGCCTCATGGGTTTTTCTGGCAAATAGCATGTTTTGGCTTAGCTGCCCCCCCCCCGCGTTATGATGGGATCACGCTGTGGTTTGATGCAGCGAAGCAACAGTAGGCTGTCTATTGAGATAGGTTTTGTGTGAAATGACACGCTTGGGTTGTGGTTTCTTGGTGGGTTACAGCGCAAATTTGTGGGGATAGGGCCGTTAAGCCCGTCTCGATAGGCGGCTTCCACTTGCTGATGAGCCCTGAAAGGTCCGACTCGGGGTGGCCTGCGCTCGTTCAAAAACCCTCGTTTGTGGCACGCACCCACCCTTCCCCGTTTTCCGCCCCACAAACCCCATTCAAAACCAAATGGGTTGTTGAAGGTTTGTGGCGCGATCTGTTGCGCCCACCATGCTCAAGCCGCAGGTGGCGGCACGGCCATGTCTGCGCTGATCTTCACGCCAAGAGCTGAAAGAACGCTTGTCAGTGTGCTAAGGCGCGGGTCGCCGTCTTTGCTGAGGGCTTTGTAAAGCGCCTCTCTGGTGACGCCAGCGTCTCTGGAAAGCTGAGTCATACCCCGCGCACGGGCGATGATACCAAGCGCATGGGCGATGTAATGCGGGTCGCCACTCTCAAAGGCATCCTTGATAAGAACTTCTTGGCTTTCGGCATCGCCAAGATACTCGGCGGCGTCGAATGGTGTGGTTTCAATAGGCATTGTTCAGACCTCCTGCGCCATGATGATAGCGCGTTTGATATCCCGCTTCTGGCTGCTCTTATCGCCACCAGACAGCAGAATGATGATGGTTTGACCTCGCTTGGTGAAATACACGCGGTATCCCGGCCCATAGTCGATGCGAAGCTCACCTATGCCGTCGAAGTATTTCACATCTCCCATCAAACCAGCTTCTACACGGGCAATGCGGGTAGCGACGCGCGCAACGGCACGTTGGTCACGCAGGCCCATGAGCCAGCTTTGAAATTCGGACGTTTTGCGGACTTCAAACATGTGTGAACTATAATTCACACATGTCTAACTGTAAACTATAATTCACACTGGCTGGCAGCCCGGCAGATCATATTCGTCAAAGGCATGTTCAACGACTGCATAGGGTGGCCCATTGAACCACGAGGTATCCTCATAATCAGAAATCTTGATCGCTATGATCGTGCGGGTTCCGATGTCGGTACAGCGCCAGCGCCCTGAGGCAGTGGTGAACTCAATACCTATTTGGAAGTCTTGGTGTGCCATGCCGTTTTCTATGTCTTGCCCTCCGCCGTTTTGGTTTTGCGTGACTTTCATGTCTTACGCGATGGCCAACTTAAACATCTTACCCTGTCAAGCGCGCCCAGAAACCTCGCTTGCGCGGCTCTGGCACAATTTGACGTTGGTCGGTGATTTGAGCGGTAAGGTTTCGCCTTTCGGCACTCTCCGCGTCTAGCCGGTCACGTAAATCCTTGATGGTAGCCTGTGCATCGCTCAAACGCTCATCCATTACTTCAAGTTTGGCCTGTAACACATTGTCATTTATGGGGGTTTCACGTTCTAATATTGGTGGGGGTGCGTTACCCTTAACTGTAACGGCATCCCAGACACGAAAAAGCTCTGCTGGGTCGACTTCATACCCTCCACCGTCAAGCTTTCTTGCGCTTAACTTCCCGCTTTTAATGGCCCTAGTGATTGTTGGAACACTTTTTCCAACGGCTTTCGAAGCCTGCGTTGCTGATAGTAACACCATGTAACACTACCCCTTTCACGTTCTAACATTGTTATATTTTGTTTAGGGTAACGTTATACGACAATAGGGCAGGGGGGAAGATAAAGCCAAAAGCCCGTCACCATTTCGCTATTAGGCCCGCCTGATGGTGTTTGGGCTTACCTCGAACAGCCGTGCCAGTTCTGCGATGCCACGGCCTTCCTGATCACGCATACGCGCAACTTCCACGCGGCGCTCTGACGATAGGGCAGAGGGCCTGCCTCCAACACGCCCCCGCTTGCGGGCGGCTACAAGCCCCTCTTTGGTTCGCTCGGAAATACGCTCGCGCTCAAACTGGGCAATAGAGGCAAAGACATGAAAGACGAGCCGTCCGGCTGGTGTTGTGGTGTCGATGTCTTCAGCCAAGGACCGGAAACCCGCGCCCTGTGCGCCGACCGCCTCAACGATGCTCAAGAGGTCCTGTAGGGATCGACTAAGACGGTCATACTTGGTCACGACAACCACATCACCGTCCCGCAACTGCTCGATCATGCGGTCCAGCTCAGGGCGGGACTTCTTAGTGCCGGAGATTTTCTCAGCAAAAATGCGATCTGCGCCAATCGCTTCAAGGGCAGAGGTTTGGGCATCAAGATGCTGATCTTCTGTCGAGACACGCGCGTAGCCAATGATCACTGATCGAACCCTTCCAAAAACCTTCAACAACTGGTTTGGTTTTGAACGGGGTTTTTGGCGGCGTCAATCGGGGTGTTTTGAGCACGTGCCAAAAAGGAGCGTTTGTTGAACGGTCTATCGCGCTGAGTAGCTCTTGCACCATGTCGTGAAAGTTTTCTCGATAGAAGACCCATCCAACGGGATCGACTTCTCGCCGCACCACTTGCGGAACGTATCGGCCAGCTTGCGCAGGTCTGGCACATGCCGCCCGTCGATGCGCGGCGCATTGTCCCGCGCTATGCTATCCCATGGCTGGGTGTCCTTGACGCTTCCAAAGTCAGGGAAGGCCGTCACTGGCGTTTCCGCCGCGCCATCCCGCCGCGCTTTTCGGCCTACTTTGGGGCGATCCAGCTCATCCTTCACTTTTGTCAGGTCTTCTTTGACCTCCCAGGCTATCTCAACCTCCGCCACAGTCCGGCCAATTTTGTGATAGTTCACCGTCAGGTGCAGCCGTGTAATGTCACTGTTAATCTCGGCAATAGCTGGCTTGACTATATGCTTGTTCAGGTCAGCAAATCTTGAGAATTTCCCATCAGACATGCCAAACATGGCGCGTAAGTCTGGCACCGTAAACCGTTTGCTGGTGACGTGTTTGAGGTTTTGTAAGCTGGCAATATGCTGGAACAGCAACACTGAATATTTGCTGCCTAGATGGAACACTGCCTGCCGATCGAGGATGGCCCAGTGGTTAGATTCCGCGGCCATCTCTCGAAAGGTGCGCCCGAAATACCATGTAACCATCACATCGCCGCTGACCTCGTGGCGATAATTGATCGTCGCGCCATCCATCAGACCTCCAATAGTGGTGGTCATTTTGATAGGATTATCCACGGTCAGAACTGCCGCAGCCAATTCCTGAAATAGCGGAACGATGCTCTTGCGTGTGTGGTTGTCCATGCCGTCGATTTTTTTGATAGCGGACAGCCGAAACTCGTGGCGCACATCATCGGCCATGCGCCCGCCTGCTGTGCCTATCATCAAGTGCATCAGTTTGAGCGCCGCGAGGCTCGGCGCGTGTTGCATGTAAACGCCTTGCGCGACCTCTGCGGGCAGCACTGTTTTGGTCTGGTCATAGGCGCGATCAGCAGCCACTTGTGTCGTCTTTCCCATAAGTGAATTATTTAGTGACATATTTCTCACCTGTCAATTCGTGATTTAGTCTGGATTCCTCACTTTTCAGTCTGGATTCCTCACTTTTCAGTCTGGATTCCTCACTTATAGCCTCGTAAACATTTGAAATTTAATAATAATAACTACCTGAACTTATAGAACACTTAGAACAAGAAAGGCGCTCCGCGCTTTTTGGTAGATATGTTCGGGTGATTTTGGCGCTTGATGCGCGGTCAGTGATCCAATCGAAACATTCGCAAGTGTGGTGATGACGGAGCCAGATTGACACGTCAGCTATTTGTAGTTACGTTACTACATTGAGGTGCTTAGGAGGATATGAGCATGGGAATGACAACGATCAACAGCCGGACGTTCAACCAAGATGCAAGTGGTGCAAAGCGTGCTGCGCAGGAAGGACCTGTGTTCATCACGGACCGGGGCAAGCCTGCGCATGTGTTGCTCAGCATCGAAGCCTACAGACGGCTTACAGGACAGCAGGAAAGTATTCTCGATTTGCTGGCTGATCCAGAAGTGGCAGATGTTGCTTTTGAGCCGGGTCGATTGCGTGACCTCACGCGCCCGGCTGATTTGTCCTGATGTTCATTCTCGATACAAACGTGGTGTCCGAACTGCGCAAAGCAAAAGCAGGTAAAGCGGATGCCAATGTCGTTGCGTGGGCCGAGGATCAAGACCCATCCGCACTTTTCCTGTCCGCTATTACGCTTTTGGAACTTGAGATGGGCGTCAGGCAGATGGAAAGGCGTGACAGCACGCAGGGCGCCATTTTGAGAGCTTGGATGGCTGATCGCGTGCTTCCGGCGTTCGAGGGGCGTATCTTGCCCGTGGATGGGCCTGTGGCGCTATGCTGCGCCGCTCTGCATGTCCCTGACCCTCGCAGTGACCGGGATGCCCTCATCGCTGCCACAGGGATCACCCACGCCATGCCCATCGTTACACGCAATGTTGCGGATTTTGAACCAACAGGCGTTCAGATTATCAACCCTTGGGATGTGTTGAAATGACGACTGATATCCCGACAGAGCCCCACCTCAAGTCAGAGGAGGCCATCATCGAGGGGATCGAGCGTGGGATTGCGGATATCAAAGCGGGCCGGACGGTCAGCCATGAGGTCGCAATGACGTCTCTGCGAAAGATCATCGACGCCGAGACATGGCCGGACTAATTTTTCACTGATCCGGCCTGTTGATCCAGATGGCGCAATAGCTGGACCCGTTGTCCTGTTCGACCACCTGTCCGCCTGCGGTGCCACAATAGATGCTTGGGAACTGCCCGAATTCTCGGGCATCACCGCGCCCGGCAATCCATGCCATCGCCAGCGCCCCGATAACGGCCCCTGTAGCGAGCATAGAGGCCAACCACACCCAGAACCCGCCAAACCAGCGCCATGCCTCTCTACGGGCCTCTCCGGCGGCCTGTGAGAGCCTTGTGCGCTCGTTGTCGAGGTCGTGCCGGATTCCGGCCATAGCGCTCTCAGCGGCTCTCGTTGCGGCCTGTGTGGCGCTGCGGGCCATCTGGTCACGATCCGCTTCCAGAGCCTCCTGAATTTCCCCCGGCGCATCTTCGGCTGCCTTCGCCATTTTCAGGACTGCTGCCGTCACGATCTGGTTCAGCTTTTTTGCTTCGTCTTTGTCGAGGCTGGTGCGTTGGAGCTGATCCATGTCCTTGCGGATCAGGGTCAGCTCATCGGCGAGTATCTGGAACGGATCCTTGCTCATGCCGGGTCCGCCTTGGCCGCTGCCTGATCCAGTTCTTCGAGTAGCCCAACCAGCTCTTTCTGATCGACGTCACGGGTGGCGTTTTTGCGCAGTGTTGCCGCCATCCAGCGGGCAATCTTCGGATCTTTCAAAGCGGCATTGGTTACGATGGCCCCAACAATGATTTTACGCCGGGTCTCACTGGCTTTAGCTCGCGTTTTAAGGCGGGCCAGCTTTGCCTGCGTTGTTGCGATCTGTTGATCTATTGTCCGCGCCATTCTGGTCTCCTTTGCCACCGTCTTGAGTTGCTTTTAGGCTACGGCAAATGTAGAGATCAAGACACGAAGTGCCCACTTATACAAACGCTGCGCGTTTGTGTGGGTAGGGGAGACTGGCGTTTCCCCTTAACCCCTAAGCAAAGTGCAGTCCCCGAATGGCGATCTATCATTTACGCGCAACGATGATTTCCCGCTCTCAGGGCCGCAGCGCCACGGCGGCTTCCGCCTACCGCGTGGCCGAGCGCATTGAGGACCGTCGCACCGGGCTGGTCTTCGATTACGCGGCGCGGGGCGGTGTCAATCACACCGAGATTCTCGCACCGGACCATGCGCCGGATTGGGTCCGTGACCGATCCGAGCTGTGGAACCGCGTCGAGGAATCCGAGACCCGCAAGAATAGCCAGGTCGCCCGCGAGGTCCGCGTGGCCCTGCCCGACGCGCTGACCCATGCGCAGCGGGTGGAGCTGGTGCGGGACTTCGTGCGCGACCAGTTCGTGGACCGTGGCAT
>Ga0307966_1004847_pt1 | contig 9988 bp, 10 predicted proteins | sample OrgLakmetagen646_FD_203141 | JGI IMG/M metagenome (GOLD analysis project Ga0307966, IMG submission 203141) | Saline water microbial communities from Organic Lake, Antarctica - #646 | ecosystem: Environmental > Aquatic > Non-marine Saline and Alkaline > Saline | place: Antarctica: Organic Lake... | reverse complement strand
CTTGGGCGCCATGACTGGCAAGCTCCAAAATTTACATAATATGTAATATGAATTCTTGCTCTGTCCATAGATGTAAAATTTGGAGCTTGCCAATTTTGGCGCGTGTGCTTAATTTGCTGTGGCGTGCAGGCCATTTTTTACCACAAATTGTTCATACTTACTCACCCACTGCACCAATCTGGAATTATTTTTGAGGTGTGGAATTCCTATTGGAAAAGAATATCATTGCAACAAAAGTGGAAGAAAACGGCTGAGTGGTTGGTGTTTTATGAGGATTTGAGCCATTTTCCCATGGAAATCGCCACATTAGGGCTTAAATGCATCATGTGTGCTTAATCCAGTCTATCTCAGCACGCAAAGCGACCCACATAAAACTGAGCACACGCTCGGGTAGCTCTCAATGCCAGATACACTTCAGTACTAAAATGGTGTCGATCAAATGAAGTGGCTGTGAGTGGCTGCCTTCTGAATGCAGAAATGCACATTTTCAGGCATTTCCTCCGTTAGCCCCCTCTGGAAATACACCTATCTAAATTTGTAATATTACAAATCTTGGTTACAGATGTAAAGGATTCAGATATTCCCATATCACGCCTCAGTCGCCCCTCTCTAGTAAAAGCCACTCTCCGCACTCATTATTGACAAGTAAGAAGGCATCGCTAGCGATGTTGAAACATTGGTGGATCACGTCACGCGTGTGTACATATGCATGTATGCGTGCGTGTGTGCGTGCACGCGTGTGTGTGTGTGTGTGTGTCTGTGTGTTTGTGCGTGTATGTGTGCGTGCACGCGTATGTGTGTGTGTGTTTGTGCATGTGTCTGTGTGTGTACACGTCTGTTTGTGTGTTTGTGCGTGTGTATGTGTGTTTGCGTGTCTGTGTGTGATTGTGTCTGTATGTGTGTGCGTGTGCCCATGCGTGCGTGCATATGTGTGCGTGTGCGTGTGCGCACTTGTGTGTGAGCGCGTGTGCGTACACGCCTGTGTGTGTGCCTTGCTGCCCCACAGACGCTGCAATAATGTGCATGACGCTGTGCTGGAACAGGTGTAAGGATATGCTGCTGCTGATCCCTGTATACTAAGAGGACAGGGCAGGTACGAGCCCGTACTGGCCACAATGTCTGAATACCGCTGTAACACACAGTGCACAGCAAGCACCTGCATCGCGCTCCATGCCTTTAATCGCACGCCCCACAAGCACTCCGAGCCAACACGGACCGCGTTCCTGAAGTGTCCCGTCCAAGCAAACTTCCGCGCAAACATCTGAACTACAATTACATATCCCATCGAAATTAGTATTACTTGATTCTGCTTGCCCGGTCAACCGTGAACTTTGTAGCTGGAACACAACCAAAGACCCCTGACACAGCATCCACTGCCAGGAAAGTGTGGCGATGGATACTGCACCAGCAGGAAGTGGTCTGGGGGCCTGGCCGAGGAATCCTGGGCAGCTTCCTGCAGCTTCCAAACATAAAATATTGCTCTAATTTAGAGTCAAAATTTTTATACTCGGCACCCCAGGGTCTGCAGACTTTCCTGGTACGGTAAAGGTTTTGGTTAGGAGCCTATGTCGAGTCTCAGCCCGGGAGGTCCAGTAGGTGGGCCTGGGGAGGAGGTCTGGACCGCCCCAAAACAAAACTTGTCTCTAAAACTTTACACACCGCACCCCAGGGCCCCCAAACGTTTCTGGTGCGGTACGGGTTTTGGTTAAGAGCCTATGCCAAGATCCAGCCCGGGAGGTGCCCTGGGTGTGCCTGAGGAGGCCTGCGTGTAGTATGGTGGGCTTAAATAACGCTAGGGGCTCATGCCCGCGCGAGGGGGTCTTCGCCAAAAAGAAGTCTCTTGCGTACCAAAACTCCATAAAAAAATTGGAAGGCAAATCAGTGGATACCCTTGATACAGTTGCGAGGTGAACTCACCTTTTTTTGGCATCATGGCTTCCCCCCCTTTAATTGTTATTAAACCATACAGCATATTTATGGGTGTTTAAACTCTGGCTACGCCTCTATAATGTGCAGGAGAAACATTGCAAAGGTTGCTGCCACGACACAGGTAAATACTTTTTTTTCCAATAAGCAGTTTGTTGAGGCTTTCATGGTATTTCTGGTTGCACACTTTTGTGTCTTGGTGCTATATTTTGTGACAGCCGCCTGCTTAGAGTTGCTAGACATATCCTATCAGGCCAAACATCCAGTATACATATTGTAAAATAAGTAAGATTACATGGCCGACCCTGATCTTGCCAATACCGTACTGCTGGTATATTTGAGCGTGCCACGAACAATCTGATCCCCTCGCAGAGTCTTACGACAATGTTACTAAAGGAACAAAGAAAGCCTCGGATTCATGCAGATAACATGTTTCCTTGTGGTTCTAGTTTCGATCCCGGGCAAAACACCCTGTACATGATTTTCTGCGCCAAAACGCTAGTGTCCCTGTCCTTTTGCTATTGCTCGGCATGTTGGTTCTGCATTTGCCTTTGATGAATTGTGAGCAGAGGCCTTCTGTGCTCAAGCCGGAATGGGGCAAAAAGGAACCTGCCTAAGCTCACTTTTTGTTTGAAATCTGAATCTTGTGCTCCTTGCACAGCTTGCATTGGGGACTATTATTCAGGTTTCCAAGGTTTTTCAACCTTGGTAGGGTTAGCCAGAATTGCATATATATATGCACCATGTATGACCGTGCATATGGTGATTTCCCTGCCAAAAATATTGTATATACACCGTACCATGTATATATATGGTTCTGGCCAACCCTACACATTGGTAATGCAGCTGCTTTGCTGCTGGCAGTGTGTAACACACCTTTAAAGCTTTGAACATTCAAGCTTTCTGCAGCATCCACCTTCCTGCCTTTCTTTCCTTGACTTGCCTGGTTTCTCACTTTTGTTCGTGTCCTCGCCCTTTTACGTGCACGCAGATCCAGTCTGGATCTCTGGAGGTAAGGCGTGCTGTCTTCAATTTCTCAGCACTAGACCCCCAGAACATGAGTTCACACTCTCGCCGTTGGGTCCCCTCTGTAGGGCACCCAGTTAGTTTGACCTGCAGCCGTCTAAGCTGCTTGGAGTTGCTGCGTAGTGCTCTCTAGGATGCGCGCATCCATTTTAGTTAAAAGTTTAAAAGTGTATCCTATTTCTATGTTGAACGGATTTCTTTTCTTTTTCTCATCACCCTCACTTGCTTCCCTATCACATAAGCAAACAGGCTATCACCGGCTGTGTCCAAACTGTTGCCTGGTTGCCAAACACACATTCAAAACACATCCAATCTCAATTCTGCTTGCATGACCAATGTTCCGAACATGGTATAAATGATACAGGCAGTTCTGCCTTTGGAATATGCAAACAAAGGGCTGGTTTTGCCGCGACCTTTCCCCAGCGAAAGTCAGCTTGGCCCAGACAAGGTTGGGGCTTTGCGTACGGTGCGTGTTGAGTTGTCTGGCTGCGGTAGATGCATGCTTCTGTGCTTGGCTATTTGCGGCCCTTTGTCTATGTTCCAAGCATTTTTGTGGGTAGGCGCCCCTTTCTAGTGGCCAAACGCCTTGTGCACATCAAATTTCCACTTCCAACTGCATGCATAAAACATTTCGGTACACCCTCCTGCGCTTTTTAATAATAAATAATGTCGACAATGGCTCCTCTGCCAGTGTTGTTACTACCTTAGTTCAAATCTTCCACACTGGTGAGCAAGAGGCACTTAAAAAGGAATGCGTTTGGAGACAGAGATTTAAAACCGACTATAGAGGGGTACGTTGCACATGACTCTTTATAAACAGGATTGGCCACAATCGAACACACACATTCAATGATTGAATCATTGTACTAACACTTGCATGAAAGTCTCATCCCTTACTATACCACAACAAACTATGGGGTTACAGATACGGTGTCAATATGTGTATATGTAGAGTTGGCTAGATTCGTATATGTACACTGTATATGACCGTATGTACGGTAATTTCCCTGCCCAAAAGAGTATGTACACCGAATAACGTATGTGTATGGTGTTGGCCAATCCTACACATGGGCTAGCTCGTCGCTTCACTCTCAGCTACCCCTGTTTTGTATGAATGGCCTACAATGCGTGTTTGGTAATGTTTCACAGGGGGCCTTCATAGCAGTGGCGGTGGTTATCGTAGTTTCTGCTTTGATACTGTTACACGGGATGCCTTCATAGCAATGGTGGTGTTGGTTTTCGTAGTATCCGCTTTGATACTGTTTCACAGGGGGCCTTCATAGCAGTGGTGGTGGTGGTGGTTATCGTAGTACCTACTCTGGCACTGTTACACAGGATGCCTTCATAGCAGTGGTGGTGGTGGTTGTCGTCGTATCTGCTTTGGTACTCTGTGTGGCAGCCTTGCTCTTCGTATGGTGGCATGACCGGAAGTCCCGGCAGGCAGTCAAGCACTTGGTCATACCTTCAACAGACCTTGCGATCATCAACCCACCGGTGTACTTGTGGGACGGATCTTGGTGCGTGTGTGTATGTTGGGTTTTGTGTGTGCGTGTGTGTGTGTGCGTGTATGTGTGTGCATGTGTACTTGGTGCGCGCACGTTACTGTGTGCGTGTGTGCGTGTATGTTGGGTTTTGTGCGTGCGTGTATGTGTGCGCATGTGAGTGTGCACGTGTCTCTGTGTCTGTGTGGGATTTAACGTGTGCATGGGAGGATGGGTGGGTAGGAGTGTGGATGTGTTGTTTACAGGCTTCAATGCATAGTACAGTCTGCCAGTACAAAGCACAACTAGCTGCAGTGCTGCTGTGATATGTCGTTGCAGCCGTGCAGTTTTGGCACAGAAAAAATAAAGATTTGAAAGGATCCACGCAGGCAGTGAAAAACAATTCACTACAGTAATAAGGAAAAGAGAGTGTGTAACACATTCGTGTTGGTGTGAACGCAGGCTACCCACACATTTATTACATGAATCGTGCAATATGCAGGGAAAGTGGGAAGGCAATGTATCGAAATGCTCTGGTCAGCCTGGACCCTTTGACCGAGATAAAACTGGCGGGCGTGGCGATCCCAAGCGCTTCAGCGAACATGACGTCTAGCAAGGGGCTCCCACATGCTCACGTGACGGTCATCAAGTCAGAGGATGTGAAAGAAACAAAGTGTCGAGAGGTGTGTGATCTGAGTTGTGCCTGCAACAGTGCGTGTCAGTGGTGCCCTTTTATGCGGAGCGGTGTATGTGGTAAAGTGAGGTTTATTTTTCACTTTTCAATGTAGTGCACTTTGATGCAGCATGGTGTCTTTGTCCATGCTGCTATAAGGTTTGCAGGTTCATGGAATTTGTAATGCAGTGCGGTGTTTGGTGTGGTGCGGTGTTAGTGCGGTGCACTAATTTCTGCTGCCATAAGAGAGGCAAGAGTAGGATTGGCCAGAACCATAAATGAACGGTGTATTTACGGGATTTGTTGCAGGGATTTTTATCAAATATATGGTCATATATGTAGGGTTGGCCCAAACCGTACGTGAGATTTCCATATATTGTATATTCGCCGTATATAACCGTGTATAACCGTATATCCGCTGTATTTCCGTATACCGGAGGTTCACGATCACATCGGAAATTATATATGGCTAATAAACGGAATTTTTTTATTAATTCTCGAAGCCCTCTCCGAACTGAATTCGAACTGATAATTTAATTGTTTTTAGTGGTTTTGAGTGATGGTATAAACAAGATGCTCCCAGCGTTCCAGTGTGAACCCCTTGGCCCTGTTCTTGGAACCCCTGCTGTGTGGCTGGCTGTTCAGCAGTGATACCATGAGAAGCTGCAGAGGGAGAGGCAGCTCAGGGAGCTGGCAGAGGAAGAGGGGGGCAGGTGCAGTTGAGGAGTGCACTTGTGAGATTGTGCACGTGCGGACTGAGTGGGGTGCCCGCACGGCTCCAAGAACAAGCCCCCTCCTCTCACATCCCCTTCAGGCCCTTCCTCACAGAGGTCATCCTCAAAGAGTGAGTGAAGATGGCAAGTGGGTAAGAGAAGGTTGCTTCTCTGACTGAGGCAATCACACATGCAAGCACCCACAGCTTCTCCCCATGCAGCCAATGGTCAGTCTGCCCAGCAGCCTGAACAGCAACAGCAGCAGCAGGGCAGCAGCAGCAGCCAACAGTGGGGGGCTCTCGAGTTCACAAAATAATTCCCGACAGGACCCTCACAAAGTCCCTTCAAACTCAAAAGTTGGTCCTCAGACCCCCGTCCGAACTGAAAACGAAGTTTTAGTTGATTTTAAATTTGGTGTCACGAAGTGATCGTGAACCTACGGTAAACCGTATATGAGGGAAAATGGATTCACTCAGAATTAATCCGTAGGGGGTCATTTTGCAGCTCTGGAAGAGCTGAGCACGCATGACCCAATCTTTTATACCCAAAATATGAATGGTTAAGGAGCTAGGCCTGCTTTAAGCCAATAAGACCCCAAAATGGCCTTTTTCTGTGCAAAAACAGTGCATAACCACCAGTACAACTATTTATTCATGCAAGTAACGTGTGTGTAGGAAGCAATGGAAGTGTTCAATTGATAAGACGCGAGAGGAAAATATTGGCCAAAAAGAGCAAAGATATTGCTGTTGCTGGTATTTCAACCCGAGTCTCTGGGGTGCACCTCCTGCAAATAGGTCCATATACAGTTTACACCGTATATTCGTCGTATACATACGGTCAACCAAAACCCATGTACGGTCATATGGATACGACAGGCAAATTTCAGATATGGTGCCGTATATACACCGGATTACCTAAGTACGATTTGGGCCAATCCTACTACACGGCAATGAGATGCTAAGAGTATTCTTGCGGTGAGGTGCTACGTGGAAACAGAAGTCGTTTTGTGGAGGCATGAGTTGTTACACAAAGAAGGAAGCCTGCTGCTGAGAATCTGGGGACTATGGCGAATTCTAATTTAATGGCCTTCCTCTGCCCTCCTATAACGAACATCCTTTCAAGAAAAGTTACATACAATCTGAAGCTCGGGGTCGAGGAGGCCAGCTGATATGCCTCCATGGCATTGTTCAGTGTTTCACCCTTGAACGTTAGCAAACTGGCCGGATTTATATTGCTGACTATCCAGCGCATCTTTCCACTCACCGCTAACTTACAATGAACTAGATTAACTGAACATGTAGGGGATTGGGGGTTTGAAATAAGGGAAATTCAGGTTTGAATAAGTGTGAGTGTGTGTGCGCATGGGATGTAATCAATACCACAGCTTGTCAACAGGGACGGGCATGGGGTTTGGTAGTTATCAAACTGGGATACGAAGTGGATGTGTGGTCAGGCAAAGATAGGTCGGTAACTGGGACATGCAGGGACAATCGCACTTAGCAGCATGCCCGTTCTGGGCCTCATTGATGCTTCTCTGGGGATAGGTTAAGTATTGCAAAGGTAAACAGCTTTTTATGAATGAAGTTTTTGATGCCAAGTTAAAGCACTTTCCCTGAATCTCCAATTCTTACCGTGTTCAGTACACTATCCTAAGGTCTTTTGTTCTGAAAGCCAGGATGCAAGGATGTGTTTGCTTGGAATCACCTTAACACCTCAAAACTCTGCAAGTGCGGCATGTGCACAGCACATCCGTGCATAACTTGTGTACGTGTGTGTATATATGCAGTGTATTGCAGTGTAGGTGCGTGCAAGGGTTGCACACCCATTATAATGAGGAAGCACGCTCAATGCTGCTCCACCCCCTTTGCACGGGGTGCCAGCGATGCCACCCTTTGTGCGACTGAGCACAGCTACCAACCTCTTATTATGCACCCCACTCTGCATAGGGTGACAGTGATGCCACCTTTCCTGCGAGTGCTTATATCTAGCAATCTCTTATGACTCATCGCACTTTGCACAGGGTGATGGTGATGCCACCCTTCCTGCGAGTGCACCCTTCCTGCGAGTGCGCATGGCTACCAATCTCTTACTACTCACCCCACTTTGCACAGGGTGACGGTGATGCCACCCTTCCTGCGAGTGCGCATGGCTACCAATCTCTGCTTAGGTCTGTGAGTGACATTGAGACCCCTCCGATTTCACCAGGCGTCTCACCCTTTCCAGTCCATGCACATGTCCCTGACAAGGTGAGTGGTCATGCTTTGTGTGTGTGTGTGTGTCTGTGCGTGTGTCTTGCATGTTATGGATTGACGAGGTTGCAACCGTTGTCACACTATTTTGAGTGCATACCTCTCATCAGCAAGTTGTAATCATTTGCATATGCAAGCCTTGTGTGGCACAGGCTGGCATTGTGTCATTGTACAGCTATTGTAATAAACCAAAGCAAATCCATGTGTCTATTTCTGACCGCAAATTGTGATCCTTTCTGTGCGTGTGCCTTGCATCGTAGCACTAGCACTGCATTTTATTGCACTAGCACTGCGTTTTACCGCACTAGCACTGCGTTCCATTGCACTAGCACTGCGTTTTATCACGCTAGCACTGCGTTTCATTGCACCAGCACTGCGTTTTATCGCGCTAGCACTGCGTTTTATTTGGGTCTCCCCAGGCAGCAGCCTTTCCCATGCATATGTATACCTCTCCTCATTTCTGACAACACAGCAATTTTTGTCGTGCATGGCTGAATGGACGACATTCACATTCTCCTCCTGTGCTGGTTTGTAGAAGGTCAGGATGCAGAGAGCACCTGAAGGCTGACTCACAAGGGCCGACAGGCTCTACATTTTGCACAGGCCACGGATTGTCCCAATTACGTTGTTGAAGTCCAAATCACAAGGGCCGACAGGCTATTCATTTTGCACAGGCCACGGATTGTCCCAATTATGTTGTTGAAGGCCATATCACAAGGGCCGACAGGCTATTCATTTTGCACAGGCCACGGATTGTCCTAAATATGTTGTTGAAGGCCAATTCACAAGAGCCGACAGGCTATTCATTTTGCACAGGCCACAAATTGTCCCAATTATGTTGTTGAAGGCCATCTCACAAGGGCCGACAGGCTGTTCATTTTGCACAGGCCACGGATTGTCCCAATTATGTTGTTAAAGGCCATCTCATGGGCCGACCGACATCGTGCACAGGTCGTGGATTGCCCTGGCCCTGTTGCTGAAGGCACTCCCGTCGGGTACAACGGCCGGGACAGAAGCTCAATGTTATCAAAGGGCGCCTCAGACCTTGGCGCCACGCTGCCCACGCACAAGCAGGCCATTTCTCTGGAACACATGCCAGACACTGGGGGGACCTCACTGAGCCAGCTGAAATCCCATCCGTCAACGAGACTTTTAGGCACCTTCTTTTCAGGCCCAGATTTGCCTGGAGGCCGATCTCCCAAATTTTCATGGGGTGGAAGCTTGGAACTACCTACTTCAGGCATGTCCCTCTCCAAAAAGCAGGCAAGTCCTTGCGATAGATCTGTTTTTATATTTTTGGGCGGGGGAAATTACGCCGGAACCTCTCCCCACGGCAAGTAGGAGAATGAGGCACGTGCTAGGTACTGTCTACACGTAATTCTTTACCATGAGAAAAGAATAGGGTAAGTACCTGAGAAGCAATGAGCTTGTCTTATCAAACTTGCTTTTGCTTGTGTTATTCATTCTGTACGGATCGTCCTGAGCTCTAGGTGATGCTCTGTGGTATTGCTGCATACATTACCTAGGCCTGTGTGGCAAACAACATTGGAAAAAAAGCATGCTTATACAGTGCCTGACCTTGGACCAAACTGGCACAGGAACATTTTTTCTTTCAGTATCAATCCAATCCAATACCATTCCAATATCAATCCAACAATATCAATCCAGTATCAATCCAACAAGGTCTCCTGCCGCAGTGCTTGGCTGCCACAGCACACTCTGCTTACAGCACACTCTGCCACAGCACACTCTGCCACAGCACACTCTGCCACAGCACACTCTGCTTACAGCATGTGTATTGTGTATGTGCGTCTTTCTCTCTCTCTTTCTCTCTCTCTCTCTCTCTCTCTCTCTCTCTCTCTCTCTCTCTGTCTCTCTCTCTCTCTCTCTCTCTCTCTCTCTCTCTCTGTCTCTCTCTCT
>Ga0307966_1004837_pt1 | contig 9997 bp, 10 predicted proteins | sample OrgLakmetagen646_FD_203141 | JGI IMG/M metagenome (GOLD analysis project Ga0307966, IMG submission 203141) | Saline water microbial communities from Organic Lake, Antarctica - #646 | ecosystem: Environmental > Aquatic > Non-marine Saline and Alkaline > Saline | place: Antarctica: Organic Lake... | reverse complement strand
CCCCCCCATCGTCATCATCGCTATCGCTGTCACTGCCACTGCCACTGTCTGCGTGTATGTGTGTGTAAGTGTGTGCGTGTGCAAATGCATGTGTGTGTGTGTGTTTGTGCGTGCACACGCTCGTACTTATGTGCATGTCAGTGTGTGTATTTGTTTGTGCTGGACTGGGGGAGATGTAGACTTCCAGCTCCATTTCCGAGTCCATGTCAAAAACTAGCGTTCCAAAAAAATTACATATATCTGGCGTTTCAAAGTGCCATAAAAACCAGCAACCTCCTGAACCATCAACTCCAGTCCACCACCACTCAACCGAATTTATACAAAAGGCCTACCATCCATTCAACGGTATAAAGTTGTCAAAACATCAGCACTCCAGAAACCAAGTCTCCACAAAGCGTGAGGAGTTTTGCTTTCTACGGTGGACAACAGTTGAACAGCACCTGGCACCAGAAGTACCCGGCTCCTTTTTTTGAGCAGAGTGGGGAATAAATCCACTGCTTGCATAATCCAACTGCCTCACCCTTTTCTGGTGCACACTCTTATCAGGCTGGTTTTACAGAGAAGACGGGTGAAAAAGGTTGCTCATTCTGTTGCTTCCCTTGCCCTCTTTTAAAATGTTTGCCAAATTGCACACCTATTTCCCTAAAGGTGACTGTTTAGCTCTTGCTGGTCTTTCTGAGGTTTCCATCAATATTTACGCTGTGTAATTTTGGTTCTGGCAGGTTCTTGGACTGCTTTAATGGGTGGTTTATTTGGATTGTTACAAAATGACGCTTGTAGTTCTGACCGGCCCTTTTTTTTTGCTTCCAGACTGCCAGTGCTCACAAAGAGCCGCTTAGCATGAAATCATAGCTTTGTTCTATTACTTTTGACCCACTGCCTTCATTTGTTATAATCAAGGTTCATTGTGGTACCGAAAGCCGCAAAATTCGTCTGCCGCAACATACGAAGAGACACACACACACACACACACACACACACACACACACACACACACACACACACACACACACACGCAAATTCACGCAAATACTCTGCTGCTATACTCATCCTCTAAATTTTGATCCACATGCTATGGGGAGTGGCCCATGGTCTATGCAGCTGTATCTGTGCTCGCTGTGGGTACTCACACGCACAAGTATGCACTTACACACCTTGGGCACTTGAGCTGGGTGAACTGCTGCCCCCATGCTTCCAGTCAGACACTTCAGGCTTCCAGCCCTCCCCCTGCGATGTGAGGGTGAGGGTGAGGGTGTGTGTGTGCACGTGTGTGTGTGTGTGTGCGTGTGTGTGCACGTGTGTATGTGTGTATGCGTGTATGTGCACGTGCGTGTGCGTGGGTGAGCACTTTTGTAAGCATGGCGTATGCGCATCTTTATGCAAGTGCGGGAGTACAAACGTGTCTGTGTGTGCTCGAAAACAACTGCTGCAATTCGCTATATTCCTGAGCACATTCGGCAGTTATGTAGAGTGTACGTACAGACCTGAGAGTCCTCTTGAGCTTGCTCATCAGAGCTACTGCTGCTCTGGCTGCCTTGCTGCTCCATTACAGCTGTTGACTGTGTGTGTGTGTGTGTGTGTGTGTGTGCGCGTGAGTGTGTGTGTGTGTGCGTGCGTGAGTGTGTGTGTTTAAGCTTGCAAGCTTGTTGCCTTGCCACCTTGCTTCTGCACGTTTGCCTCTATTGTAGTTGCTCGTGTGTACGTCTGCCAAGTTGGTGCGCATGTATGTGAATTTAAGGGATACCTCCCTTACCTGCTGCAAATCACAACTTGAATGTGGTAAGGTGAAATGACAAGGAATCACAAGGAACTTGTGCATGTGTACAGGCAGGGTGATGCGTACTTCTTGTGTAGCAACTGCCTCTCATGTGTAATCTACAAAGGTGACCGATTGCCACTAATGATGCTGGTCAGGCAGAATGTGCAATCTGAATGTGCAATCTGCATGTGCTTGCATTGAGGAAGCAGAAGCACTTCAACTTCTGACTTCAGTCACTCATTTCTGGTGTTTACATGCAATGATGTCCTAAATCACCTTGCTTTGCTTTGTGACGTCCCCCCTTCAACCTCCGTTTTGGGAGTGGCAGTAGTCAGCCGACCTATGAATATAATATAACGACTGAGATAATAATAATGACTGGGACTGAAGTTGTATTTATGCTTCGATTCATATTGCTGTTAAAATTTTTAGGACTTCGTTGGTAAGACAAATTCTACGAATTACACAGGTGGTATTACCCTCGAGCCCTCTCCGGGGGCGGGACGCACACAGGAAATAATAATACCTTTTCTTACCTGCGAGGTGCTGTTCCGGCTCACACAGCATTAGTCCTGAAACTTGGCGTATGTATATACATGCATAATGCTAAATGCCTTTATTTTTGCAATTGGGAGGAGATGGTCTATTATCAGGGGCGAAAATTGCGGTTCGACCTTAGCCAATCAAAATGAGAGCGTAGTGGCCGCCCGCCTTAAGTAGAATTTGGAACCCGGAGAAATGCATCTGGTGTATCGCTCAATACCCCAAATTGGGCGCGTCCACGTACGTAGAATAACCTCGTTAAGAGATCAAAATTGGATCCCCTCTCTCCTGCCACCCATGTCTCACCAATTAGACCGATATTGCCGGTGTTTACAGCATAAAAATTCATGATTGACCAAGCTGCACACCACTGCAAGATTAATTTTAAACAAGCTGTTCATTGATGCCTCTTTTTCAACCGCCCAGTTTGTTGTGTTCACAGTCTGGAAAGAGCATCCCACAGCAGACCCATAGTGTCGAAATTTGGTTGAGGGATTGTGCCCAAGGCCTGCGTCATTCTTCTTAACTTTTATTTTGTAATCAAGCGACCGTTCTTCAATTGTGAGGAGTATTTTCTGCCTCCATTTCCATTTCCAAATCATTAACATCTTTCAAAGAGTCAATGTTCCCTGGTCTGGAAAGGAGCAGATCACGGCAGCCCACTAGATCTAGAGAAAAGTGTCATTTGCTTGCAACAAAAGCAAGGAAATAAGAGATGTGCTTTCACAGTTGCATACACTGCAAGAAAACACAAAAAGCTAAAGAGGCAAGGTCCACGCTCTCACACCCAGCCGCCCCTTCCCACAACAGGGCACGTCCATCTTTATGATTGGTATTGTTTTGTAAACCATGTTTTTTAAATAGTGATGAAGCATTCTGGATGGAGTATTCACTAAGCTTCGTTTCCGGCGTTTCTGCTGCGTGAAGATTCAGTTCTAGACCGGAGAGATTTCTGTTGGTGTGCTCCTTGTAGCTGACCATTATCACCAAATGGGGTATCATCTGTTTGTATCCTGCCTTTTAAGCATCATTTGTCATAATGTGTTCCGTTTGATGCACACTGTGGCCTTGTTCCTTCACAGACAAAGCAGGATCCTAGGGAGCCTCTTCTGATGACGATTATATGATCATGCTGCATGCCAAGGTATGTCTCTTGACGATCTTGTTCCTTATTTGTGTGTGTGTATGTTGGCAGCTGGAAAGGATGTGTAACGCAATTATAGGCAAAAGAGAGAGGGCAGACTTGTTGGCTTCGTCGAACCCTTATACCATACTGCACGTCTGTAAAAAATAAACGCAGGTATTAGAAACGCTACGGCATGGATTAGGAAGAATGCTGTTTTTTGTTCTGCATCACCCGATGGATGCAGAGACACACAACATCCTACCTGGAGCATAAAGATAAAAGGAGCTTTTCAGCAGGTATCAGGTGTTTGGGAGGCAGAAGCCTGCACACCACCAGGATTATTGCTCAGATATTTTGGGGAGTTGTATTCAACGTCTCGTCTCATCCGTATGATTTTTGTTGCAGACCTGATTGCATGTAGGCTGAATTCATGAGTGCTGTGGCATGTAGACCAGTAACTCCGAGGCTGTGGAGTGGATTCCATGTGTGGCTGCTGTAAATGGTGCATGTTGCTCCTAGCAGGATGTTTTTTGTGGAGGGTTTTCCGAGTAAACAAGGCAGTAGCAGCTTATGTTGTTTTTGTGCCTTTTCTGCTTGTTGAGTAGAGGAAGTGCATATCACGTTTGTATGTCTCTTGGTTTCACAGCTAGGGGTACGGATTGGCAGTGCCATCTGCTAGGTCATCACGGGCAACTCTTTTTGCATTATTGGCGGACCTGGTTTGATACGTGTTTGTTGGGTTTTGTTTGGGGCGTGGTTGCTGGGTCGGAGTAAATATGATTGCATCTGGCTTGCTAAATTTCCGCCGCTGCTGTGCATTGAGATTGGAAGGTAAGAGCCAGGTTGCAATCATTCCTATCTGTGTCTCTTCTGAAGGGTGCACAAAGCGTATACTGCCTTGTTTATAATTGTTGCACGACTGCCTACAACAGGTCTGCTTGTACTAACTAGCACTGCAGGCAGTTAAAGGCATGTTCATCCTGGTAATGCTTTGCTGGGTTGCTTTTGAAATCACTTGTCCAGCAATTGCATGTTTAAAATTCCACAACATTCCTGTTCTTTACTGTATGCTTTATAATGATGTACATGGATTTAAACAGGGATATAGTAGGATGCTGTTTAGCGTTGCTAGCACGGCATAAATGTCTGGTAGTTTCCGTGGTAGTTTGCTACAGTATTGGCATTTCCTAGTTTGTGGGAGAGAGAGCATGTGTGCTTGCAAGTCATTATGATAATTGGATAGGTGCCAGAGCCTTGAGGTAGGAGACTGAGACGTGTTAAGTGATTTTATGTGCCCATGCTTTTATGTGCCCAAAACGCACAGATGATGTTTCCCCCTTTTCGATTTAATAAGGTCAGTTAGTCCTGGCAGATGCTTATTTTTACTGATTTTATTCAGTGCTGCAATATCGCGTTGTGCCTTTTTCCCCTTCCAAGGGTATATTTGTAGGTGCTAGAAGTCTGGTGCTACACCTCTACTAAACTTGGGCATCCCCACGCACAAAGTGCACCAACTAGCTACTAAACTACACTGCCATGCAATATAAAGCTTAAATAAGATCACAAAAACAAGACACAAAATACACTTTAACAACAGCAACAGTGATAATGGGGGATCTGGAAGGGAGATTACTGGTAGAGCGGCTGGCTTCAGGAGGGCTAGGCGCAGGCCGGATCGCATGGCTGACAACCCGCCGGATCCTCATTAGTCTCTGTTGTTTCTCTTTTTTGTCTTTCGGTGGGGCTCTGGCTAGTGCGAGCACTAGTTGAGAGCCTTTCCTTAATGCACGCTGGTGACTTCCATTGTAGACTTTTACTTTTTACTTTTTGGTGCTACAACAAACACGCTCAGTGCAACTATATAGAAGGCCCACCAATTTGCCCCATCTGCCAGAAGCTAGACGGCACCTACCACATGCTGTCAGGCTGCAGTTATCATTACAAATAAATTGATTATTAGCAGACATAATGCTGCTGGGCAAATGATTCTAAAAGCGATCCGACAAGGGACACAGGGTGCATGCCTGCTAGCACAAGCTGACGTAGGCAGTTGTGAAGAAAGAATAGTACAACAAGGCATCATACGCCCTTCAGAAAAGACACAGATAGGAAAATGTCTAACCTGGCTCCTACCTTCCAGTCTCAATGCACATCAGCGGCGGAAATCTAGCAAGCCAGATGCAATCATAGTTACTCCGACCCAGCAACCACGCCCCAAACGAAACCCAACAACCACGTGTCAAACTAGGTCTACCAATAATGCAAGAAGAGTTGCCCGTAATAACCTGGTAGAGGGCGCTGCCATCCATACCCCCTGGCTATGAAACCAAGAGATATACAACCAAACAAACGTGAAGGCATGAGAACAACATAAGCAGCTAGTGCCTCGCTTACTCGGACACCGTAAAACCCTTCACACCATCCTGCTAGGAGCAACAGGCACCATCTACAGCAACCACACAAGTGACCCACTCCACAGCCTCGGAATTACCGGTCCATATGCCACAGCACCCATGAATAATTAAGCCTACCTGCTATGCAAAAAAGAAAAAAAGAAAAAACTACGCAGGCAGTGAAAACCACTCCCTACATTAACTAAGGAAAAGGAGCCACTTTGGTACCGAGTACCGTAAAGCTCCTCCACCGCAAAAAGAAAAGGAAAAATCAATGGGGATCAAGAAGGTTGCAGGCTTGGCCTGTAACCGGCTCCTGATGGGATTTAATAATAGTACTGGAAAGGGCACGTCTGGTATGGACAAGTTTAGCAGCAAAGTTCACAGAGTGCACATGGAGCTTGGAGGCAAGGTTCTTAACACTTCGAGAATCAAGACCCAGTTCCTTGAAAGGCTTCAGAGTGTGAGTGTTGTAGATGGTGCCACCCACACCCAAAAGGATGATGTGGAGAGTAACGGAGGCTTTTTGGAGAATGTTGCAGAGATCTTTGTGCTGTTCCTTTGCGGCATTCAGCTGGCTCTGAGGTCTGGTGTCTTCACAATACTTGATCTCGACAAGGTGGATGTCACGCCGAGGTTTGCTGAGGTCTTTGGGTCGATGCTGTCTGGGGTTGGTGGCTCTATTGGTGGCTGGCGGTGCTGCTGAGGTGCTCCCAGTCTCCCTCAATTGCCCCCTGCCACTTCAAAGAAACCACCCCCCTACATTTGTTGTTATTGTATTTTTGCAGCGCTAGGAGTAACCAGCACAAAATCTGGGCGGCTGGAGGTAAATCGGTCTTTATCTGGGAAGCAGGGTGGGAAGAGCCATTTAAGAACAAATCTACTTTTGGCTGTTTCAGGAACCTGGAGATTTTGCATGGTCATCCAATGCAATCAGATCCAAAACAAAAAATTAAATATACAGGTGAGACGAGACATCGAACACAACCCCCACAAATACATGAGCAATACTTCTGGTGGTGTGCAGACTTCTGGGACCAAGCACCTGATCCCCACTGTCGGTTCCCTTATATCTTTATTCTCCAGGTAGGATGTTGTGTGTCTTTGCATCGATCAGGGAGTGCAGAACACAAAACACATGTTTACACTATCTGCGTTTTTCCTTTTCTTTCTTTCTACAACAAACACTGCTCACAAATGTTACAATGTTTTTACATACACAGCCTAGCAGTCGCACGTTTTGACTGAGGCTTTATCTGTAAACTCTTTCAAGGAATTTTGTGTTTGTATGGTTTGATAATGATCTTCGTTTGTATGGTACCGTAAGTGCCTAGCCCTGTTCCCTTGATTTTTCTAGCGTTCTTTTGGTTTGGTCACAGGCTCTTTTTCCAAGCTTCCGCTCAGATGCCCACCAGAGGCATATATAGCAATGTAACCTTACCTTTCATGTAATTTTGTGTTTGTATGGTTTGATAATGATCTTCGTGTTCTTTTGCAAGCCAGGAGACATTCCCTCAAAGCCAGCTGTTTTGACGGTGGCATCAGCACCGTCACAGTTGGTTGTGAGCGACTGTCTAGCAAGAGCGTCGGCTTGTCGGCTTGTTCTTTGCCAATGATGCCGGCATGAGACTTGACTTTGTAGGAATAAATGTGGATGGTGACTGTTGGTATGATTTATACTCTGCAATTCTTTTATTTTTTGCTGCCCCAGAAAGCTGTTGGTTATCACGCCCAATCATTGGCAGTGACGAATCGTGTGACAGAGCAGTTGTTTGGTTAACAGTTGAGAGTTTTTGTATGTCTAGTTCAATAAGCTGGATGTGCCAGTCTTACTAGTAGATGTGCCGAGTCTTATACTTTGCAGTGACGGTGGTTTGATCTTGCTGACATGGTGACAACTTCACCTGCTCATTCTACAAGAGTATACTGGGTTGAAGCATATATCCGAAAAAAATTGTTATATGTGGTCTACTCCTGTGCCTGTCTCCCTTACTTAAATATTCTATGAGCACGATTGACAAAATAAACATCACTGAAAGACAGACTCCGTGTGCATGACCTCTGTTCAGCTCTTTTGCTTCAAGTCAATATACAGAAGATAAAGACGGATTTCACGTGCTTCAACACCAGCAGCCGGACAACTAAGGAGACACCTCAACTTCCGAGGAAGCGCGTGCATCCCTTCGGTCTCAAGCAACCAAGTTCCGTCAGCCACCAGCATCCAGTGCTGCTCGCTACATTCAGCATGCCAGTTGACAAACAAGATAATGAACGCCTCTTTACACGCAACAAACTGCCGGCACAAGCAACATATGCTTCCCACTTTATACACGCACTTTAGGGCTCAGCGCGCGCACTCACACCCACACCCACACACACGCACACACACCTCCTACAATGCCGCTTCAACATCTGCAGGAAGCTTTGATCATGCACACATATGCACCGACACGTACACAAGCTCAACAGCTCCCTGCCCTTCCTGTCTAAACTAGTGGCTTCAGCAATGTTTGAACTCGTGCGCGCTCAGCAGCCCACGCTGCGGTAGATGCAAGCCTGCAGTGGTGTGCAACAAAAAAAGGGCCTCCTCTTTGTGGTGTGTTCAGGGCCCTCTTGAGTGTGTGTGCATGCGCGTCTGGTTTTGAAGCCCGCTCTCTGTGCGTGTGCATGTGGAGCCCTCTGAGGTTTATATAGCCCCCTCCGCGTGTGTGCGTGTGTGTTGTGTGGCCCAGCAGTGCATCTCAGCCAGGCCACTCCGAATAAGGTGGTGATTGGTTTGAGCGCGGCACACGCGGGCAGGTGTGCTTAGCATCCGTCGCTGTTGAGAATACATGCCTGCAAATATGGTAGAGTAAAAGAAAAAAGCTCTACGCTCTACTAAAATTGCACATAACAACAATGTGCGTACCTACCTGCCTCAACTTGTCCCATAAACTATTCCCATTTGCACGTACACACGCACGCACGTAAACACACACACATACACACATACACATACACGCAACCACATCCACACTGTAGCCACTCACACACCTTCCCCTTCCCTCTAACACACGCCGCCTGCCTGAATACTTACACTAAACTCACGTTCACATACACACACCCATATTCATGCCTACACCCACACCCACACCCACACCTACACCCACACCCACACCCACACCCACACCCACGCCCACGCCCACGCCCACGCCCACGCCCACGCCCACGCCCACGCCCACGCCCACGCCCCCGCCCACGCCCACACCCGAACCCTCACCCACCCATATGCACACCAGCACCTACACCCACGCACACCCACACGCACACACAAGTACTCACACACACACACAGACACGCACCTCGTAGCCTTCCACCTGCCCGGCTCCTATGCTGCCTGCTCTTGTCGTGGGATTAGCAAAGGCAGGAATGTTGTCGGCAAGGTCCTCCTCACGATCACCTGTGCCTTCTTCAACCTGCGTGTGTGTGAACGTGTGTGTGTGTGTGTGTGCACCAGTGTATGCGGCTGTGTGTGTGCGTGTGTGTGTGCACCAGTGTATGTGGCTGTGTGTGTGCGTATGTGTGTGTGTGTGTGTGCGAGTAGACGTGTGTATGTACGTATTTGTGTGTGTGTGGGCATGGAAGTCTTTGCAGGTGCTTGTGTATGTACAGGCGTATAAATGTGCCCCTGTGGTTATTTGTGTGTGTGCACGAGCATACAAATGTGTACACGAAAAAATGTGCCCCTGTGGTTATTTGTGTGTGCACGAGCATACACATGTGTACACGTGGGTGCTTGACATCACTCACCCGTGTTTCTCTGTCCTTGGTTCCCCATTTGTTTTGCTGTGACTGCAGAAACTGCTGTGCCTGTGTCGAAAACATGTGTGCATATACGTGCATAACCAGTTATTAACCACATATGTGTGTGTGTATATGTGTGTGTGTGTATGTGTGTGTGTGTGTGCATGCATGTGCGTACCCATGCATGTACAAGCACCACAATTTGCTGATTGGTGGCCAAACATATCAGCAAGACTATGCGTTGCTTCGAGAGCTGGCAGAAACCAGGAGTTTATACCTCCAAACTGAACTTCACATAACTGTACGCATTGGCAGTACAAAGGTTTTTCTCTGAGTGCTCCACAGGCATCTGTTGTGCCTGCGAGGATATGCACCCCCACCTCCACCTCCACC
>Ga0307966_1004836_pt1 | contig 9999 bp, 8 predicted proteins | sample OrgLakmetagen646_FD_203141 | JGI IMG/M metagenome (GOLD analysis project Ga0307966, IMG submission 203141) | Saline water microbial communities from Organic Lake, Antarctica - #646 | ecosystem: Environmental > Aquatic > Non-marine Saline and Alkaline > Saline | place: Antarctica: Organic Lake... | reverse complement strand
CCCAGAAATTCACCGGTTTTCGGATCGACAAATTCTTTACCACGCCGAAAAACGCCCACCGTATTCGCCGGCTTCTGACCGCGAGCGTAAACTCGATCGCCAGCGCCGGTAACAATTCTGCTGTCTTCACCTTCCAGCACATAAGGCGCAGCCGCTATCTGCTCCGGAGTTACAATGCGGGTATCGGTTAAAAAGCTGGCAATGGCGTCAAGCGGAATAGCTGGAATCGGCGTATCAATAGCTTCAGAGCGCACTTGCGGCGACAGCTTGATCACACCGTCACCGTTGGCCATTTTCATGATTTTTGGCTCGCCATCAATGTACACCAACGCCAGGCGGTCACCGGGATAAATAAGATGGGGGTTGGCTACTTGGGGGTTTACCTGCCAGATTTCCGGCCAGTACCAGGGATTGTTCAAAAAGCGTGCGGAAATATCCCACAGGGTATCGCCCTTAACAACGGTATAACGTTCGGGATGATCCGACCGCAGTTCCGGTGCGGCCTGGACCCAAGCGGTAAACAGCAGCGTTGTAGCTGCCAGAGCGTACAGCAGTTTCCTCATGGTTTAAGTCCTTGATCCCGTGCCTTGATGCTTAAATTCGGTCGGCTGGCGCCCGAAGTTCGGTTGGCTTTCGCCTGCTGTTTTCAGCTTAATCTGTTGTTATTCCCGTTACTATAGAAGAAGCCTGGTTAATTGTAGTGTTATCTGGTCGTCTCAGGGGACTTTTAACGTTTACCCAACAGTGAGGGTACTGGTTAATAGTTTTTTTCAATTGACTGATCAGTTTGTACTCAATCGTCAAATTGTTAGATAATGTAGTTATCCAGCCAATATGCGAATACCCCGGCTAAGCAAATACAGTTTGCATGATAAACGACCCCGGGGTTGAAAAGCGCAGTACAAGGTCGCATTTCAGACATCCTTTGTACGCGAACGAACGTTGGCATTCACTGTCCAAAGTGGCCATTTAAAAAAAGTAACGCACTATGATTCTAGACATTCTTGAATACCCGGACCCACGTCTGCGAACTCTTGCCAAACCGGTTACCACCGTAACCGACGAGATCCGCACCCTGATCGACGACATGTTTGAGACCATGTACGATGCGCCCGGCATTGGCCTCGCGGCGAGCCAGGTAAACATGCACCAGCAGATCGTTGTAATGGATTTGTCAGACGACAATAGTGAACCCAGAGTGTTCATTAATCCTGAAATAAAGATACTCGACGGCGATCTCGAATCCATGCAGGAAGGCTGCCTGTCGGTACCAGGATTTTACGAAGATGTTGAACGCATTGAGCATTGCCTTATCAAAGCGCTGGATCGCAACGGCGAAGCGTTTGAAATAGAGGCCCGCGGGCTGTTGGCGGTGTGCATCCAGCACGAGATGGACCACCTGAACGGCAAGCTGTTTGTGGATTACCTGAGCTCGCTGAAGCGTACTCGCATCCGTAAAAAACTGGAAAAGCTGCAGAAGAAGAGTGCGTAAGACGAGTGCTTGAACCAGCACTCGCCGACGTGGCCTTGGCGCCACAACAGCCATAAAACTGATGACCGGGCCTTTGCGCCCGGTCTTTTCGTATTGAATGGATCAGAGAATCCGCCGAAAAGTCCAACAGAGAGCCAAACACTGTGCGTATTGTTTTTGCCGGAACTCCTGATTTTGCCGCCACTGCCTTGAAGGCTCTGTTTGCTGCCAACTACAACGTGGTGGGCGTGTATAGTCAGCCAGACCGGCCAGCAGGCCGTGGCCGCAAATTGCTCCCGGGGCCAGTAAAACAGGCGGCGCTGGATGCCGGCATTGCGGTGTTTCAGCCCGACAACTTCAAAACGGAAGACGCCCGCCAGCAGTTGGCCGACTTGCAACCAGACGTGATGATTGTTGCGGCTTATGGCTTGATTCTGCCAGCCTCGGTGCTGTCCATTCCGGTTCACGGCTGCCTGAACATTCACGCTTCTCTGCTACCCCGCTGGCGCGGAGCGGCGCCCATTCAGCGAGCTATCGCAGCTGGCGACTCCGAAAGCGGCATTACCATTATGCAAATGGATGAGGGCCTGGACACCGGCGCCATGTTGCTAAAACTATCCACGCCTATTCACCGGGAAGACACCGGCGGCAGTCTGCACGACCGGCTGGCAGACCTGGGCGGCGAAGCCATTGTAACCGCACTGCAATTGTTAGAGCAGAACACATTGCAGCCAGAACCACAGAACAGCGAGCAAGCCTGTTACGCCCACAAACTGGCGAAGCAGGAAGGTCAGGTAGACTGGCACAGCGATGCCCTGAGCATCGAACGGCTCATCCGCGCTTTTAACCCCTGGCCTGGTACCTTTACCGATCTGGGCGACCAGCGCATTCGCCTGCACCTGGCCCAAGAACATGAACAGAAACACAAACAAGATCCGGGCAGCGATAACGACAACCCCGGCACCGTGCTGGCTCGCCAGCGCGAAGGTATTGATATCGCCTGTGGCAAGGGCAGCGTGTTAAGAGTCAGCCAGGTGCAATTGCCCGGCGCCCGTGCGCAGAGCGTGAACGACCTGATAAACGGTGGAAAACAGATTCTGCTGCCCGGCCAGGAGCTGCAATAATATGCAATCACATGCGCCTTTACGCGCCATTGCCGCAGAAGTTTTGCTGTCAGTAGAGCAGGGCCAGTCACTGTCGCAGTGCTTGCCGCCTTCGCTGCTGCGCCTGCCATTGAATCTGCGGCCAGCATTGCAAGCCCTGTGCTACGGCACCTGCCGCTGGTTTCACCAGCTGGATGACGAGCTTCAGGGGCGCATGAAAAAGCCTTTGAAACACCACGACCGGGTAGTGCACCATCTGATGCTGGTAGCGCTGTTCCAGCTACGTTTCAGCCAGCAGGCGACTTACGCGGTGCTGAATGAAACCGTGGAAGCCTGCCGCGCCATGGAAAAGCCCCACCTGACAGGCCTGGTCAACGGCGTACTGCGCAGCGCCGAACGTGAAGGTGCTCCGGCGGCGACGAAAGACATCAGCCGCTACAGTCACCCCGGCTGGATGATCGAAAAACTGCGCCACAACTGGCCCGACGACTGGCAGGCCATTGTTGACGCCAACAACACTCAAGCCCCAATGACCCTGCGGGTAAACGCTCTGCGCTTCAGCCGTGACGAGTACTTGCAGTTACTGATCGAAGCAGGCATTGACGCCAGCGCCACGCGCTTTGCACCACACGGCATTCAATTGGCACGACCGGTACCGGTAGACGCACTGCCATGGTTTGCCGAAGGCGCCGTCAGCGTGCAAGACGAAGCTGCCCAGCTGTGCACGACTTTGCTGGATCTGGCCCCGGGCCAGCGCATCCTGGACGCCTGCGCCGCCCCCGGAGGCAAAACCTGCGCCATACTGGAAAGCTGCCCCCAGGCGGCGGAAGTGGTTGCTATTGACGAGTCTGCCCAGCGCTTGCCGCGAGTGCAGGAAAACCTCGACCGACTGGATCTGCACGCCAGCCTGCTGCAAGCCGACGCGGCCGAGATTGATCAATGGTGGGACGGCGAGCCGTTTGATCGCATCTTGCTGGACGTACCCTGCAGCGCCAGCGGCGTGATTCGTCGCCATCCGGACATAAAACTGCTGAGGCGGGAATCCGACGTCGTACCTTTAGCGCAAATCCAGCTGGGCCTGTTGAATGCCATGTGGCGCATACTGAAACCGGGCGGGCGCCTTGTATACGCCACCTGTTCGGTGTTCCCACAGGAAAATCATCGCATTGTGCAGCGCTTCTGCAAACAGCAGGCCGACGCTGAACTGATGACCACTGAAGCTTTGTGGGGCCGCGCCATGCCCGCCGGGCGCCAGCTACTGCCACTGAACGACGGGCACGATGGCTTCTTTTACGCCGTTCTGGAGAAACCTGCGCTATGAACATTCTGATTCTCGGAGCCGGTCAAGTCGGTGCTTCACTGGCAGAAAACCTTGCCAACGAAGCCAACGACATCACCATAATTGACAGCAACGGCGCGCGCCTGCGGGAACTGCAGGACCGGCTCGACATACGCACAGTGCAGGGTAAAGCCTCGTATCCGTCGGTGCTAAAACAAGCAAACGCCGAAGACGCTGACATGCTGATTGCGGTCACCAACAGCGATGAAACCAACATGGTGGCCTGTCAGATTGCCAGCATTATGTTCAAGACACCGACAAAAATCTGTCGGGTACGGGCCGCCTCTTATCTTGCCTATAAGGAACTGTTTTCCGGCAAAGACAATGAAAACCCCAACGGCTTTCCAATTGACGTATTGATCAGCCCGGAACAGCTGGTTACCCGCCACATTACCCGGCTCATTGAAAACCCCGGCGCCCTGCAGGTGCTGGAATTTTCCAAAGGTCGTGCCGGGCTGGTGGCTATTCGCGCTATTCAAGGTGGGCCACTGGTAGGCCAAGAGCTGGGGTATCTGCGCACTCACATGCCGCGTATTGAGACCCGGGTGGCCGCGATCTTCCGTAAAAACCGCGCCATCATGCCCAAAGGCGACACGGTGATTGAAGACGGCGACGAGGTATTTTTTATAGCCGATACCAATCACATCCGTTCGGTAATGAGCGAACTGCAACCGCTGGAAAAACCCTACAAGCGTATTTTTATCTGCGGTGGCGGCAACATTGGCCAGCGCCTGGCGCAAACCCTGGAAGGCCGCTATCAGGTAAAACTGCTGGAGCGCGACCACGAACGCTGCATCATGCTGTCGGAAAACCTGCGTAAAACCGTGGTACTGGAAGGCAACGCCGCCGACAAAGACATACTGCTGGAAGAAAATATCGAAAGCACCGACGTGTTCTGCGCCGTGACCAATGACGACGAAGCCAACATCATGGCCTCCCTGTTGGCCAAACGCCTCGGCGCGCGCAAGGTACTCACCCTGATCAACAACCCTGATTATGTGGATCTGATTCAGGGCGGCGAAATAGACGTTGCCATATCGCCCCAGCAAACCACCATCGGCAGCCTGTTAACCCACGTTCGGCGCGGCGACGTGGTGAACGTGCATTCCTTGCGGCGCGGCGCGGCCGAAGCCATTGAAGCCATCGCCCACGGCGACCACCGCTCATCAAAAGTAATAGGCCGGCGGCTGGACGAAATCAACCTGCCACCGGGCACGACAATCGGAGCAATCGTGCGCCATAACGAAGTGCTGATCGCTCACGACCACCTGCGAGTGCAGCCAGACGATCACGTGATCCTGTTTCTGGTAGATAAGTCGCGGATCAACGAAGTGGAAAAGCTGTTCCAGGTAGGACTGACCTTTTTCTGATCTGCCTTTAGAAATGCTGGCGTGACCAGCGTATAATCCCCCCGTTTTCAGAGTGCCCGGCAAAAAACAGGGTGCCGGGGCACCACACACAGACTGAACAGCAGGCAATCGTCGTGACAGACAAGGCAACGAACATCCCTAAGCCACACATCAAAACCTTTCAAGGGCTGATCCTGGAGCTACAGACATTCTGGGCAAAGCACGGCTGCGTTATTCTGCAGCCGCTGGATATGGAAGTAGGCGCGGGCACCTTTCACCCGGCCACTTTTTTGCGCGCCATAGGCCCGGAAAGCTGGAACGCCGCTTACGTGCAGCCCAGCCGCCGGCCCACCGATGGCCGCTACGGCGAAAACCCCAACCGCCTGCAGCACTATTATCAGTTTCAAGTGGTGTTGAAGCCGTCACCAGACAACCTGCAGGAACTCTACCTGGATTCGCTGAAAGCGCTGGGGCTGGACCCGCTGGTTCACGATATCCGCTTTGTAGAAGACAACTGGGAATCGCCTACCCTGGGCGCCTGGGGTCTGGGCTGGGAAATCTGGCTGAACGGCATGGAAGTCACCCAGTTTACCTACTTCCAGCAAGTTGGCGGTCTGGAATGCTACCCGGTCACCGGCGAGCTGACCTACGGCCTTGAACGCATTGCCATGTATTTGCAAGGCGTAGACAGCGTGTACGACCTGGTGTGGACTGAAGGCCCCAACGGCGTTGTAACCTACGGCGACGTGTTCCTGCAGCAAGAGGTGGAAATGTCCACCTACAACTTCGAATACGCCGACACCGAATTCCTGTTCTACAGCTTTGATGTGTACGAGCGCGAAAGTGCCAAACTGATTGAAGCCGGCTTGCCGCTACCTGCTTACGAGCAAGTACTGAAAGCCTCTCACACCTTTAATATGCTGGACGCCCGCCACGCTATTTCGGTAACCGAGCGCCAGCGTTACATTCTGCGGGTGCGCGCCTTGGCCCGGGCCGTAGCCCAGTCGTACTTCGACAGCCGCCGCAAGATTGGCTTCCCGCTGGCCAGCGACAGCATTCGTGCGGAAGTATTGGCCGCAGCCGAAGCCGCCGACGCGAAAGCCGCAGGTAAGGTAGAAGGCCAGTCAGACAGCAAAGCCGACGGCAAAGGTAAGAAGCCGAAAAACGCGAAGCAGGCACAGCAGGAAAAAGGTAAGGCATGATGATGGCAACACAAGATTTTCTCGTTGAACTGGGCACCGAAGAATTGCCGCCAAAAGCCCTGAAGCCGCTGTCTGACGCGTTCACTCAAGGTATTGTTAGTGGTCTGCAAGCCGCCGGCATTGAATTTGGCGCGGTAGAACCTTTCGCCGCACCAAGGCGCCTGGCCCTGCGTATTCGCGATCTGGCCCACGCCCAACCTGACAAGCCGGTGGAAAAGCGCGGCCCAGCCGTAAAAGCTGCGTTTGACGACGCCGGCAACCCCACCCGCGCATTGACCGGTTTTGCCACCTCTCTGGGCGTTACCCCAGACGAGCTCGACACCCTGGAAACCGACAAAGGCGCCTGGCTGGTGTTCCGCACCGTAGAGCAAGGCAGGACCACCGCCGAGCTGATGCCAGAACTGATTGAACAGTCACTGGCCGCGCTGCCCATTCCCAAGCGCATGCGTTGGGGTGCCCACCGCACCGAATTTGTGCGCCCGGTACACTGGCTGGTTATGCTTTACGGCAGCACGGTGATTGACCATCCGATCATGGGCCTGAAGCCCGGCAACAAAACCCGTGGCCACCGTTTCCACTGCCCGAAATCGCTGATCATTCCTACTCCGGCCGACTACGAAGTGGTGCTGCGCCAGGAAGGCTACGTGCTGGCTGATTTTGCACAGCGTCGGGAGCAGATTCGCAAGGGCGTGAACGCCCTGGCAGAGCAACAGAACTGCGTTGCCGTGATTGATGAAGCACTGCTGGACGAAGTGACCGCTCTGAACGAATGGCCGGTGCCGCTGATGGGGCGTTTTGAAGAGCGCTTCCTGCAAGTGCCTGCTGAAGCACTTATTTCGTCCATGAAAGAGCACCAGAAGTACTTCCATCTAGTGGATGACAACGGCCAGATGCAGCCATTCTTCATTACCGTTGCCAACCTGGAAAGCAAAGACCCCGCACAGGTGATTGCCGGTAACGAAAAAGTGATTCGCCCGCGCCTGTCCGACGCGGCGTTCTTTTACGAAACCGACCTTAAAAAGCGCCTGGACCAGCGCATTGATCGGCTCAAGCCCATCGTGTTTCAGGAAAAACTGGGCAGCGTTTACGACAAGTCTGTGCGCGTTGCCGCACTGGCCGGCAAAATTGCCAAGGCCATTGGCAGCGACCCGGCATTGGCCGAGCGCGCCGCCATGCTGGCGAAAACCGATCTGGTCACCGAAATGGTGCTGGAATTTACCGATCTGCAAGGCATCATGGGCCAGTACTACGCCACCCACGACGGAGAACACGCCGACGTGGCCAGCGCTCTGAACGAGCAGTACATGCCGCGCTTTGCCAAAGACAATTTGCCCATCACTCTGACCGGCTGCGCCGTTGCCATTGCCGACCGGCTGGATTCGTTGGTTGGCCTGTTTGGCATCAACCAGCCGCCGTCTGGCACTCGTGACCCGTTCGCCCTGCGCCGGGCAGCCTTGGGTGTGCTGCGCATTGTTATCGAGCGTCAGTTGCCTTTAGACCTGCAAACCTGCTGCGACTGGGCTGCGCAAGAGTTCACTGACCTGCCAGCAGAAAACCCCGCTACCAGCGTGGTGGATTACATGCTGGAACGCTTCCGCGCCTATTATGACGAGCAGGGCATCAGCGCTGAAGTGTATCTGGCCGTTCACGCCCGTAGGCCCACCCGCCCACTGGATTTCGATCGCCGGGTAAAAGCGGTAGAAGCTTTCCGCCAGCTGCCTGAGTCCGGAGCTTTGGCCGCCGCTAACAAACGGGTGTCTAACATTCTGGCCAAGCAAAGCGATAGCGTCGTACACGACACAGTCGATGTCAGCCTGCTGCAAGACGTCGCCGAGCTCGCCCTGGCCGAACAGGTTAATCAGCAGACTGATGCTGTTTTGCCTCTGTTTGAAAAAGGCGACTACACAGCCGCTCTGAGTTCGCTAGCCAGTTTGCATCAGCCGGTAGACCGCTTCTTCGATGAAGTCATGGTGATGGCCGACGACGAAGCCGTGCGTAATAACCGTCTTGCATTACTGAACCGCCTGCGTAACCTGTTTCTGAGGGTGGCGGACATTTCGCTGCTGCCAAGCGCCAGCTAACGGGCCAAAGGTGAAATAGCACTGTGCTCATCATTCTGGATAGGGATGGGGTGATCAACCAGTACGAAGGCGGGTACATTTGCTCGCCAGATGACTGGCACCCCATCCCCGGCAGTATAAAAGCCATTGCCCGCCTGTGCAGCGCAGGGCACCGCATTGCCATTGCCACCAACCAGTCTGGTATTGCCCGCGGCTACTACGACCGCGATACGCTAGACGCCATGCACCGCAAACTTGGCCGCCTGTTAAGAATTTCCGGCGGCCACATCGACTTCATTGCCTACTGCCCCCACCACCCTGACGAACACTGTGCGTGTCGCAAGCCGGAGCCTGGCCTGCTGCAGCAAATCCAACGACATTTCAATTTGAAAACACTGACCGGAAGCGTGATGGTCGGCGACAGCCGAAAAGACCTGGAAGCCGCCGCCAGAAAAGGCTGCCAGCCAATTTTAGTGCGCACCGGCAACGGCCTGGACACCGAACAGGAGCTGCAAACTAAGCCACTAGCAGAGCCTGCCCAAGTACGGATTTTTAACAACCTGCGCAGCTTTACCGACGCGTTTTTATCCGGCACAGGCTGGTAAAATAACCGCGACTCCGTATAATATTGGCCATAAATCGGCGTGTGGCGCAGCTTGGTAGCGCACTTCGTTCGGGACGAAGGGGTCGCAGGTTCGAATCCTGCCACGCCGACCAGAATTCAATGACTTAGGGCTCATCTTTAGGTGGGCCTTTTTTCGTTTTTGGCTGGGTATATAAACTCACTATCGCGAGATAAAAATAAAATGACTGCACCCATATTTCATATGATTGAGAAGGCACCAACACCCGTCGGGCCATTTTGTCACGCCACCGAAGTAGACGGCTGGGTGTTTTTGACCGGGCAGATGCCAACCGACCCTAATGATGCGGGTGCAGCGCTTCCTGATGGCATCGAGGCGCAGACACGCCGCGTCATGGATAACCTGATACTGGTGCTTGAGGGCCTGAGTCTGGGCCTTCAGGACGTGGCTTCAGTGCGGATTTTTCTGACCGAATTTAAACGTGATTTTTATCCTATGAACGATGTTTACACATCGTATTTTCCGAAAGAAAAATTACCTTCCCGGACCTGTATCGGTGTTACGGCACTAGCAGTAGACGCATTGGTCGAGATAGATTTCATCGCTCGTCGATGAAACAACTTCATTAAGCCAGCTCCTGCAATAACTCTCGCAAACGGCTCATCCCGGCGACCACTTGTTCCGGGTCGCCCTTCAGGCTCAGCTCCACCTCGCGCCGGCCGTCCGCATGGGGCAGGCAGGCCAATCGCAAATTCGGATACTCCGCCAGCAGCAACTCCATCAATGGAATCAGCGACCCTTCCGACGTATCGGTCAGCACCAGGGTCTGGCTCACGGTGCGATTGGCCACCTGGTAGTCGATGTAATCATGATCCAGCACCCACTCCACCA
>Ga0307966_1004835_pt1 | contig 10000 bp, 9 predicted proteins | sample OrgLakmetagen646_FD_203141 | JGI IMG/M metagenome (GOLD analysis project Ga0307966, IMG submission 203141) | Saline water microbial communities from Organic Lake, Antarctica - #646 | ecosystem: Environmental > Aquatic > Non-marine Saline and Alkaline > Saline | place: Antarctica: Organic Lake... | reverse complement strand
TCGCGCGAGTGCAGCGTCGACGGTGCCCTGGACCGCACGCTGACCCGGCGCTCACCCCGACGTGGGCAGTTCGTTCCCGAGGGTCTCACCGTCAACCGATGTCGTAGGCAACGACGGCATTGAACGACACCTCGTCGGAACCGTTCGGCGAGGTCTCGATCGTGAGGCAGCGGTCGGAGAGGTAGGCGACGGCGAGGTCACCGCAGCCGGGCAGGGCTTGGAGGTCGGCGTAACTCATCTGCGGTGTGAATGCTGCGCTCCAGGTGGTCCGCGCCGTGCCGCAGTCGGTGAACATGGCGCCGGGGCCCCATTGCGGTTCTGTCTCGGAACTTCCCACGAAGCAGGCGAACGCCTCGCGTCCGTCGCGCTCGCCAGCGAAGATGATCACGCCGTCGTAGTTGCCGCTGCTATCGGGGTAGATGTGGCCTGCGGCGTCACCCTCCAGGAGCACGTTGGAGTTCGACCCGATCTTGGATTCGGACCGGTTGCCCCAATGGGAGCCCCAGGTTCCGTAGGAGAACTCGATCTCACCGCGATTGCGGGAGCCGTTGTCGCCGTCGCCGTCGATGTGGAGGAAATGGATGCTGGCGAAGACCGGCGGTGGGGGTGTCGCCACCCGGGCGGTCCACCGGTCGACGCCACCGAGGTCGTCGGTCGCCGTCACGATCACTGAATAGGCGGTGTCCGGTGCGAGGCCGCCCAGGCTCCACGTCGCCGTTGCGTCCGCTGGGACGTCGACCGAGGTGCTGGTCGAGTCGGTGAGGGTCGGGCGGCCGGTGTCGTCGAAACCGAACTGCTCGGTCGACCATTCGAGGTCCACCGTCGCCGAGGCGGTCGAGGCGAAGCCGACCGTGAAGCGGGTGCCGTCACGATCAGCGTCGAAGGTGACGTCGTCGAGGCAACCGTCCGCACAGGGCGATGGTGTGGCGAGTTGGTCGGGCCCCATTGCCTCGGCCGTCGTGAACGAGCCGGCGACCTGTGAGGTCCCCTGCTCGTCGGCTGCTCGCACGAGGAGGTGGTACTCGGTTGCTGGTTCGAGGTTGAACGAGGTCTGAAAGTTGAAGCCGACGGTCTTCGACACGGTCGGCTCGCTGAAGGGTCGCACGTAGGCACCGTCGTCGGTGCGTTCGATCGGGGCGAGCGACAGGTATGCGTCGACGGTCGCGGGGCTCTCCAGATTGACCATGAGGTCGTAGAAGCTCGACGATCCGCCGGCTGTCGAGATCTGGGCATCGTCGATGCAGTGGTCACCGCAGCCGGTGGCAGCCGTGAAGACCAGGTCGTCGCCGATGAGCAGTCCATCGTCGCCGGGGTCGGCGTCACCCTCGACGAGGCGGACGGGGTCGAATCCCGAGGTCGGCGAAGCCGTGGGTTGCAGTTCGAGGGCGACGCGTGTGGGGGCGACGAGGATCGGGTCGAACGGCCCGTCGTCACCAGGTGGCGCTTCCAGGAGCGACGCGCTGTGAGCCGTTTCGAAGATCTCTTCACCGTCGGCGTCGGTCTCGATGTCGGTCTCGGTGGCGGTCTCGATGTCGATCTCGATGTCGGTCTCGCTGGCGGTGGTGAGGGCGGTGGTGGTGCCGGTCTCGGTGCCAGTACCAGTGCCAGTGCCAGTGCCAGCGCCAGCGCCAGGCATGCTGGCGCGGAGGTCGTCCTCGGTGTCGATCGTTCCCTCCGTGAGCGGCTCGGTTGCTGGCGGCGGCAGCTCAGAAGATGTCGACGTGTCGAGCGATGCAGTCGAGGTCTGGGCACACGCCGATGCAACCAGGAGAACGGTGGCAGCGAGGGACACGGAGCGGGTGGCGATGCGGATGGTCATGCACGTCCAGAGCACGCCCAGGCATCCGCCTTGCACTTTCTCCCGGGTCCACGCAGCTCCATCGCTTTCATTCCATCGGGAGGCCGGGTCACGACATGTGCAGGTGAGCATCGACCTCTCAGACATGCACCTCACGAGATCCTGATCGTCGTGGCGGTCGCACCTGCTGGCAGGAGCCGGTGGCTTCTCCCACGCAAAGCCGGTGCGGACGCGATCGACGTCGTACCGTGGCTCGGGATGGGTGAGGCCGGACTCGAGCACAGGATCGCAACCGATGATGACTGGGATGAGATCTGGCCGATCGTGTCGGCAGTCGTTCGCCGAGGCGACACGTACACCTACTCCCCAGACATCCACGAGAGCGTCGCCCGCTCGGCGTGGATGCAAAAAGAGTCGAGGAGGGCTGCCACCTATGTCGCAACGCTCGATGGCACCGTCGTTGCGACGGCGTGGCTCAAGCCGAACCAACCGGGTCTGGGCGACCACGTCGCCAACGCAGCATGGATGGTCGCTCCAGCAGCGACAGGCAGGGGCATCGGCCGTGCGCTCGCCGAGTTCGTCATCGACGAAGCGCGACGGCGTTCCTACCTCGCAATGCAATTCAACGCCGTGGTCGCGACCAACGTTCATGCCATTGCGTTGTGGGAGTCACTCGGCTTCACGATCGTCGGAACCGTTCCCACGGCATTCAGACACTCCGTCGAGGGATTCGTATCGATCCACATCATGTACCGAGATCTGTAGCGCCGAGGTGTTCGGTCTGTCTACGGTCACGTGTCTCGGGCGAGCACTCCGCCGTACGCGAGAACAACGCCGGCTGCTGACCTGACGACAACACATGAAACCATTCGCACCGATTCTCCTTCCAGAGAGATCGGCATCGGAGTGGCAACGAGTCCGCAAAACCGACAGAGCCACTCCGAGGAGTGGCTCTGAGCTGGCGTTTCTTTGGCATCCCGTACGGGATTCGAACCCGTGCTGCCACCTTGAGAGGGTGGAGTCCTAGGCCTCTAGACGAACGGGACCTGGTGCGACAACGACCTCGGTCGATGCGCAGCCAAACGTTATCGGACGGCATCGAAAAATTGCACCGAGTCGATCCCTGCGGCCGACGCTAACCTCATGTCCGCACGGGTTCGAACTGGTTCACCAGTCCGGATCACCGCACGATGGGGTGTGGTGTAATTGGCAACACGACAGTTTCTGGTTCTGTTATTAGGGGTTCGATTCCCTTCACCCCAACCATTCGCAGCCGGCCCCTCGGGCCGGCTGCGGCCGTTTTCGGCCGCAGTCAGTCGATGATCTCGGTGAGTCGCTCGAAGCCGATGATTCGGCCGATCGCCACGCCTCCAGCCTCTTCCAGATGCCGGATGACCGACTCTCCGCCGCTCACCACCGACGTATCAGTGGATGACGCCGACGCCGTGAGTCCGACCTCGCCGGCGATCATCCGACTCCGCAACGCGTGATACGGGTCCGTCACGACCACCACGCTGTCGAGACCTCGACTCGCAAGGATCCCGCTCACCGCCGCCAACGACTCGTAGGAGTTCCTTCCTTCGTTCTCGAAGACGATCGCAGACTCGGGAACCCCGCGTTCGACGAGGTAGCGGGCACTGGCTTCGGCCTCGGTGAAGCGGTCGCCCGGGATGTTCCCACCCGTCACGACGACCACCGGTGCAATCCCCGTCGGCCAGAGTTCGACGACATGGTCGAGTCGAGCGGCCAACTGAGGTGACGGGCGCCCGTCGTACTGGGCGGCGCCCATCACGACGATCGCATCCACGCGGTCGGTTGAGTCGGCACGACCCGTGGACCACACCTGGAACAACGAGACCAGGAAGTACACGAAAACCACACCGACCACGACCGCAACCGCGGCAAGGATGCGCCCGACACGATGCTGGATCGAACGTCGCGGGCTGTGCAGTGCCTTCGCCGTCGGGTGCTCGTGGGTCGTGGGCTGATCGGTGACGTCGTCTCGCGCTCGAACGATGCGGGGCATCACTTGCGGCGATGGAGTCGGCTCCGGCAGCGACTCGCCGGGAAGGTGATCGACGCCCGCCGCACGCGGCCCGTCGGAAGGTGCCGAATCATCGTGCAGTGGCTCGTCGACCATTCGTCAGTCTCGCGCGTCCCGCGACGCCAGTGCGACCGCAGTGTGCAGCCGTCGACAGGTCTCGGCTTGGCCGAGCACTTCGAGGGACTCGAACAAGGGCGGACCGACCGACCGACCCGTCACGGCGACTCGTGGAAGCGCTTGCGCCTTACCCAGCTTGATCTCGTAGGACGCCATCACCGACTCCATGACATCTTTGAGGCCATCGGCGGTCCAGGCATCGGGCGCGAGGTCCTCGTATGCGGCTGTCACGTCCGTGAGCATCGCTGTCGACCACTCGGGCTTGGACGCCTTGTCCCACGACGCAGCGTCGATCTCGGGGTCGACACCGTTGCCGAGAAACAAGAAGTCGACCACGCCCGGTGCCTCGCCGAGGCGCTCGAGGCGCTCCATGATGTGCGGAGCGATCTGGGCGAAACGCTCGCGATCCCATTCGGCTGGAAGTTCCGGGTCGACAGCGTCCAGGAACCGCTCGAGCGGCATCTGCCTGATGTACTGCTTGTTGAATGCCACGAGCTTCTTCTCGTCGAAGAACGCCGGGGACAACGTGACATCACCGAGGTCGAACGCCGCTTCCATGTCGGACCACGAGAAGATCTCGCTGCCGGCCTCCTCGGCGCCCGGCGGTGTCCACCCGAGCGTCATGAGATAGTTCACCATCGCATCGGCGAGGATCCCGTCGTCGCGATACGACTCCAGCGCCACCTTGTCCCGACGCTTCGACAGTTTCTTGCGCTGTTCGTTCACCAGCACAGGCACATGCGCCCAGCGCGGGGCGTCCGCTCCGAGCGCGGCCCACAGCATCTGCTGCTTCGGTGTGTTCGGAAGATGTTCCTCGGCGCGGACCACATCGGTGATGCCCATCTCGATGTCATCCACGACATTGGCCAACAGGAACATCGGGCTCCCGTTGCCACGCAACAGCACGAAGTCCTCGATCGTGGCGTTGTCGAAGGTGACCTCGCCGCGCACGCCGTCGTGCACGACCGTCGATCCCGCTGGGACCCGGAATCGCAAGACGCGGCCGGGCGCTGGAGAAAGGCCACGTTCACGCGAGTAGCCGTCGTAGCCGTTGATGCCCAGTTCCTTCGCCCGATCCTGCACGTCCTGCCCGCTGAGGTCGCAGTAGTACGCGTCACCCGACTCGAAGAGCCGGTTCGCGGCTGCGACGTGGGCCTCGGCATGCGCGCTCTGGAAATGCGGGCCTTCGAAGTGATCGTCGTCGGCGGAGATCCCGATCCACGCGAGCGCTTCGATGATGCCATCGGTCCATTCCGGCCGGTTCCGGGCCTCGTCGGTGTCCTCGATTCTCAGCACGAACGTGCCGCCGAGGCGCCGGGCGAGCGCCCAGTTGTGCAGTGCGGTGCGGGCTCCACCGACGTGGAACGATCCGGTCGGTGAGGGGGCGAATCGGAATCGTGGTCCGGGAGTGATCATGTGCGAGCAACGCTAGCGATCGACGGTCGGAGCGGTGGGGTTTCCGTGGGCAACGCCGACGAAAGCGCGTGGTGCCGCGCGAGACTGCGTGCATGAATCAGCTGAACGTGCTCGGCGAGGAACTGCAACCGTGCTCCTACGACCCCATGACCGGCTACTACCGCACCGGGTGCTGCGAGAACCGCGGTGATGATCCCGGGATGCACACCGTGTGCTGTCGGGTGACCGACGAGTTCCTCGCATTTTCTGCCTCCCGCGGCAACGACCTGTCGACGCCGATGCCGCAGTACGGCTTCGCAGGACTGGAGCCCGGCGACCAATGGTGCGTGTGCGCCATGCGCTGGAAGGAGGCGTTCGACGCCGGCCACGCATGTGACGTGGTGCTGGAATCGACCCACCTCTCCACACTCGAATACGTCGATCTCGCCGAGCTCCGCGAGCACGCCGTCGTCGCCGACTGACGCACGTGTCGCAATCGGTGCCTGACACCGATTGCGGTTGCGATGGGTCAGCTCTCGTCGATGGCCTCACGGACCGCCTGGGCGACCTGATCGGCCGTGGCTCCCGGCGTGAGGATCTTGGCGACCCCCGCTGCTTTCAACGGTTCGACGTCCTGGTCGGGCACGATTCCACCGACGATGACCGGGATGTCCGCACCGAGTGCCCGGACCTTCTCCACCACCAACGGCGCGAGGGTCATGTGCGCCCCCGACAGCATCGACAGCCCGATCGCATCGACGTCTTCGTCGACGGCAGCCGCTGCCACGGTGTCGGGCGTCTGGAACAGACCGGTGTAGATCACCTCGAAGCCCGCGTCGCGCAGGATGCGCGCCACGACCTTCACCCCACGGTCGTGGCCATCCAGTCCGACCTTGGCAACGAGTACTCGTTCACCGCTCACAGCGTCACTTCGATCCGTAGTCGTAGAAGCCACGGCCAGCTTTGCGGCCGAGCAATCCGGCCTCGACCATTCGAGACAGCATTGCCGGCGAGGCGTACAGCGGTTCCTTGAACTCGGAGTACATCGACTCCGCCACCGCTGCGGTCGTGTCGAGGCCGATGAGATCGGCGAGGGCGAGGGGCCCCATGGGATGGTTGCAGCCTTCGACCATGCCGTTGTCGATGTCCTCCGCCGTGGCGAATCCCGACTCCATCATCCGAATCGCCGACAGGATGTACGGGATCAGGAGCGCGTTGACCACGAAGCCTGCACGATCCTGACTCCTGATGACGATCTTCATGAGTGCATCGGACGCGAACGACTCGGCTCTCGCAACGGTCGCTTTCGAGGTCATCAGGCTCGTGACGAGCTCCACGAGCTTGAGCACCGGCACCGGATTGAAGAAGTGGATGCCCACCACGTTCTCCGGCCGCTGCGTTGCGATCCCCAGCTTCATGATCGGGATCGAGCTGGTGTTGGTGGCGAGGATCGCGTCGTCGGCCGTGACCACCTGGTCGAGTGTGCGGAACACCTCGGTCTTCAACGCTTCGTCCTCGATCACCGCCTCGATCACCATCCGACGATCGGCCATGTCACCCAAGTCGGTGGTGAAGGTGAGCCGGGCAGCATTCGCCTCGCGCTCCTCCTCGGTCATCTTGTTGCGAGCGACCGCTTTGTCGAACGAGCCGAGCAACCGAGCACGACCTCGCTCGGCACCGGCGGCGTCGATTTCGTGGACCACGACGTCCATCCCGGCGCGCGCACACACTTCGGCGATCCCGGCGCCCATCTGTCCGCACCCGACCACGCCGACGCGCTCGATCGACGGCGCACTGTTCGTTTCATTCATCTCGACATCATGGCCGTAAACAACACGGAGAGGATGGTCGGGACCGTTTCGCGCCCCACTCCCCTGGCCCGCCGCCTCCCGATCGACTGTGGAACACTCCGTGGGTGCAGATCTCTCGACGTCGATTCCTCGCCCTGTCGGCCACGGTCACCCTCGCTGCGTGTACCGGCGACGACGCCGAGCCCGCTGCGTCTCCCGCAACGAATCCTCCCGCCACGAACCCGCCCACCACCGACGTTCCGATCACCTCCGATCCGGCCACGACCGAGGCGCCGACCACCACCGTCGCCGAGGTCGAGACCCAATTCGAGACCGACCCATTCGTCCACGGCGTCGCCTCGGGTGACCCCGACGGCACGTCGGTCGTGCTGTGGACACGGCTCGCCGACCAGCCCGACGACGACGACATCCGGGTGACGTGGACGGTGACGGGCGACGACGGCACCGAGCAGTCAGGTGACGCGTTCACCAACGCCGAGTTGGGGTTCAGCATTCGCGTACCGGTCGATCTCGACGGTCCGGCCACCTACCGGTTCTCCGTCCCGCAGTTCGACTCGCCCGAGGGACGAACCGCCCCGATCGATCCGAATGCGAGCGAGTTCCGTGTCGCGACCGCATCGTGTCAGCACTACGAGACCGGCCACTACGCCGCCCACCGCGACATCGCCGAATGGTCGCCCGACCTGGTGGTGTTCCTCGGCGACTTCATCTACGAGGGAGGCGCGACCGAGCCGAGCGATACTCGGCCGACGGTGCGCGCTCACGAGGGCCCAGAACCCGACGACCTCGACGGGTACCGCGCTCGCTACGCCACCTACCTCTCCGACCCACATCTCCAGGCGAGCCGTGCCGCAGCACCGTGGTTGGCGATCTGGGACGACCACGAGGTCGAGAACGACTACGCCGGATTCACCTCACAACCCGACGGCGAGGCCGACGACGATCCGGCGGTCTTCGCCGCCAAGCGCGATGCTGCCTATCGGGCATGGTGGGAGAACACGCCGACCCGCCTGCCCGCTCCGGTGGCTGGCGAACCCTTCGTGATCCACCGAGGCCTCGACGTGGGCTCGCTGCTGCGCATCTCGGCACTCGACGGTCGCCAGTACCGCAGCGACCAGGTGAGCGACGTGATCCTCGACATCGGGCCACCGGTCGATGGTTGGGACGACCCCGATCGCACCATGCTCGGTGTGGAGCAGGAGGCCTGGGTCGCCGAGCGCTTCGCGTCATCGGACGCGACCTGGAACTGCCTCGCTCAACAGACGGTGCTCAGCGATGCCCGCATCGGACCGGACGGGTCGATCCTCAACTATGACCAGTGGGACGGCTACGTCCCGGCTCGCAATCGGCTCCTGGCCGGCGCTCCAGACAACCTGGTGGTGCTCACCGGCGACATCCACCTGGCAGGCATCGCCAACGTCGGGCCCGTCGAGTCCCCGGTCGGGATCGAGTTCATCACGACCGCGATCTCCTCCACGGCCAACATCGACCCCGAATTGGCTGACCTCGTGTTGGGCATTCCGTCGATCGTCGACGGCGAACTGGTGTCACGCGGCTACACCCGCCACACCATCACCCCCGATGCCTGGAGCGCCGAATACCGGTCGGTCACCGACATCCTCGACGCCGATTCCGCGGTGACCACGTGGAAGACCTTCCGAGTCGACGCGGGGACCCCGGCGGTCACCGAGGTCTGACGAGGCGAGAACCGGCCTCCTGCGTCGGGGTCAGGACCGGAACGGCGGGTCGAGGACATCGCCGACGCGATGGTTGAGCGTGCGGATCACCCGATCCTCGCGGTGGCTGCCGAGCAGACTGACGGTGGCCGTGGCGAGCGCGAAGCGACGACCCTCGACTGCCGGGAGGCCACACCACCGAGCGATCAGGATCGCAAGGAAGTGGCCATGGGCGAACACGACCGCGCTGCCCACGGTGACCTCCGACTCGAAGCGTCGAAGGAACCGATCGGCACGCTCACCGACCTGTTCCACCGACTCACCACCAACGATCTCGTGGGTCCACACCGACCAGCCCGGCACGCGCTCGCGCGTCTGTGGAGTGGACTCGCCTTCATAGACGCCGTAGTCCCATTCGACCAACGAGTCGTCCACGACGAGCCCGCACGACGGGCTCACCAGCTCGGCCGTCTCGTGAGCACGCACCAGCGGACTGGTGTAGGCCCGATCGAGATTCCACCCGGCGAGGGTGCTCGCCGCAGCGCGAGCCTCGTCGCGGCCGACGTCGGTGAGTTCGATGTCGGTCCGACCGGTGTGGCGACCCGTCAGCGACCAGTCGGTCTGGCCGTGACGGATCACCAGGAGCTGAGGAGCCTCCACGGTCCCGTCGCTCAGCGCTGGAGCGATTTGGTCTGCAGGAACTCCTCGATGCCGTACGGGCCGTTCTCACGGCCGTAGCCCGACTGCTTGTATCCACCGAACGGCGCCGCGATGTTGAAGGCACCACCATTCACGTCGACCGCACCCGTGCGCATCCGGCGAGCGACCGCCATGGCCCGGTCCTGGTCCGCCGACCACACGCCACCCGACAAGCCGTACAGGCTGTCGTTCGCGATTCGCACGGCATCGTCGTCATCGTCGTATCCGATGATCGAAAGCACGGGGCCGAAGATCTCTTCCTGGGCGATGGTCATGTCGTTGGTGACGTTGGCAAACACCGTCGGCTTCACGAAGTAACCGGTCTCACGACCCTCGGGCTTGCCGAGTCCGCCGGCGGCGACGACGGCACCTTCGTCGATGCCCTTCTGGATGTACTCCTGCACCCGGTCCCATTGTGACTGGCTGATGAGCGGTCCGAGGTGCATGCCCTCTTCGGTCG
>Ga0307966_1004833_pt1 | contig 10002 bp, 7 predicted proteins | sample OrgLakmetagen646_FD_203141 | JGI IMG/M metagenome (GOLD analysis project Ga0307966, IMG submission 203141) | Saline water microbial communities from Organic Lake, Antarctica - #646 | ecosystem: Environmental > Aquatic > Non-marine Saline and Alkaline > Saline | place: Antarctica: Organic Lake... | reverse complement strand
ATCTTTCATCGTTTTGTCCTTCCCGTTTAGTTTCACTTGTACTAACACGTCATGACCCGTGCTTAGAACGTTGCATCTGCTATGCCAGAAACCGGGAGGCGATTTGAAGCTGTTTGTTTTTACAGGAGTTTAGGAGCTTGAGTGGTAAAAATAGATGAATAGTTGAACAATGATTCAGCGCTCGCGTTTGGTGCGTATGCGTCTGGCCGGGCCAGGAAGGCGCAACGCCATTTCTCGGCGCTATAACAAGTAGTGCAAGTTTTGCCCTGACATGCAGTGATTTTGTGTCAGCGGTGAAAATGGTTTTTACTGGAAGGCATTGGAAGCGGCTCCGGAGGATTTGTCATGGCCCGATTCAGCGATCAACTGCCCCCGCCGTCGGTGATGGTTTTCGACTGGCATGGAACTCTGGTCGACACCCAGGACGCCATGTTCAGCGCTATGGAAGAGATGCTGCCGCAGCTGGAGGATCTGGGACTGGTGGACAGGCTTTTGCCCGAGGATAAATGCCGCACCGCCGATGACGCCCGCCTGGTGCGTTACATCAGAATCTTCCGGCGCTTACACCCGCGCATTCTGGCGGAGCGTCGGGTGTCCCGCACTGACATCTTCAATGCTATTTTTGGTGATGATAAAAACGCCAAGCTGATCGCCCACACGGCCTACAATGACTGCTACCGGAAATATTTCGGAAAGGTGCGTCCCTTCCAGCAGGGCGCTTATGACTATCTGATGGCATTAAAGCAATTGGGTATCCGGCTGGCGGTGTCCACCAACCGCAACCGGGAGTTCCTCGATAAAGAACTCGAAACGGTGGACGAGGGCCGCTGGCAGACTCTTTTTGATGTCACCGTGTGCGCCGATGATGTCACTGAATACAAACCTGATCCCGAAGTGATTACCCGTGCCCTGGAAAAGCTGAGTCTGCCGGCTGATGCGCGGGCCTGGTATGTCGGCGACAGCTTTGTGGATATGCTGACCGCCAACCGGGCGGGCGTCTCCGGTATATTCTACAACGGAGCAGGCTGGGAGCCTGAGCGCATCAGCGGCTGGTTTGGCGCCCGGGATGCACCGCTGGCCATTCTCGAAAGCCTTGAAGAACTGATGGACCTCCTGGCTCTGCTGGAACGCCGTCAGCCTGAGACGTTCAGCGCAATACCCGCCAACGTGAGGCCCCGACCTTTTCCGAAACCTGAGCGTCCCGTCCCGCGGCAGGAGCCCGACTGGCATCCAGCAGCGGTAAAGCTGATCAGGCCCGCGGTTGTGCTTTTCGACTGGCACGCCACTCTGGTGGATACGCTGGACGCCATGTACCACGCAGTGGACGATATGTTCCCGGAATTCGAGGCCCTGGGGCTGATCGATCGCATGCTGGCGCCGGAAGATAGCAAGACGCCGGAAGATGCCCGGCTGGTGGCCCACGTCCGTGAGTTCGCCCGGCTGCACCCCAAGGTAAAGGCCGACCGAAAAATTTCACGCACGGATATTTTCGAGGTTTTGTTCGGAGAGGATCAGGAAGCTAAACAGGCGGCCCACCTGTCCTTTAACCGCCACTACCGGAACCATTACGGCACGGTCAAGGCGTTCGAGCCAAAGGTGCGAGCAGTGCTTGAAGGGCTGCGGCGCCTGGGCATTCAAGTAGGTGTGATCACCAACCGGGACCGGGAATTTTTCGAGTACGAACTGGCGGCAGTGGAAGACACCGGCTGGACCCACCTGTTCGAAGTGGATGTCTGCGGTGACGACGTACCACTGCGCAAACCCCATCCGGACCAGTTGCTACTGGCCGCAGAGAAGCTGCATTACCCCTCAGATCCCAGCGTCTGGTATGTGGGCGACAGCACCACCGATGTCATTGCTGCCAAGCGCGCCGGCATGACCGCCGTGTTCTTCAACGGCGCCCAATGGGACCAGCCCTGGCTGAACCAGATTTTCCCCGGCACTCACAAACATCCAGACAAACCCGATGTGGTGGTCAATGATTTCTCAGAATTCTGGGCACTGGTGCTGGCCTGCGAGATCGGCCCACCGTAAATCATCGGTCGACAATATCTGGGAGGTACCGGAAGTGTCCTTCACTGACCAGCGCCTGTTCCACATCAAGCCCTATGACCAGAACGCCCGCCGGAAGCCAGCGCCCCTGGGTGATGACGGGCATGCTCACCGTGACCTGAAAGCGGGAGGTTGACGCATCATAGTGAATGGGCGACACGTAAATATTGCGAATGTCTCCCCGGATATGTCGTTCAAACTTCGGTTCGTCACCCTGCCAGAAATCCGAAGTCAGACGGCTCATGGCCACCAGCGTGCCGATGCTGTTGGTCAGCATGACTTCTGTTACCAGCGCCTCGTGGTGTTTTTGCCAGTCACTCATGGCGCTGGATGCACTCTTATCGGCGACGCGCCTGGCCATCTCCGAATGGTGCTCGGGTGCCAGCGCTTGCCACTGAGCATCCAGATTGAGTATTTCCGACAGGTTGGTGATGTCAGGGCCATCTTCAATGGCTGCCCTCAGCGGAATATTGGCCTCAAGCTCCCTGAAAAGATCGTAGGCAGTGGCACGGATCAGAGCGGTCTCTGCGTCATCGAGGTCAAAACTGCCGTTGATGCAGGCAGGAATCTGGCGGTTAAAGGCATTGATGAAGTCCGGATTGCGGCTCACGAAGTCAGCGTTCAAGTAGACGTGCAGTGGCACATAGCGCAAAAACTGGCTGGTAAGCCCGTCAATATCACTCAGGGACTCCAGCACCCGCTGATCCATCAGCGCCTGGTCAATGCGTCCAAGCTGAAGCAGCGAAATCAGTTGCTGTGGGGTTCGCACATTGAGAAAGATCTTTTGGCCCCGGGAGAGCAGCCAGGCCTCTTCGTTGCTGCCGATGACGGTGCCAATCCTCGGGTTTTCCGGTGTTTCAGCGTCAGCGAGCGAAATCAGGTGCCACTTTTCAAGCGATACCGGGTTGGTTCGGAATGCAACCTGATCCAGAGACGTTGAAGGGTCGACCGCAAAATAGCCATCGATCAGGTTATCCAACAAAAACTGAATGGCCCGTTTCGGTGGCGCCGAGTGAATGCGGCTTTGCCTGCCCGCTCCGGCGGTGGCGCAGAGTACAGTATCCACCGTCAGCCCGCTTAGGTCGGTGTTGGGGCCTGGCATATCGCTTACAACCTGATAGGGCGGCGCAGGAAAGGTGTAAAACTCGATATCGTCTGCCCGGGCAAGTCCTGCCAAGGTGAGCATTGCAGATAAGACCGCCAAAACACCCTTTGAATGTTCCATATTTGAGACTATCCATATCCGGTTGATTCGCAACCGATAACGACAGGATAGCATCAACAGGGGCTTTCGCTGGCGTCTGGTTGGTTAAATAGTATCTAGATTGTCCAGCAGAAAGTTTGCCCGTTTAAGAAGCGCCTCGCGCCGCTCCGGTTTCTGTTTGTCCCAGTTTCTGTACATCATGCCCATGCGGGGATTGTTGGCGAAGTCGTCTCGGTGGCGATCTATAAAGTGCCAGTACAGCGAGTTGAACGGACAGGCGTCGTCCTCGGTAGACTTGTTTACATTGTATTCGCAGTTGCGGCAGTGGTCTGACATGCGATTGATGTACTTACCGCTGGCCGCGTAAGGCTTGGAGCCGAGATAGCCGCCGTCAGCGTGCATGACCATGCCCAGCACATTGGGCAGTTCCACCCAGTCATAGGCGTCGGCATAAACCGCCAGGTACCAGTCGCAGATTTCCTCCGGTTTTACCCCGGCCAGCAGCGCGAAGTTGCCAGTGACCATCAGCCGCTGGATGTGGTGGGCATAGGCGTTGCGCCGGGTGGCGTCGATGGCCCGGTGCATGCAGCGCATTTTCGTGTCGCCGGTCCAGTAGAACCAGGGCAGGTCGCGGGTATTGCCCAGGCGGTTTTCCTTCGCGTAGCCGGGCATGGTCATCCAGTAGATACCGCGAACGAATTCGCGCCAACCCAGAATCTGGCGGATAAACCCTTCCACTGCGTTGATCGGCGCCTGTCCGCCATACCATGCCTGGGCGGCGGCTTCGCAGACTGTCAGTGGGTCCAGCAGGCCGCAGTTGATGTAGGGGGAGAGAATCGAATGGAACAGCCAGTCCTCGTTATCGGACATGGCATCCTGAAAGTCGCCGAAGCAGGGTAGGGCAAAATCAATAAAGTGCGCCAACGCCTGCTGTGCATCTTCGGCTGTGACCGCAAAATGGAAATCGTCAGTGGTACCAAAGTGGTCTTTGAAATGGGTATCGACCAACTCGATGACTTCCTGTGTCACCGCATCCGGTTCTATTCGAAAAGGCGCAGGCGCCGCAGGCTTGCCGGCCCACTTGCGACGGTTATCGGCGTCGTAGTTCCATTCACCGCCTTCGGGCTGGCCGTCGGGGGTCATCAGCAGACCGGTCTTACGGCGCATTTCCCGATAGAAGTATTCCATCCGAAGCTGCTTGCGGCCTTCAGCCCAGTCCGCGAATGCCTGTTTGGTGGCGAAAAAGCGGCTGTCTGGCCGTATTTCCACCGGTACCCCGAGGGCTTCTTGCCATTGGCTGATTTTTTCATGCAGGCGCCACTCGCCGCATTCCGTGGTAATGACCCGCTCGGCGATCTGCTCACGCAGACAGTCGGCGACCACCGCTTCCAGTGACTGATCTGGGTTCTGTGGATGATAGCGCTGGTAGTGCACCTGCCAGCCATCGTCCCGGAGCTGCTGCGCGAAATGCCGCATGGCACTGAAAAGCAGCACCAGCTTTTTCTTGTGATGGTTGGTGTAGCTGGCCTCGTCGTGGACCTCGGCCATGACGATTCTGTCCTGTTGCCGGTCGGCGTTTTCAAGGCCGCTGATATCAGCGGTCAACTGGTCGCCCAGAATCAGAATCAGATTTGCCATACATTTTCCGGGATCATGGGTGAGCGGTTTTGGCGTGCTATTGAACCTACGCTGACTCCGGCGATTTCTCTCAATTAAGCTCCGCCGTTAGCCCCCGGTCATATTCATGAACCGAAGAATCTCAACATCACCATTGGTGGAAAAGTGATGTCGCTCAGGCTTCAGGTCCATGGCATTGATGATGGTTTCACGCAGCTTGTCATCGGTAACAGGGTTTCCACGCAGAACGCGGCGAAGGTCTACCGAGTGCTCATTGCCAAGACAAAGCAGCAGGCGGCCCTCCACCGTTACCCGAACGCGATTGCAGGTAGAGCAGAAGTTGTGGGAATGGGGTGAAATAAAGCCCACCCGGGTATCGCTGCCGGGCATGCGGTAATAGCGGGCCGGGCCGCCGGAATCTTCAGTTGTGGGAACCAGCTCATGATGTTGGGTGATAATGTCGCGAACTTCATCACTGGTGCAAAGCACCTGCCCGCGGTCATGGTCGGAGATTTCCCCCAGTGGCATTTCCTCGATAAAGGTTATGTCCACGTTCTTCTTGCGGGCGAACTCCACCAGTTCCGGCACCTCTTGGTCATTGCCGCCTTTCATGACGACTGTGTTGAGCTTGATACCTTCAAAACCGGCCTCCTTGGCAGCGTCTATACCCTCTAAAACCTGGCTCAGGCGGCCGGTGCGGGTAATCTGGTGAAACTTGTCTGCATCCAGAGAATCAAGGCTGATATTCAGCCGCTTGAGCCCGGCTTTGCGCAGTGGTTCCGCCATGGTTGGCAGTTGGCTGCCGTTGGTGGTCATGGCAAAATCCCGCAGACCGTAGCCGCCGATTTCTTGCACCAGTTTGAGTATGTCCTTTCGCACCAGGGGTTCACCCCCGGTCAGCCGGATTTTTTCGGTGCCCAGCGCCACGAACGTTTTTGCCACGCGGGCAATCTCTTCCAGAGTCAGAATCTGCTGGCGGGGGAGGAACGTCATTTCCTCGGCCATGCAGTAAACACAGCGGAAGTCGCAGCGGTCAGTAACGGACAGGCGTACGTAGTTGACCGTTCGGCCGAAACGATCTGTCAGTTTGGTTTGTGCCATGGGCAGGTTTCCCAGTCTGGAGACTTTTGATCAGAGCATAGCCACAGTATTGCAGATAACCCAAATTAATCCGATACCCTTCCGGGGGTATTCCCCTGAGTGCGAGGAAAAGATGCCAATGAATTCTTTGTCCCGAAGAACCGGTTTAATGATCCTCGCGTATCGGAGTATTACATTATTTACTATGCATGTTTTCTTACTACCGAGGCTGTAAATGCATATCACTCGTTACACCGATTACTCGCTCAGGGTATTGATTTACGTTGCCACCCGGGACGATGGGCTGTCCACGATTAAGCAGATTGCCGACAGCTATGACATTTCCCGGAATCACTTGATGAAAGTGGTTCATCAGTTGAATAAAAAGGGTTATATCGAAACCATTCGAGGTAAGAAAGGGGGTATGAAGCTGCGCATGCAACCGGCAGATATCAATATCGGTGTTTTGGTCCGTGAAACCGAGCAGGATCTGAGCATGGTGGAATGCCTTTCGGCCAACAACCAGTGCCGTATCTCGCCGGTCTGCGGGCTGAAAGGCATGTTCAGTGAGGCTTTAGAAGCCTTTCTGAAAACCCTGGATCAGTACACTCTGGCGGATGTCATTCCCCAGGCCCATCGCACACAATTGTTGCGGCTGTTGCAGATTGCGTGACGCGAAACCGCGATAATTCGCTTGTAAACATTCACCAAACCTTACACATCAGTGACACTTTTATCGGATGTCCCCCTCCTGGTTCGGTTAAGGTATAGTTGGTTTTAACATAGCGGTAACAGTAATCTAGCTAAGAGGCTTTCGTTGCTTCGTTTGTGTGCTCTCCTGGCGATATGCCTGCTGTCTGTTAGCGGGATTGTCAGTGCCAACAGTCCAGTGGCGGACTCCCGCTCTGTCGTTTTGCAGGAAGCAAGCGAGCGGGTGGATATCTCCCGTGACCTTTCCTACCTCGAAGACGCTGATGCGCAGTACACCATTGACCAGATCATTGCCCAATGGCCCGCCATTGCAAACTTCGACAGGCCTCAGGAAGTCCACAATTTTGGCTTTACGGATTCTCCCTACTGGTTTCATGCCCGTGTTCACAACCAGGCCGGTCCGTCTGCCGACTGGGTCCTTGAAGGCATGTATTCCATCATCGACCGAATGGATCTGTATCTGGTGCGCGAAGACGGCGAGATAGAGCATTACCAGGCCGGTGATGCGGTGTTATTCGGCAGTCGCGGGCGGGCGCACCAGAATATTAATTTCAGGTTCGACCTGCAACGCGGAGAACAGGCGGATCTGTATTTCCGGGTGGAAACCACCGGCGCGGTACAGATGCCTTTGGTGTTGTGGACCAACGAGGCGTTTAGTGCGTCTGATCATCAGGGGCGGTTTGTGTTCGGGTTGTATTATGGCCTGTTGCTTTGCATGGCCATTTTCAACCTGCTGATTTTCATGTCGACCCGCGATGCAAACTACCTGTGGTATGTGTCCTACATCGTGTTCTATGGCCTGCTTCAGTTCACGTTGAATGGTCTGGCCTTCGAACATCTCTGGCCTGAATACCCCTGGTGGAACAATCGTGCCATATCCTTCTTTATTGCTATGGGAATGTTCAGCATTCTCGGTTTTTCCCGCTCCTTCCTTCAGTTTCGGGAAAATGTGCCCTGGTTGAACCGGGTTGTTGTGGCAGTCATGGCTTTTTTCCCGTTCATGGCGCTGGCGGCGGTGGTTTATCCGTCCTATAGCCCGGTGATCCGGATTACCACCTTTGTGGCGTCGGTGTCGGTGCTGTTTATTCTGGCAGGCGGTTTGATCACCCTGTATCAGGGCTTCAAGCCTGCCCGTTACTTCATGATCGCCTGGTCCGCGTTGCTGGCCGGTATGATGCTTTACACCCTGAAAACCTTCGGCCTGTTGCCGGCTAACTTTGTGACCGAGTACGCCATCCAGATCGGCTCTGCGTTCGAGGCCATCCTGCTGTCACTGGCAATGGCCGCCCGCCTGCGCCTGCTGACCCTCGAAAACCAGAGGATACAGGTAGAAATGAATCTGCGGCTTGAGCAGCGGGTATCGGAGCGGACGTCAGAACTCGAAGTGGTCAACCAGAAGCTGGAAGCGCTCAGTTCCACCGATGGCCTGACCGGGCTCTACAACCGCCGCTTCTTCGATGATCGCCTGGACCAGGAAGTAGGGCGCACCAGCCGCAGTGGCCCGCTATCGCTGCTGATGATTGACGCTGACCTGTTTAAACCCCTGAACGACACCCATGGCCATCTGGCGGGCGATGCCTGTCTTCGCAGAATTGCGCAGGTCATTGCCGATGGAGTGTCCCGCAAGGCAGACGTGGTCACCCGTTACGGTGGGGAAGAATTTGCAGTAATCCTGCCGGACACCGGTTCTGAAGGCGCCTGTAACCGGGCCGAAACCATTCGCCAGAGCATTACCGAAGACCTGAACTTCAGTTGGGGCGGCAAGACAATTGACGTGACTGTCAGTATTGGAGCTGCGACCGTGGCTTCCGGCGGTCGCGTAACGGCTACCGATATGATTGATGCGGCCGATAAGGCCCTGTACGAAGCCAAGCAGAGCGGCCGCAACAGAGTTGCGTATCGGGAGTGCATTAGTCATCCCGCCCCGCACCACTGGCCACCCAGAGTCAGGTAGCTGCGGGGCCGAACTCCGGCAGCAGCCGGGTCCGCAACCGATCCGGTAGCGAATAGCCAATGATGCGTTTCAGCACGGTGCCATACTGGCTGGCAAAGCTCCCCGTGTTGTAGTGAATTCCGTACTTTTTACACACCGCCTGAACCTGCTCCGAAATCTCCGGGTACCGATGCGCAGGCAGGTCGGGGAAGATATGGTGTTCCACCTGGAAGCTCAGATGGCCGCTCAGAAGATGTACCCAGCGGCTCCCGGTGAAATTGCTCGAGCCGGTCATCTGGCGCAGATACCAATGTCCTTTGCTTTCACCTTCGCACTCTTCTTCGGTAAAGATTTCCGCATCCTCGGTGAAATGCCCGCAGAAAATGACGGATGATGACCACAGATTGCGCATCAGATTGGCGCCGATATTGCCTGCCAACACAACAGGTGCGACCGGCGCAGTCACTAACGGAAAGAAAACATAGTCCTTGAAGGCCTGCCGTCCGCCTTTGCGGAAAAAGTCCTTCAGAAACGGTCCTTTTTCTTTCAGCGTGACTTCCCGGTGGCGTAGCCGATCCAGCTCCAGTTCATGCAGCCCCACGCCCCACTGGAAGAAAGTACTCAAAAGCACATAGTTGAGGAACTGAAACAGGTGGGCCGGGCGCCAGAGTTCATCGTCGCTCAGGCGCAGCAGGTCGTAGCCATAGTCCCGGTCCTTGCCGATGATGTTGGTGTAGGTGTGGTGCTCGTAGTTGTGGGTCCGCCTCCAGGAATCGCCACCGCAGGCGTTGTCCCACTCGTAGGTCTGCGAGTTCAGTGACGGGTCGTTCATCCAGTCATACTGGCCGTGCATCACGTTGTGGCCGATTTCCATATTCTCGATGATTTTTGACAGTCCCAGAGCGGTGGTAGCTGCGAGAAACACCGGTGGAATGAAGCCAAAGGGCATCATTACCCGTCCGCCGACTTCCAGGCTCCGGTGCAGGCGTACAACCTTGCGTATGTAACGCGCATCGCGCTCGCCAAGGTCTGCCATGACCTGATCGCGGATCTGGTCAAGATCCTGCTGAAGTTCGTTGAGTTGGTCTTCGTTTAATGTCTTCATAAAGCCTCCTTAAAGATCGATCGAAACCGTGCCTGCGGGCACGGAAACGCAGAGTTGAATGGTTTCTTCACCGTTGCCTGAGGTTTTACCAGTCAGGCGGTTAACGACGGTGCCGCTGGTCTTTCTGCAACTGCACTGGTGACAGATACCCATGCGGCAGCCGTGTTTCGGGGAAAGCCCGGAAGCTTCGGCGATATCCAGTAACGAGGCATCACCCAGGGACTCTGCCTGCTGTCCGCTTTTGGCAAACTGAACCTGCCCACCCAGATCATCACTGTCCAGTTCCACAGTGGGTGCAGA
>Ga0307966_1004829_pt1 | contig 10006 bp, 11 predicted proteins | sample OrgLakmetagen646_FD_203141 | JGI IMG/M metagenome (GOLD analysis project Ga0307966, IMG submission 203141) | Saline water microbial communities from Organic Lake, Antarctica - #646 | ecosystem: Environmental > Aquatic > Non-marine Saline and Alkaline > Saline | place: Antarctica: Organic Lake... | reverse complement strand
TGTTTGTTGTGTGTGTGTTTGTGTGTGTGTGTGTGCAAGTGTGTGTGTGTATGTGTGTGCGAATGTGCTCGTATGTTCATTCATGAGAGTGTGCACTGCGCCAGCTGATACCTGTACGCAGGGGATAGAGCGGACGAGACTCAAGCCTCTGGTCCACTGCTGCAGCATGAAGAGTCTACCTCGAGGGAGATGGGAAATATATATACCACAGAGGTACACACAGAGGTAAAGTCGGAGGGGGGCACAATCAAATATATTAATAAATAAATTTGTTTAAGAATGCTTCAGTCTCAGTTAAAACCCGCACCCGGCGTCGGATCGAGGAGCAGCAGGAGTGCTGTAAATGTACAATGCAGTGCCGGTACAAAGGTGAAACAATCGTTGGGAAACAGCGGGAAGGGCGCTGCTCAAATGATGATGCAGCAATACTCTTCGAGCTCTTTTCTTAACTCTGCGGGCCTCAAGCTAAACGTGATGCGGGGCGCCAAGGCACAGCCGGGCCGAAAGCCCAGCACCTTCGCGGGCAGGTGAGTCCTCGAGGGTTGTTTCACACGTGTTGGTGTGGCTTGAGGCGGAAAGGGGGAAGGCGGACCCGTATCGAGAGGCTAAGCAAGACAGCGAGAGTTACAGCGTACTCTGGCTGGGGTTCGGGAGAGAGAGGGAGGGATGGAGGGGGAGAGGGGTTCGGGGAGGAGGAGCACGCAGCACGCCAAAAAAGGAAACCATCACGCCTTCCCCTTTTTGTACACTGTCCTGCTCTCCTTTCCCCCACACCCACCCTACAGGTCTACTGTGCGCATGTGTGGCATCATTGGCATTTTTAAACACGAAGGCAACGTGAATGCTGAGCTGTACGAGGGCCTGCTGATGCTGCAGCATCGTGGCCAGGACTCGGCAGGCATGGTCACCACCAGCTGGGACAAGTTCAAGGAGTACAAGGAGAACGGCCTTGTCAAGGACGTGTTCTCCAGCCAACCCCTGATGGACTCCATGCGAGGTAGGACCAAGTGACGTGACGTGATTGGACCCCTGCCATGTGATGAGTACTGCTCTCATCGAGCAGCGTTTTTGTGGATATATGCTTTTGCAGAGGCGTTTCCAGATCTACGAGTGTAGGGATGGCACAATGAAACAGAGGCCAACGCATTAGGTACTCCCCCCTGGTTGTAGACAAATGGTGTGGACCATTTTAACTGGTGTACACGCAATTACTTGTCTTGTATGCAAGGCTAGACTTGTAGGGTGGCTGCACCATCATGTCCTTTCCCCCTACCACACTCACTCATGCCCTCTGCTGTTCCTTGTCGCGGCGACACGCAGGAAACACGGGCATCGCACACGTGCGCTACCCCACTGCCGGTTCAAGCAGTGCTCAAGAGGCGCAGCCCTTCTTCGTGAACTCACCCCTAGGCATGTACCTCATCCACAATGGTAACCTCACCAACACAGACGAGCTCCGCGAAATGCTTGGCTCATCCCGCTCGTTCTTCAGCAGGTAATTGGAAGAAGGCCAAGCCGTTTCAGCACTGTTTCAGGCAAGCAGGTACTTAATATTCAGCTAGTTGCTGTGGCACAACATGCTGCGGGCAGCGAAATTACGCTTTCAAGCAGGAGGGTGTAGGAAGCATAACTTTTGGACGGCACGTACAAAATCGATTACAAATTATATACTCAGAAATCTGATGTCGAGAGCTATCGATTGATATATATATGAGTCGAATCCGGGAGGGGGGGGTGGGGGGTTCCCCCAGTGGAGTTTTATTTTGGGGGGGGGGTCTCCAGTTTTTTCTGGGCAACTTCCACAAAAATTTAATTTATCATCAGATTTTTTAGCTCAAGCCCAGTCGATTGCCACCCTTTTTGAGCAAATTGGGTAAAGGGGGGGGAGTCTGTGGACATGTCCAAAAGTCAGAGGCACACGCGCTTGGGTGCAGGCCGCGGGGTGAGTCAAGCCAATGAAGCAGCAATTTACCCCAAACTTACAGGATTGTGCCAGCATGAGATAGTCAGTGGAATTCTGAAGAATTGGAAGTATTGTGGGACTGTGCAAGCTAATTATGGGTGCCTGGTAGGTCACGTATTCATGGGCGTCCGTATCTCAATTCTTGCCCCATAACTCTGCAACACTTCAGTTTTAGGTCTTGATGAGTATGCAGATGGATGCCTATTTGAAAAAGGAGCAGATTGGTACCCTTTTTGTTTGGGTAGGGGCACTGGAAGGGGGGTTTGGGGGGGGGGGGGTCCCTCAGGGGTGTCCACCCCAAAAAGTATACGTGCCATCCAAAACAAAAAACACCCTCCTGCTTTCAAGGGTACAAAAGGAATACGCTCTAAACAATGTGCAGGCGCTGAGCTGAGCGACATTCCGGTCCAATAAACTCACATTTAGACTTCCGTATTACCTAGGCCGGTTGTTGTTAAACCCTGTAAAGCCATGCTTTTAAATTTCCTGCAACCAATATCAAAGCGCATTTTATGGGTTATACGTAGGGTTGGCCAGAACCGTACATGAGATTCCCATATACTGTATATACGCCGTATATGACCGTATATACGCTGTATTTCCGTATATACCGTAAATGGGAGAAAATGGACTCAGAATTAATTCATAGGGGGGTCATCTTGTAGCTCTTGAAGAGCTGAGCACGCTTAAACCAAGTATTGATACCCAAAAAATGAATGGTTAGGGAGCTAGGCCTGCTTCAAGCCAAAAAGACCAAAAAAAGGCCTTTTCAGTGCAAAAGGGAGTTTAACTACCACAACCACCAATTAAACTAATTATTAATGCAAAACACATGCATCAATAGAAAAAGGGAAGCAAAGGAAGAGCTCAGTAAGAAGAGGCGCGAGAAAAGAAATTTGACCAAAAAGAGCAAAAAAGACCGCTGTTGCTGGGGATCGAACCCTGCACCACCTGCAAATACGGTCCATATACGGCGTATATACGGTTTGGACCACGGTTTGGACCGCACATAAGTATATATATGGTCGGCCAAAACCCATGTACGGTCATACGGATACGGATACGGTCGGAAATTTCCATGTACGGATACAGTTATACGGCGTATCCAAATACGCCGTATTTTCGTATGTATGGTTCTGGGCAACCCTAGTTATTTGTTATACACACTCATTCACACATCTGTGCAGGCACCTGCGCACCAGCAGTGACAGTGAGGTGTTGCTGAACGTGCTGGCGGATGAGGTCCACCGTGCACACCAGCGATGCCTGCAGACCACGGGCTGCAACCCCAACGAAATGAAGACCGAGTTCATGTTTGAGGCAGGCCAGACTGCTATGAAGCTACTCAAGGTGGGTGGCGCCCACAGGGGTGTGGCATCAAGTAAAGGGAATATGGGAAGAATGCTGCATAGTGGGTGGCGCTGCTGGTGTATGTCAGCGGCACTGTGTCTCTGTAACATTCTCTGCTCAAGAGTGCCGTCCCTGACCTTCGGCCCTGTTGTGCCTGCTCTGTGCCTTCTGCTTGTCTGCCCACGCGCGGGCTTGCCACTGCTCTGCCCCTTCTTTCACCTGTTCACACGCACGTGCTTGCCACCGCTCTGCCCCCTGTTGGCTGCAACCCTTCTTGTCCACTCGTGCGCTAATTGTTCCATTGGGACATTTTAGTTCATGTGTACTCGTGCTTTTGTTTCATTGGCGTGCGTGCAGGGCGCCTACTCCTGCATCACCCTCGTCAAGGGCGTGGGCTTAGTTGCCTTCCGTGACCCTTTTGGCATTAGGTGCGCTCATTCATCATTTTTTTTCTCGACCGTTTTGTCTTTATGGCGCGCTGCAGTTGCCCCAGCACACCTGCCTTTCCCCTCTTCATGGCTGCTTTAGTTCTGCTGAAAATGAGTACTAAGGGAACTCATGGCCTTAACTGCTATCCCACAGTCAGTGTAGCAACCAGTCAGCAAAGTGGTTGACACACACACACACTGGTGTTATTAGAGTGCTAGAAAGATTGAATTGGGCTTTATTTGCTGCTTGTTCATGCATCTTAATGAAAGTGGACTTGAGCGAGTTTGTGCGTGCCTCACAAGTCCCACTTTAAATGGCGCTCGTTGTTGTGCAAGGCAGTGAATTTTGAAACCAGCCTCCGTTGTTTTGACGCGAGCTCCTGCTTGTTGCTTGACATGCTATGGACAAAGTTCATCTTCATGTACGTTTGCCATTTTATTTGCATTGCCAGACCTCACCTCAGTACACATGCCTTAGCAGCCACAATTAGTCCCTGCAGCCTTACATGCTGCGCAGGGTAGCTATCAACAGCAATTTAAGTACCTACTGTCCGTCTCCCCTTCCTCACGTGTGTAGGACTTGCGCAAGCCTTCGTGAAGTATTTCATATTTCCAATCATTTCAGAGGAGTCCTGGAATAATTACTATTAGCAGTGAACGTGTTGCCACGTCATACGTGCTTTGCACACACAGGGACGATGCAATGCATTTAGTTTCACACACACGCACTCACACACTCACACACTCACACTCACACAGGCCTCTAGTCCTTGGTAGAAGGTCCAGCCCTGCAGGTGATGAGTATTGCATTGCCTCAGAGGACTGTGCGTTTGGGCCCATTGGGTTTGAGCGTGTGCGTGACGTGCTGCCTGGTGAGATGGTGGTCATCAGCGAGAAGGGACAGCTCCAGTGCCGACAGGTGCGTGGGTGAGCTGTAGTTATACACAAATGCTACATGGTAAGGAGGGTGGGTGTGCGTGGTGTGCTACCTGGTGATATGGTTGTCGTCTGGGAGAAAGGCTGGGGAATGAAGCGTGACGCTGCCTAGCAGTGTATGTCTGTTTGCATGTGAAGGTGTGTGTGTCTGTGCGTTTGCATGTGCGCATGCACATGCGTGTGTACATATATGTGCATGTTAAGTGTGTTTATTTATTTGCATGCGTAATCCAGCCCTATCCTGAATCTGCCTGCACAAAGTATGTGCCTGAAATGTGGATTGATGGTGAAGCATTTAGAGCCTCGTGAGTCTAGTTTAGAAGTACAACATGTAGTCTGTATGCAAGTTGCAACTTACGCACGCCACTCACATCATTTTGTGCACATGCGTCCATGCAAACACACACACACACACACGCACACACACACACACACACAACGACAAACACACAACGACACACACACACAGAAGGCTCAAAAATTACACGCATGCGCATGCATACGCGCACTTTCACACTTACGCCCATGTGCTGCTCCTGCCGTGCAGCTTGCTACCCCCAACTTGACCCCCTGCATATTTGAGTACATCTACCTCTCCCGCCCGGACAGCGTGCTCAATAACATCCCCGTGTACGAGTTCCAGCTAGCTCTTGGTACCCGCCTTTCACAACGCATCAAGTGAGTGAGGGCCAGTTCCTAATGAGACAGGAAGACCATTACAGGCGGCCAAATTGTATGTCGTACAAACGTGTGTCGCACGCGTGCCGATAGCTCCGTAGGTCACGCTGGGTGAGTACCTCCTCACATTGCAATGAGTCTGTGAGGGTGGTACCTATTGCTACGCTGACGGCTAGCTATTACGGGCTGAATGATTACGTGTCACGTTCAAAGCTGAGGTGGTTATGCTGTGTGCCCACCTGCCATGACACATTGAGTGCGTGAGGCGCTTCTTGGTCTGTGAGGCAGAGTAGTGCCTCATTCAGTTCTCCTGTTCAAAGTGGACTCGTGTGCTTAAACTAGCTAGCGGTTAACTCGTACAAGCACCTTGGTTCGTTTTTACACCCTTACGTACACCTTATTTATATGTAGGGAACGTAATTGGGACCTTGACCTCATTTGTCCCGTGCCTGATGGCTCTCGCCCTGCTGCCATCCAAATGGCTGCTGACATGGCCTTACCTTACAGGTGTGTGTGTGTGTAAAGTGGTCTCGTGTGTGAGTATATGTATATGTGTCTGTGTGTGCGCATTCACTTTTGTCTCTTTTGCTAAGGTGCGCTGCATAGGCGATGCCTTTATCACGTTGCCACTAAGTGTGCCAGGTGCATACTCGACATGTATATGTGTGTGTGTGTTGGTGTGCACAGGGAGGGCCTTGTAAAGAACCGCTACGTGGGCCGCACCTTCATTATGCCAAACCAGCGCCTACGTGAGATGAGCGTGCGCCGCAAGCTTAATGCCATGTCTACTGTGTTTAAGGGTGAGTGAGTTTACGTGTCTGTGTGTGCATGTGTGTGGAAGTGTATGGTGTGGATACCCCTCCATGTCATGAGTGTGTGACCAAGGCTCATTGTTTTGTTCTCTGTTCAGAGGTGCGCATGCATGTACTAATGAGCATGTTTGCAGAGAGGATTGATACTCGACCGCTTTGCCTCCAAAGTATGAGTGTGCTGGCAATGGTTGAATGCATTACGTCTGCCACCTTGAATTTTATATTTGTATGCCGCTTTCATGCATTTAAGCTCCTCATGCTTGCACACGTGCTGCTCACACGCAGGCAAGAGTGTGCTTTTAGTAGATGACTCCATAGTCCGCGGAACCACCATGAGCCAAATTGTCAACATGGTCCGCAACGCAGGAGCACGAAAAGTGAGTGGCGTTCCTTTTGCATGTCTATGTGATTGTGTGTGTTTGTGCATGCGTGCGTGCGTGTTTGTGTGTGTTTGTCCTCATGTGAATATGCACGTGTGTTTATGTGTTGAGTGTGCCCGCACGTGTGTGTTCATCACCTTGATGCTCCCCTTTCTACTGATGCTGAGCCTATTTCCTTGCATGTGCGCTTTTGAGTTAGCGTGCCTGCCTGCCCACCTATTTACAAGTACAACCCTTCCTCCAATACCCACCCCACCCCCCAAAGCATACATCGTGCCACTGCTGCTCCTGCCCTTTCTCATTGTGCCTGCCTGCTGCCTACCTGCTGCTTACCTGCTTGTGTGCACAGGTTTACCTTGCCTCTGCAGCTCCCCCTGTTCGACACCCCAATGTGTATGGCGTGGACATGCCCAGCCGCAAGGAGTTTGTGGCCCATGGCCTGACTGAGGCGCAGGTGAGGCTGAGGGAGGGAGGTGACGCGTGGGTGTGAATGGGTAAGAGTGGGGTGCTTACAGGACGCGTTTGAATGCTGTTGTCTGTTTGAGAGTGCAAAGGAGTGCACATGCGTTTGCGCTGTCCCTCCCTCCCCTCTCTCTTTTCTTCAGCTGCCCTCTTTTGAAACTGTCTCGGAGCTTACCTTTGCTGACAAGTCACTCACCTTACTGCATCGCGCACTTACCTGTACGTGTTTGTTTTGCATCGCGACCTGGACCTGCATGCTCTTCAAAACAAAGACCACTTTTTGTCTAAGTGAGCATACGTGCACTTGCTGTTTCTCGGAACTCTTTGCAATGCAGATGAAATTCATGAGTCATGCAGTATGACTAAGGTTGGCCAGAACCGTATATCTGCACCGTATATGACCGTGTGTATGGTGATTTCCCTGCTAAAAATACCGTATGTACACCGTATTTACGTATAAATATATGGTCCTGGTCCACCCTAAGTATGACACAAGTGTGCACTTGCAATTGACCTCTTTGGGCCACTGAAGGACGCCAGAGAGGGCCCAAAAGTTTTTGGTCAGCATCTGACACAGAAGCAAATAGGGATGTCAAATGTAAACAGCAAAAAGAAAAGGTGAATAACGCCGTACCACCCACATGCATCAAGACTGACGGAGAATCATCTCAGGGATATAAAGAGCCTCTGCCTTTATTTATTAGGGCACAGTTGTCCTCCTTTGTCAGGCCCAAAAAGACTTTTCTCACACACACCATGTCACCAAGCAGACCTGCAAGAGTGAGGCTGATCACAGGTAATGTGTCGTGCATTACTCTCCTACGCTCAGACACTTGTTTGTCTCCCTTTGTCTCAGATCTGTGAGAGCTTAGGGGCAGACGGCTTGATCTACCAAAACGTGGAAGATCTGAAGGCGGTGGCCAACGAGCTCAACCCAAACATTACCCAGTTTGATGCCTCCTGCTTCACTGGGGAATACATCACAGGTAAGCTGTGAGATAACTTTAGACAGCCTTAGACATGGTTGTAAAACATGGGATGAACATACAAATGCTTGTGCCTATTGGAACGCCCTAATGGAACGCTTTATGGAACCTGTGCATCTTGGGCACATGCACAGGTCTCATAAAGCGTTCCATTCTAGGCATCCCATCCACATTGGCTAAGAAAGTGGTGCGCTTGCGCGCTTGCACTCCTTAAAGCTGACTAGTATCATTATGGCCCATTAAACGTTGTGAAACTTATTTTAACTCGCCTCTGTGCTGTGCGGTGCACATGTGTGTTCCAAGCCAGCCCTTGCAGGATTGAGATTGCGTAGGTTGACCTTAGAAAAAGCTCTAACCTTGACTGGGCCTAGCAGCCCTCTCGTTGATGGTCAATGCTGTCTACGCCACGTACACGTTGCCTACCTGCGCTGCCCACCTGCGCCGCAGAGCACACCACTTGGATACCAGATATAAACCCTCATTGTTGTAATTGGGCTGAATGCATGTAGGCGACATCGATGAAGAATTCTTGACAAAGCTTGAGGAGTCCTCTCGAGGATCTAAGAAGAACCGGGCCGGGCGGTCAGCAAGCTTGACCGGGGTGAGCTCATAACATGATAAGCTGCATCGGCAGCAAAATCACTCCCACGACAGTGATGCAAGATTCCTTAACTGGTGCCGTTTTTTCAAGTGACAAGGGAAGAGGTTATATCGTACTGGATTTATTGGCGCCATCAGTACTAAAGGACTGTCATTCGTGTTTGTGCACAATTTCCGGCATTACCCAGGTTTTAGCTAGCCTTTGCTAGTTGCTCATTCATGCTCATTCACAGTAGTCTTTTGGAAAGCGGCGCAGACAGAAGTGCTTGTATACTTGCATTCTCATAGTCTCTTATGAGTGACCAAAGTATGATGGTTGAGGGTGCTGCTACAAAACGATATTCCTCGGACATTGTTTCCTACTGCCGTGTCTGCAACTCCTCCGGTTGAAGGTTGAAGGTCAGCAGTTATGGGCAGCCGTACTGTATTTTCTTTTGATTGCAAAATTATGGCACAAATAGGGTGAAATAAATTCAAGACACATACCCACATACATACACTCAACACACACACTCCCACAAACACTCTTACACAAACATGTTATTACCTGTGAGCTCTGGGGGCACGCTTGGGTGGTAAGATTTAGCTCAAGCTCGTAGGTCATTAGCTCAAGCTAAACCTTTTCAACCAAGTGTGCCCCCAGAGCTCACAACTGAGAGACTGAGTGTCTGTGGGAGTGTGTGTTGGGTGCGTTGAGTGTATGTATGTGGGTACGTGTCTTAATTTTATATCACCCTATTAATGCCAATTAAAGCTTGATGTCCTACTCAAAGACTAAACTTGGATTCACGGCTCTGTGTTCAACATAATGATAGTGAACCTGCCTTGCCAGTGGTATCATCTTAAGCATAATTTAGTCCTTTCCTTTTTGCTTTACTAATGCTTGTGCACTTGACAATAATACACTCTTTCATTGCAGGGGAATACCCCACCTCCCCTGGTAGAGGAGCAGAGGGCGAAGGCTGGCGTCTAAGGAAAGTTAACCGGCGCACACCTAATATGTTGCATGCTCACTCTGTTGAGTCTGTCAAGATTGTAGACTTGGTCAAGGCCCCTCAAAACTTGACCAAGGCACTGCACTGAAGAGAACCAAAAATGTAGGGTTGACGTGTTGTGTCACACCAGTATGATCCTAGCAGAGCTGCTTCTGTGCAAGCAGCGTGTGACAACGTTCACACAGTGCTTGCTGAGCTGACATGTCTGGTGTTCTTATTCTCCGGGACCTTAACGTGACTGAATAATAATAAGTCCCTGGTCATGTATCTGCGTATTTTTTGCATTGCCTTGCAGCAACAATTGTTAAAGATTAAATTTTTTTGCTTATAGAAGAGATTGGTCGTGTGTCGTGTGCATTCTGCGTTGTAAATGTGATGCTGCTAGAAATGGGCCTACATTGGCTTGTAATCAAACC
>Ga0307966_1004821_pt1 | contig 10016 bp, 12 predicted proteins | sample OrgLakmetagen646_FD_203141 | JGI IMG/M metagenome (GOLD analysis project Ga0307966, IMG submission 203141) | Saline water microbial communities from Organic Lake, Antarctica - #646 | ecosystem: Environmental > Aquatic > Non-marine Saline and Alkaline > Saline | place: Antarctica: Organic Lake... | reverse complement strand
CTTTCTGGTTTTCTCCGGTTTATGCTTCCCTTCTCCATTCTTTTTATTCCTTGGAGAACACAACTCTCTCTTTAGCATACTCCCCCCCCTCCCTCACCTCTTTTCTATATTTTAGTCCTTAGTTTCCTCCCGTTTCTCTGGTTTCTCTGAGTTGTTGTGTTCTCCTTGGTAATAATGACAGAGCCCTATGCATCTCACAATGCAAGAGATATAGAACCCCACCCTACTACTCATAACCTCATGAACGTGGTCTTCCCTCCTTGAGGCAACTGGACTCCATAAAGCCACACGCGCACACACGCACACACACACTCACACACGTGCACACACACACACACACGTGCACACACACACACACGCACACACACGCACACACACACACAAAGCATGATGAAGATGCACATCAAGCATGACCACATAATGACTGGAGATGACCAAAAGGCAACAACCCACCTGCAGCTTGTTGATGACCAGCGAAGCCACCTCAGGGCTGTTAACCTCCACAAAACCAAACCCTGCGCTTAAAAGCTCCCCAGTGGGACCTTTCCTTCTGGCCACGCGTGCGCTGTGGAGGGTGCCCCCCACGGAGCTCACGACCTGTGTGCGTGCGTGTGTGTGTGTGAGTGTGTGTATGCTTGTGTGTGTGTTTGTGTGTGTGTGTGTGTGTGTGTGTGTGTGTGCACGCGCGTAAAAGTGAGTGTGTTTATGAAATTTCAAGAGTGTGCGCATGTGTGTACGTGCATTGTGGAATGTGTATTGCACCTTTTATTTATTATGCGCATTCTCCCCTTGTACCTTGTTATGCTCCTAGGACACCCCTTCTGAGATAGATAGATAGATAGATAGAGAGAGAAAGAGAGAGAGAGAGAGAGAGAGATAGAGAGAGAGAGAGAGAGGGAGATAGAGAGAGAGAGAGAGAGAGAAAGAGAGTATGCATGCTTATACAGGAAAGAGCAGCATGTGCAGCTGAACTGCCCTTAATCAGCAGTTTAAATACTAGCAACGTGCTGCACTCCCAGTGAGAGTGAGTGAGCACGTGCTGCATTGCCGCATGTGCTGCTCAACTTCACACGATTGGCAGTTCAGGTACAATTAGCAACGTGCTGCACTCCCAGTGAGAGTGAGTGGGCACGTGCTGCATTGCAGCATGTGCTGCTCAACTTCACACGATTGGCAGTTCAGGTACAAATAGCAACGTGCTGCACCCCCAGCGAGAGTGAGTTTGCAAGCTAGTACCATGAATTGCAACCTTACATTTACTTTACGCTGGCTGATCCAGCAATGCCTATCAGCCCAACATATGTGACTGCCGGTTACCCCCTTTGTAAACCCTTTGTAAACTCTTTGTACCATGAATTGCAGCGTGTGCTGCTGGACTGCCCTAAGTGGGCAGAGGTACCAAGCGACGGACACACTGCAATACAGACTAGGAAGAGAGTCTACAAGCTTGTATGTGTATATGCAAGTGCAGCTGAACTGCCCTCAAATGGCGGATGCAAGCAATCTTTAATTCACCTAGCCTGGTTAAAAACCATTCCCAAGAACAAAAAACACAAGGAGTTCCTCCTAATCCCCTTCCAATCTCGCTGCAAGCGTTATTCATTTGAGAGCCGTCCTCTAGCTTCTGGTGTGTGGTCACACTGTCCTCACACATACATAGCGTTGGCTAAAACCATGCATTTATAGGTATATACGGTGTATATACGGTGTTTTTGGCAGGGAAATCACCATACATACGGTCATATTCGTTGTATATATACGGTTCTGGCCAACTAACACATACATTTAAGGCACAAACTCTTTCAGTTATCTGTGCAGATTGCCGTCGTGTTGCAGACACACATGTAGGGTTGGCCAGAACCATATAAATAAGGTGTATATATGGTCTTTCTGGCAGGGAAATCACCAGATATACGGTCAGATACGGTGTATGTATTATATATACGGTTCTGACCCACCCTACACACGTGCTTTTAACCCAGCTTTCTCACGCTGCATGTCACACAATCAGCATCCTACCCACCTCCTCACAGCCTCGCACTGTGCACGCTACCTTCATTCAAAAGCGCCACTCCAGCGCAAAGGACACAGCAGACTAGAAGGCCTCCCCTCATTTAAAAATTACATTCCCACGTCAGTCAGATCATTACCCACTGGCCACAAGACTAGAAGACCTTCCCTCTTCTATATATTTCATTCCCACGTCAGTCAGATCATTACCCACTGGCCAAAAGACTCGAAGACCTTCCCTCTTCTATATATTTCATTCCCACGTCATTCACATCATTACCCACTGGCCACAAAATCCCAGCTTCAATGTACAGGACTGGCTGGTCACAACACTGATCTCATGTCCTTTCATCACATAGGATTAGTCCAAACCATACGTACATGGTGTACATACGGACTTTCTTGGCAGGGAAATGATCACGTCCTTTCATCACACAGGGGTGATTTAAACCATACATACATGGTGTACATACGGACTGTCTTGGCAGGGAATTGATATCACGTCCTTTCATCACACAGGGGTGGTTCAAACCATACATACATGGTGTACATACGGACTTTCTTGGAGGGAAATGATCACGTCCTTTCATCACACAGGGGTGGTCCAAACCATACATACATGGTGTGCATACGGACTTTCTTGGCAGGGAAAACCATACATTCATGGTGTGCATACGGACTTTCTTGGCAGGGAAATGATCACGTCCTTTTATCACACAGGGGTGGTTCAAACCATACATACATGGTGTACATACGGACTTCCTTGGTTCTGGCAGGAAAATGACAAAGTTTACAGTCACATACAGTGCATATACACGGTTGGGGCCAACCTTACCATCACACCTTCTCACTGCCTCACGTCACACACACACATCACGCGCACCTTATCAAAGTGTTTTTTCAGCGCCGCGTCTGTCGTGGCAAACGCCAAATTTTTCACGTACAGTGTGCTCACACTCTCCTCGTCGTCCTCTCCCTCTTGCCCTCCCCCTCCAGACCCTGCCCCTTGCACCCCCTCCATTCCTTGCACCCCTTCTGCGGCAGCGTCACTTCCGGACACCTCCCCTCCCTTCTGTAACCCATCCTTTGACACAGCTGCCTTTGCTGTTTTGCTGCGGCTTGCTTGCTGCTGCTGCTGCTGCTCTTTGGAGGGGGGGGGAGTGCTGAAAATGCCCTGCGGGGCCCACTCTATGTACAACGGCACATGCTGGTACTTTTTGTAGGCCAGGGTCTGCAGGCGTGTATGTGTATATATGTGTGTGTGTGTGAGTGTGTGTGCTTGTGTGTGTGCAGTATGTGGGGGAAAGTTAATAGGAATAAGTGCCGCAACAGCTTCAACACAACACACACAAAAACACAACACACACAAAGACACAAGCTTACTTTAAACGCAGCACGCGCGTCCTGCGGCACGTTAAACTCCACAAACGCAAGCGCATGTGAGGGTGGGAATACAACACACACAGACACAAGCTTACTTTAAACGCAGCACGCGCGTCCTGCGGCTCGTTGAACTCCACAAATGCAAGCGCATGTGAGGGTGGTAGCACAAGCCGTGCCACAGGGCCACACTTTGAGAACATGGCATGCAATTCCTCCTCGCTGTGTGTATGTAGGTATGTGTAGGCAAAGTGAAATAGTCAAGCTGCCGTTGATGGCTAGATGATCACGTTTGCAGAACGAATGCCACAGGGCCACACTTTGAGAACACGGCATGCAATTCTTCTTCGCTGTGTGTATGTGAAGGCACAGTGAAATAGTCAAGCTGCCGCTGATGGCTAGATGAACACGTTTGCAGAACGAATGCCGCAGGGCCACACTTTGAGAATATGGCATGCAATTCCTGTTTGCTGCATAGGTATGTATTAAAAATGATAAGTTTTTTGTCTCATCCTCGTGCCGCTTTGCGTTGGAGAGGAAGGAGAATGCTGGCATTGTGTACGATGTGGGCGCATAGGAGGTTTCAAGGCTTAGAGGCTGCGTGTGGTTTGATGCGAAGGCGAGTTACAAGAAACAGCCAGCACAAAGTCGAGTAAAAATGAAATGGCAGTTTATTTACAGTTTTGATCGCCCCCAAAAAAGCCGATTTAGACGACATTTCAGAAGGAGCATGGCAATTTTTTTCCCAAAAGTGAAAATTTGGCGAAAATTTTTGAGGAAAAAAGTACGAAAATTTTTACGTGTAACCGCCCCCTAATAAGACCTTAACCAGCAGAATTTGGTAGATGCGTACCACAGGCTCGACCCTGCTAGGCTGAATTACAAACAGGTGCAAGCAAGCATACCTAGAGGAGTATGGCAAGTTCTTGACGAGCACTATTTGGTCGCTGCGCGCCACAGCCTTTGAGGCTGCTGCTTTCCCGGATGCTGCTGCAGCCGCTTCCAGCTTGCCCACGTCAATTCCTGTGTGTGAGCAAAACCCAAGCAACATGGCACAATAATGGGCAAAACAAGTTTTGCCTCTGCCGACACCTGTGGGTGAGCGAACCCAAGCAAGAAGCATACAAAAGAGCAAAAGTGATTTTTATTACAACAGGAGCGTTGTATTTGGCTGTCGAGAATTGAATGGTCAATTGCTTTATCATACATTCGGAGCACCACCTTCAAACAGAAATTCCCTGCAATTATGAGTTTCACACCGCCTCGTTGCCTGTGCCTTCTTCTACACCCGTCCACGCACACGCACACACACACACACACACACACAAAAAAAAAACACACCAAACATCTGCACACAAACACTTACAGGGTCAAAATCATACAACCCAATACAGGTCACCTTCTTCTGCCAGAGCCGTCTTTGTCTGTGCCACCACCGCCGCTTCGCCCAACGCCATCTGCACAGCTAGCCAATACTTAACCAGCACAGCATTTGTTACATGCACAAGGCGCACCTTCTTCCGCCAGAGCCGTCTTTGTCTGTGCCACAACCGCTGCCTCGCCCAACGCCATCCGCACAGCCAAATCACCCGCAGCGTGCACGTCCATGAGCTCTCCTTTGCTCAACCCATAGTGCGCAGCAACCGCCTCAGCTACGGTATCAGGTCGGATGAATAAGGAGTTCCAGGCAGCACGATTGCCTGTGGTTGTATGGGAGAGTGTGTGTGTGCATATCAATCTGTGCATACGTGTGGTGCCTGTGCATGTATGTGCCTGTGTAATGTGTAATGTGTAATGTGTATGTAGATGTGCGTGTGCATGTGTGTATATATGTATGTTTACACGCATGTGCATCTGTGTGTATATGTGTGTATATGTGTGTGTGTGTGTGCATCTGTGTGTATATGTGTGTATGTGTGTGTGTGTGTGTGTGTGTGTGAAATTGTGTGCGTACATGTGCATGTATGAACGCGTCTCTCTGTGTGTGCACGCGTACATGTATGCGTAAGTAAAAACGCTAAAGCATTAATGTCTGCAGGTGCAGCAGATCCAACACTTCAATACAATACCAGGAATCGACAGGAGTTCTATTACGTTTGCATCGTGAGATGGCGGTGGATCATTTACAGGTAAATAAAAAGACTCAAAGATTGGAGTTCGAGTGTTACACACTGAACATAGCAGTTTCGTGCAGCAAGAATGCATGTAACACTGAACATAGCAGTTTCGTGCAGCAAGAATGCACGTGACACTGAACTTAGCAGTTTCGTGCAGCAAGAATGCACGTGACACTGAACATAGCAGTTTCGTGCAGCAAGAATGCACGTAACACTGAACTTAGCAGTTTCGTGCAGCAACAATGCATGTAACACTGAACATAGCAGTTTTGTGCAGCAACAATGCGCGTAGTGCTGTGCCAAAGCATTTAGGCTGGACCAAAAAACGAAATTGTTCTTGTGATGCTGTTCTCACTCCGTCTTAAAGCTGCTGCCTGCCCCCTCCCTTATTCGTAATACACACCTCTCACCTGCATCACTCTTGCGTTGCTGCTTTCGCTCCGTCTTGAAGCTGCTGCCTGTCCCCTCCTTTTATCTGAAATAAACAACTATCGCCTACAACACTCACGTGTTGCTCTTCTCACTCCGTCTTGAAGCTGCTGCCTGCCCCCTCCCTTATCCGAATTACACACTTCTCACCTGCGTCATTTTTGCGTTGCTGCTCACGCTCCGTCTTGAAGTTGCGGCCTGTCCCCTTCTTTTATCTGAAATAAACAACTCTTGCCTACAGCACTCACGCGCTGCTGTTCTCACTCTGTCTTAAAGCTGCTGCCTGCCCCCTCCCTTATCCGAAATACACACTTCTCACCTGCATCATTATTGCGTTGCTGCTCACGCTCCGTCTTGAAGCTGCTCCCTGTCCCCTCCTTTTATTGAAATAAACAACTCTCGCCTACAGCACTCACACGTTGCTGTTCTCACTCCCTCTTGAAGCTGCTGCCTGCCCCCTCCCTTATCCAAAGTTCAATATTCTCACCTGCATCACTCTTGCGTTGCTGCTCACGCTCCGTCTTGAAGCTGCTCCCTGCCCCCTTGCCTTGCTCTCCCTCCTCCACTGCAAGGCCTCCAGGATTTGCAACGGGAGGGGGGCGGTTGGCAGGGAGAATGTGCAGCAGGCGACCCTGCGTTTTTGCATTTTTCGTAGAGTGTTCTTGACACAATGCAGCCTCGTAGATAGTAAGTTGTAAAGTTGCAGGCGACGGGAGCAGGGCATTTGTCGTAGAGTGTTCTTGACACAATGTAGCTTCGTAGATAGTAAGTTGTAAAGTTGCAGGCGACGGGAGCAGGGCATTTGTTGTAGAGTTTTCTTGACACAATGCAGCCTCGTAGAGAGTAAGTTGTGTAACGTTGCAGGCGACAGGAGCAGGGCATTTGTTGTAGAGTGTTCTTGACACAATGCAGCCTCGTAGAGAGTAAGATGTGTAGCGTTGCAGGTGACAGGAGCAGAACATTTGTCGTAGAGTGTTTTGGACACAATGCAGCCTCGTAGAGATTAAGTTGTGCAACGGTGCAGGTGACAGGAGCAGGGCGGTTAGCAGGGAGGACGTGCATTAGGTGCCCTGTGAGCGTTGTTTCATCATCATGCAGTAGCCTATGGTTTATTGCAGCGTAATAGTAAAGAAGGCCCAGCAGTGATAAACGCAGGAGGGGCCCTGTGAGTGTTGTTTCATCATCATGCAGTAGCCTGTGGTCTATTGCAGCGTTATTGTAAAGAAGGCCCAGCGGTGATAAACGCAGGAGGGGCCCTGTGAGTGTTGTTTCATCATCATGCAGTAGCCTGTGGTTTATTGCAGCGTGAATGTAAAGAAGGCCCAGCGGTGATAAACGCAGGAGGGGCCCTGTGAGTGTTGCTTCATCGTCATGCAGTAACCTGTGGTTTATTGCAGCGTGAATGTAAAGTAGGCCCAGCGGTGATAAACGCAGGAGGGGCCCTGTGCCAGTGAAGGTGACGAAAAAAGGAGAATTGTTGCAGGGCAATAGGCCATTGCTTGCATCCGATGACAGGACAGAAAACAGCATCAGAAATGTGTAGGGTTGGCCAGATACATATATATGTATTGTATATATACGGTGCATATACGGTATTTTTGGCATGGAAATCACCAGATATACGGTCATATACGGTGTATATATATATATATATATATATATATATATAGTTCTGGCCAACCCTAGAAATGTGTTAGCGAGTGTAGGGGGCATGGTGGTTTATGTAAAGAAACAACCCGGCTCACGTATAGAAACAACTTCTTTCAGAATGACAGGACAAAACATAGGCACTGATTGCTACTAGCAACATGCAGCTGAAATAAAGTCAAACGATGGTGGGACTGGAAAAACAAGGATTAGGGGAATTCTGGTAAGACATGTGCTTGACAGAAGAACGCCTTATATGCAGCTTTTAAAGATCATAATAATTAAATTATAAGACAATAGAAATTATTCTTATCAGAATGAACATTCCTATTAAAATGTGCATAATAGGTTAACAACCCTACCTGTGGCTCCTTTTCCTTGATTAATTGTGGGTGGTTTTTCACTACATGCGTGGTTTTCTTTTTTTCCTACCTGAAATATCTGGCCGCCCAACTGCTGGTACGCATTCACATGCAGCTTTTAATTATAAACAGTATTAACACAACGTAAGACAATAGGTGATGACCCTACCTGAAATATCTGGCCGTCCACCCGCTGGTACGCATTCACATGCAGCCTTTATTACTAATAGTATTAACATAACGTAAGACAATAGGTGATAACCCTACCTGAAATATCTGGCCGTCCAGCTGCTAATACGCATTCACATGCGGCTTTTAATTATAAACAGTATTAACACAACGTAAGACAATAGGTGATAACCCTACCTGAAATATTCGGCCGTCCAGCTGCTGGTACGCATTCACATGCATTTTATTACTAATAGTATAAACATAAGACAATAGGTGCTGACCCTACCTGAAATATCTGGCCGTCCAGCCGCTGGTGCGCATTCACATGCAGCTTTTAATTATAAACAGTATTAACATAAGACAATAGGTGCTGACCCTACCTGAAAAATCTAGCCGTACAGCTGCTGGTACACATTCACATGCAGCTTTTATCACTAATAGTATTAACATAACATAAGACAATAGGTGAGAACCCTACCTGAAATATCTGGCCGTCCAGCTGCTGGTACGCATTCACATGCAGCTTTTAATAATAAACAGTATTAACATAAGACAATGAGTGATGACCCTACCTGAAAAATCTGGCCGTCCAGCTGCTGGTACGCATTCACAGCGTCCGTGGGAACCACGAAGAGCACGTACGCTATCCCCTTGGACCGTTTAGTTTCCCTGTGCAAGATAATATCCACACATGGCAGTGGCGAGTGTCAGGTAACGTGTGGCGTCCCTGTGCGAGGCAGAACACATACACAGGGATGGCCAGAACCGTATATATGCACCATATATGACCGTATATTTCGTAATTTCCCAGCCAAATTTATCGTATATACACCGTATATATATGGTTCTGGCCAACTTTACACACACACACAAACACACACACGCACACACACACACAGTGGCAGCAAGCATAAAGCTAACAGAATGCCGAAACACATGTTTGCCTGACGCATGCAGTAAGCAGGCCTTAACAGCCTCCAGTTTCCGTCCCTTAACAACTCTGCTGAACACGTTCAGTATGCTGCAAAGGTTACTCTGCACACACATCACCCAAATAAACTCAGTATGCTGCAAGGGTTACTCTGCGCACACATCACCCAAATAAACTCAGTATGCTGCAAGGGTTACAACTCTGCGCACACATCACCCAAATAAACTCTACCAAACAGTCCCGACAAGCTCCTAACCAACTCCCTCCAAAAACATGCACATATCTCGACACAGCACCTCACTCATACGCACCTCAACAAATTCCTAACCAACTCCCAACAAATTCCTAACCAACTCCAAAACATCCACCAATCTTGACAAAGCACCTCACGCATACACACCTCAACAAATTCCTAACCAACTCCAAAACATCCACCAATCTTGACAAAGCACCTTACTCATACACACCTCAACAAATTCCTAACCAACTCCCAACAGATTCCTAACCAACTCCAAAAACATCCATCAATCTTGACAAAGCACCTCACTCAACCACACCTCAACAAATCCCTAACCAACTCCCAACAAATCCCTAACCAACTCCAAAACATCCACCTATCTTGACACAGCACCGCACTCATAACCCTTTAACCCAAAAAGCTCCAGCAAACAATCACCGCACATTCCACCCCCCCTTCCAAATATACAAAGGGTTGGCCAGAATCGTGTATGCGCATTGTATAGGACCGTACATTTGGATTTGATTTTCCTGCCTAGAGTATCGTATATACACCACATATATATAAGGTTCTGGCCAACCCTACCATTCGAAGTACACCCACCTATCAAGCACCACGTGCACCTCGCTGACATCCCCATACTCCCCAAACAGCTCCGCCAGGTCCGCCTCGCTCGCGCTGTACGTCAGGTTGCGCACAAACAGGCGGCCGGTGTCTGCGATGAGGTCGGC
>Ga0307966_1004817_pt1 | contig 10019 bp, 9 predicted proteins | sample OrgLakmetagen646_FD_203141 | JGI IMG/M metagenome (GOLD analysis project Ga0307966, IMG submission 203141) | Saline water microbial communities from Organic Lake, Antarctica - #646 | ecosystem: Environmental > Aquatic > Non-marine Saline and Alkaline > Saline | place: Antarctica: Organic Lake... | reverse complement strand
ACAATTTTGAACGTAACCTTGCATGTGCAAGTAACTGGACAGGCCATATATATTAGGGGGAAAGCACCTACCTGGTGTGAGAGGGAAAAGCCCTTATCCAGGATCTCATCATACAGGTGATCATGGGGAAGGGCCTGTATGATGAGATCCTGGATAAGGGATTTTCCCTCTCACCTATGTGGTGATCATGGGGAAGGGCTCCAGGGTGAGCTCTGATGATGGCCTCAAGGCGCGCCTTGAGGCCATAATCAGAGCGGACGTGCTGCGGCGGACGTGCTGCACGGAAAAGGGCATAAACAAGGAAGCAGCAAAAGAGTAAATCAAACAGCAAACGAGGGAGGTGGTTTTCATCTTATTTGAACAACTAACGCGTGCAACAACTAATGCGTGCAAAACTAACCCGTGTTCCTATCAGCCCCAGGTCCGCGAGGCCTTGGTCAGGCTCCTCATCAATATCATAGATTACATTGACAAACACTGCAGTCCTCCCACTGCAAAAACAAGGGTTTAGCTGCATAAGATAGAGGTTGAACATAATGACAGAAATGCTGCACATGCAGGCTGCAAGGCCTGCTAAATGCCTGCTGAATGCCTGCTAAATGCCTGCTTCAAGGCGCCTGCATTGAACCCTCTAGACTTACTTTCTGGACTCGTAGCCGTCCAGGTCAATGGCTGCAGATGTGGTCACAATTTTCCGTGTCCACGTAGTGCGGTCCTCATGAGGACCGCACAACGTGGACACACGACCTGGGGGACAGCTTCTTCCCTTGTGCGCCCACATAAATTGTTGTCATTGGACTGCAAGCAGTGGATCAAAAAAGGGAGCCTGTGTGAAGGGAGGAAGTTAAACAACGCATCGTGCACTACAATTCATCACGATGCATGCACCAATGAAGGCAACTTGCGAGTTTCTTGTGTGCGCTTCACAGCCTCCCTTGTACGACTGTGCACGTCCTAACAATGGGGACGGAAAGAGGGTGCATTGTGATTCACGCGGCCTGCATGATGCACAGCAGATCCTGCTTCGCGAAGTCTTCATCTACTTCTTGAGCCCCGGTCTCACTTCCAGTGGCGTCCAATGACAACAGGCTCACCTGTAACGATGGAAAATGGGGAAGACGGATTTGAACCCGCAAGGCGTACCTTTGACCTCTCAATTATTCAATTGACGGATTAAAAAGAAAAGACTGACAACCCCAAATTCTGAGTATTTGTTTACAATCCTATCGGATTGACGAAAAGTACTCACGTGTGCAAGCACGGATGATGGGTACGTCTGAATATATCTAATTTAATCTGGTATTTTCTGATTTATTACGACCGGTGTCGTTACAGTGCGTCAGGTTTATGATGCCGCCTCGCCTCCTCCAAAAAATAAAAAATAAAAGAATTCTAAAAATCTAACAATTGTCATGACCGTTGTTTTGACGAAACTTGAGCCGCCCCACTACTGTACTGCACTGTACTGTGAGCCTCTTGACGAAACTTGAGAGCCGCCCCACGTACTGTTCGTTGTTCGCGAATGCAAGACCCAAAAATGCGCACAGGAACCCTTGCAGTTTAACGGGTTCAGGTCAGCTGTCAAAGTGTGGGAAGGGTGGTTGAATCAAACAGTGAACAGTGCTGCAACTAAATTTACGCGATGCGACGGAAGCTGACTCGTCCCTAGAGAACGCAGATGAAGAGGCACAACTTATAAAAATGATCTTTCAATTTGCATAAAAAATCTTTTAAAACTTGTGCATTGAATTGAGATTCAGGCCTCAGGCAGTCTGGAGAGAGGTACATGGACAGGACCCTTCTTCTTCCTGTTTCAATTGAGCTGCCAGTGGCTTATCACTCTAGGATTGCATGGCTGCACCCATGGTTTCCGACAATTGTGCTCCTTTTGAATTGCCAGAGTACTTGAAAACGGCTCTGAGTAAGAATGTTGAGGAACGAAGCACGGTTTAGGACCTGAGGTCACGGATTAAACTGTGAGACTTGCTTTAATGGCTGAAGCTTAGACGAAAGTCCTCGGGTTTGTAATAATCGTGATAGCGGGATGAACATAAGATAAACACAATGTTATAGTAACTATCAGGCTGCGGAATGGAAACCGGTGGTATGTGTGTTGCAGTGCTACTCCTAGGATAATGTGGAGAGTTTTGTGGTGTCGTTTAAGTGTCAAATGCAGCTTATGCTGTTCTTGAGCCTTTTGTGCTTGTACAAGATAGGAGAGGTATTCACACGACATTTGACTTTGCTCAAGTGTATATCACATTGTTTGGTCAAGTTTCATTGTCAGGAAAAAATCTCTCTTTTATGTGACCATTGTGTTTGTGAGCAGATTCAAGATGAATCGCATGCCCTTTTGATGTGTAGAGACGCAGATGTTTGTGCCTGAAGGAGAAAGTTCGCTTACCTATTCAGTCAATATTCGGATGATTTTCAGAGCAACCTTATTTGCGACAACAAGTCAGTGCCCAGATGGTTTATGATTTCCTCTCGCAACATAACAAACAGCCTTTTGCCTTTGTTCCCATTCCAGGTTTTTTTTTGTGCTACAAGGCTGGGGCTACGGCAACAAGTGTCACAGTTTTTACACATTTAATTTACGCAGCCTAGCAGTCGCTTGTGTTGACTGATGGCTTTATCTGTAAATTCTGTATGATGTGGATTTATTGTTGACTGACGAGGACAGTCACAGGCCGATCAGCTGAACAGTCTGGCAGAAGGTCCCCCCATGTAAATATAAATCATAGTCAGGGATATGGATCGGTAAGGGAATTGTTACCTAGGTTGGGGACGTTCAGATGTTCTGGCAAATGATGTGCAGACACTTCTGAGCCAAACTGACTGTCGCCACTGGCAAGTGAGAGATACAGGTGCCAAAAGTTGACAGTGACAGAGGTGATGAATCAGGGTGTTCTTTTGTCCCATACCTCAGATGCCCCCCAGAGGCATATATAGCGATGTAACCTTACCTATAGTTCAATACCTGTTACTTGGATAAATGTATTGCACGAAGCACAGAAATGGCATCTGTCGGATTACCCTTTTAAGAAACGTTTCATACCATCTTAAGAAGCTTTGCTCTGCACATCATCACGATTGTCCCTCGTCACACCCTGACTATGAGCAGCTGTTAAGTTACAGACTTCCGCAATTACAGTAGAAGACATATCAATAATAGTACAAGCAGGCCTCATATCAGCCAACCACTTTCAGTTGCAACGGTGAAACTCGTTTCCTTGAAAAGCTCAACGTTGCGTAGCAAGTACATAACTTGGTGTGTCCAAAGCAGCACCACAAACTAGATGCCAGCGGAAACAAATTTACAATGACTATTGGCACAGTCTTGCCACAAAATTTGCAAGGATTCCATCATGACACAGAAAACCATGCACTTATCGTACAGCCGTCTGAACTCTCTGCATCACGTGTTGCTTTCCACCCTTCCACCCTTTCATCTAAACCTCCTATCCTATTTTCACATTTCGGTGAACATTCCCTCCTACTCACGCGTCTCCACTTCATACATTTCCACGACCAGCAGATTATATACAAAAGCGACTGGCTAGCTAGAATTTATGTACAGGTCGGCATCACTATCAAACCGAGACTATGCACATGCACCATCTTATGCTCCCTGATACGTTCAATCTCCACACACCCACACCCACACCCACACCCACACGCACACACAAACACACACACAAACACACATATGCAAACACAAACACCAACAACACACACAATCAGCATATAGAAAGCTCATTAGGTGACCAGCAAAAATCGGCGTCAGCCATGCCAAGGCAGCTAGTTGGCAGGAGCCTCAATCCTTGCACTTACACCTTTCAGCCCGCCAGTTTGACTTTATGAACCACCAAGCCTGGGACGCCGGTGGACACCTTTGTGCCAATTTGACGACGATCAAGAGCCTGCTTCAGAGCTCCTCGCTCCTGTTGTTTCTTCCCACCTCTGCCCTCCAGCTGCTCAATGCCGCTGCCGCTGCTGCCACTGCTGCTTCTGCTGAGGCTTGTGGTGGCACTGCCACTTTTGCTAGACAATACATAAGGTGAGCTGCTGCTGCTGCTACTGATGCTGCTGCTACAGATGCTGCTACTGCTGCTGCTGCTGCTGCTGCTGCTGATGCTCGTGTCGTCGCTGGATCCAGCCCTTTGGTGATCAGGCTGGAAGCCAGTGATCACTGGCCAATAAACGCGGTCGCCCTTGTGCTGATCTGTGACAGAGCTGGCCGTGGTATTGGCGGTGGTCGTGGTAGTGAGAACGCAAGAAGGCTCTGTGCTTAAAGCAGAGGTGGATGATGCGGGGTAGAGCTGTGGGGTGACCTGCTCCTTATGGATAGACCCCTGCCATCTTGACTTGAGCGTTGCAGCAGAGCGCCACGGAGGGAGGGGAAGGTTCTGTGGTGTTTTAACATGGGTGGTTAGACAAGATCAATTTCATGCAGGAACGGTGTGGCTGGTGCAAGTACAGAACTGCAACCTGTTTTACACTAGTGCCACTTTGATTGCAATGCATTCCAATATGAGTGATATAATACAGACGAACGTACAGAACACACACATGCAAGCACATGTCTGCAGAGCTTTGCAGGTATCGCTCTCAGCTGTTGCAGGTCACCACACAAACCAACAGTGAGCTTGATTGAAACAGCAACTAAAGCTCGCTCACCATGCTCTCAAACTCGCGTGCCATTCTTTGGGCAATCACAACCACAAGGAGACCCATCTGGCTAGCCTCCACGACTAGCAGCTGTGGTAGGGTGGCTATGAAGGCGGTGTAAGAGGAATGGTCGACTGCTGCCTTTGGAAGCTCAAAGTGCGCGCGAAAGTTGGGCTCCACCACCAGATCTGCCCCGTCACCTGCAACATCGTCAAAAGGTGCTTTTATGCATCGGCATTGTGGGTATGGGTAGGGTTGGCCAGAACCATATATATACGGTACATATACGTTATTTTTTGCAGGGGAATCACCGAATATACGGTCATATACAATGTATATACAGTTCTGGCCAACCCGACGTATGGGCCAGGTCAGGAGGGGAAATTTGTTGTTTGTTTGTCCTTGCATTAGTTCACAGATCGTATAACTCCGCACCACTTTTAGTCAGCCCACCATTCCCTGCCAGAAATCGTCTTAAAAACAAACCTCGTCATTTTCCACTTTAAATGATTCTGGGTAGTTAGAAGAAGTATATGAAACAATTTTGCGCAAAATAAATGGGTTTGGGGTCAAGGGTGTGATTGGGGGGCTGGATTCGTGCCATTTCCCTGCCAAACTTACTAACTATAGTGACATGAGTGCAGAACTGCATGTCCTGGCACAAATTCCCCCCAATTTTTTTGTTCCTAGGTAGGTTTTAGGGCCAACCTTACCCATTGGGCCAAGAAAAAGGGGGCAAATCTTTGCTCAGAAGGACAGTGCGTGGGCCTTGTTTGCAAGGAAATTTTTTTTTTTTAAACCATGGAAGCACAGTGTTTGGACGCCATCTGAGTATCAGGAGTTGTTCAGTATAATCCCCAGGAGTGTTTTGCCAAGTTTAATGGTCTGGGATACTGGGGGTGGGTTGTGGTGGGCAGTGACAGCTGGGAAGTAAACAAATTACGTCAGGCTTCGCCGGAAGGCCCTGGGTGCAGCCTGTTTTGCTGGAAAGGCGCGGACAGAGAAATAATAAAAAACTCAGCAAACCAGATTTACGAGCGAGGTCCAGACAAATATCCGAGTGATAGGACATTGTTAATATATTTACATGCGCCCAGCAAAACAATCGCGACCCCAACGGTTCAGTGGTTGATGATTGTAATTAGCACTTTTCCTACGTGTGCAGGGGTGCTTAAGTAAATGTAACTAAGCGTCCTGGATACTTAAACGTGGAAAACTGTGCAGGTTCGTTTTATAAAACAGGAAAAGTGGGCCTGACTTTACGTAACTGGGGATGTGTGGCTGGCAGCTATTGCATGATACCCATCAAAACTCACCCTCTGTGAACAAAGTACTTCAACTTCCTTGGTCTTACACCTTAATAGACAGCATCAGATCGCAGGCAACACATTTTAAAACCGATGTTTATTAATCAATTCCTTTTGGCACATAGTAGGTTGGCTCTCATGAAGTGCTCGTTGGTGCAGCTTACAGCCCACCAAAGTGCACAATGATATTTTCAAGGCTCAGCATGCGTGCGCCTCCGTGACACACTGCAATCTGCCAAACAAGACGTATATGTACTTGCTCCTGTCTTTGAAAGCAAGTAGTGCTAAAAAATCTGCTACTAAAAAGGGAAACCATTGCATTTCTGACGTGTAGCATGTGTGAAAGAGTCTGTCGCAATTGTTCAGAAACCAAAAGACTTAATGAGCATTTGAATCCGCAAGCACATGAACATTTTGTTGTTTGAATCAACCATCATGACACGTGATTTGAAGCAGTTGCATTTCCCACGTCACAAAAATCCCCCTCCCTTCTTCTTCACCTGAGGTGACCACAATGAACGTGTGGGCCAGATGGAATGCCGCCTGCTTTGGGGCGGAGCTTGTCGAGATGGCCACACGGTTGTCAGGAGAAAGGCTAGAAGCAAGGTGCGTGGCCATACCACCAATATCCCTGCTCCATGCTGGTGGTCCTTCCATCGTCAAGAACACTGCGGCAGCAGAAAACACCTGCGTCACAAAATGCAAAGGGTTTTTTAGCTGATATTTTTGCAAGTCAGATCGTCTCTTCACGGGGGCCCAAACAATTAAACTTGAAAGTATGAGATCTGGGTGCCTCAGCTGTACAGGGAGAAAAGGGTGCGCCTTACCTCCTTCACAAATGACGACAGCGGGATAGAAGATGGCATGATAATTGCGTCGACGACAGCTGTGAAGCACCCTTCATCATCGGCCTGCAAATGCACATGTAAGATATACCATATTACCATTGATCGCACCTCATCAGGTGTATCACCCATGATAGCCACGCACGTGTGAAACAGAGCTAATAATTGAATCCACTTCACCCTGCTTATAAACATACAGTTGTCCATCTTGCAAAACTTATAAGTGCATATACTCGCTTGATTGCACAGGAATCTGATTGCCATTGCTTCAAGTCTGCCTCATCACAGCTCAACCTGTGAGAGCAAGTCGTCAGGAGAGCGTTCTTCGTCAAGGGAGGTGTATTGGTGCTGGGACCAGGACTCAACTTCTCCCCCCCCTGCTGCCCTCTGCTGCCCCTTAACAACAAACCCTGCATAGATGGAACATGGTGAGCCAACGTTGGGGTGTAATATGTGATGAGTGTAGGTAAGGAGCTGGCCTGAACCTGCCACCAACGCAGGTCAATCAAAGTGCAGGAGGACTGTCCAGCTGACTCTACTCACAACTGGTCTTTGACCATAAAGGAGGCCACGGAGGAAGCAGGCTGCGCAGCAGGTGCCAACGCCAAGTTGATGGTCCTGGTTGTATTCATTGCACTATAAAGGTGTTAATATTAAATGTTGAAATATTAAATATGGGAAACGACGAATCCTACATACTTGTACGAAGATGCGGCACGCCGACGACCGGTGATATTCACTTCATATCCAACTTTTTGCTTGTGCATGTATGTTGCTCGCGAAAATTCTCAGGTCACACGCTCCATGCACACGCTCTATGCAAGCGCGGTACTGATGTTTGCCGGTTCTCATTTTTTATGTTGTCGGGGCAAAAACACAGTCCCCGACGACATAAAAAATTGGTACAGATGTTAGTCGCAAAACTTCCCCATCCTCTTTCACCGACTTGGAAGGCACCGTTTCGTACAATGAGCACACCGTTGGACGCGTATTGAAGCCAGCTATCTAACGTACTCATTTCCAGATGGTCATTTCGAGAAATGGGGCAGCTATACGTGATTGAGTTGAAGGGCTGAGTATAAGCGCACAACGGGCGTGCAAAAAAAAATGGGGGAGGCGACATTAAAATGAGAACTGAAGTTATAACGCGTTTCTGAGGTTTTGGAGGCTCTGTCCATTTTGCTCCTGAGAATAACCGTCAATCCATATCTCACCACCAGTTTACACAACTTTCATTCAAATATCTTAAAAATCGGCTTTTGAAATGAGAGAACACTTGCAATGGAAAGACTGGCAAAGGAAGCATTTAACTATGACTGCCTATGCTCATATTAGAGGTAATAAGTGACAAAAGGCAGTTTGTATTTGCATAGACAACAGCAATCGTCATCAATTTCACCATCACCTGTCTGTGTGATGCGTTGAATTATATATCTATTCACCCGTGACTGGCTGTTTATTGGGAAGCGATGGAGTTGAGCGAGTGCGGAAATCAGATGCAATATGCAATGCTAGTACTTGGATCTACTGGACTGGTTCGCCGTCGCCCATTGTGCACGTGTGACTGCCACCTTGGCGTACGCTGGTGACGCCGCAAAGGCAGACATGCCCTCCCAAGCACACAGCGCAGGATCCTGCAAAGTGGCACGGGTAAACCATTACAGTTCTATGCTTAATACATTTTCCGGGCACAATGAGGTTGCTGACACACTCACGCACGCACTCACGCATGCACGCACTCACGCACGCACTCACACACGCACGCACTCACACACGCACGCACTCACACATACACACATTCACCATATACTCTGACAGGGCAAGTCAGTCCATCCACAATTAAAGCACCTTATTGACGTACTAATACTAAATGATCACTGATCAGGATTTGAGCATTTGGCCAGCAGCAGAAACAAAAAATTAGCGTGAATCAATTTATGTTCTCAATCCTCGAAGATTGATACACAGGAAAAGAGAATGGGAAAGGAAAATCTACGCCTGCATTGAAGGATAATGTACCCAACGACGGTGCCGAAATAAATCCTATGTGGTCTCTATTCTACCTGAAACATTTGCTAGAATACCCTCAGTTTTATAGCTCCAGACCCGTTACAACTTGGGGCAGCTTTGCTACTTGATTGCAGAGTAATACCCTCGTTCGGCGACTGCAAGAGAGAACACGAGGGAAGGAGCGTGCAGGGTGCACGCAATGCATGCCACTCACAGGGGGTACGTGCACGCCCAACGCATAATCGTCAGGTACTAGGGGTCTGAGCTCAGCGCTAAAACGCTCGCTGAATCCAGGGCAGCCAGCCATGCCACCTGTTCGGAGTGTCACATGGAACAGTGTGTCAAACAAAAAGAAGACGCGTGCAGCTAAAAAGCACTCCCCACATTAATTTAGTAAGAGGATCCACTTTGGTACCGGGTACCGCAAAACCTCTCTACCAAAGAACAAGAAAAAGCTCAATGGGGATGAGGAGGGTTGCAGGCTTGGCTTGAAACCTGCTTCTGATGAGATTTGGTAATAATACTGGAAAGGGCACGTCTGGTGTGGACGAGTATGGCAGCGTAGTCGAAGTGTGCCAAGCAGTACACTTCAAGGAAAATAGTATTTTGCACTTGAGCTTGCACCATATGCATGATACCATGCATGCACTTATTATCCACCTAAAGATAGGGCGGGTTTGGGTGCTAGCGCGAGTGGCCTTGCAAGTGCATGTAAGCAATAAAGTCCATTTCCACTAAATCCAGGCGGCATTGATTGATTCACAGTACCTGGTGACATGTACCCATTCCCCACCCCTCAAAAAAAGAGATTTTTATCCTGTCCGCACCAATCCACACCCCTCTCAATATATATTTTAGTGCTTGCCACACCAATCTGCAGGGGGAAAGTGCCCTCAGAACTGCACCAAGAGACTCAGAGGTGCATAGCACATTCACATTGTTTGTCCAAGAGCACTGAGAAATTAGTATGAGTTTTGCTCTACTCAGTCATCCATTGTCAGCTGGCTTTTGCCTTCATGTCATTCCTCACTCAAGCCCTCATTGTCACTTTCCCATCCGTGCTGCTTGAACTTCTGCCTTTCCTCTTCCTAGCTGTTGCTGCTCAAGCTGCTCGGCGGTTGGGGCCTTGCAGAAGCTGGCCATCCCTGTCTTGACACGCCCCACTGGGGCTCTCGAGGGCTCTTTC
>Ga0307966_1004816_pt1 | contig 10019 bp, 9 predicted proteins | sample OrgLakmetagen646_FD_203141 | JGI IMG/M metagenome (GOLD analysis project Ga0307966, IMG submission 203141) | Saline water microbial communities from Organic Lake, Antarctica - #646 | ecosystem: Environmental > Aquatic > Non-marine Saline and Alkaline > Saline | place: Antarctica: Organic Lake... | reverse complement strand
GCTCTTGCCCGAGTTGCCCTCGGCGGAGGTGACGTAGATGCTGCGTGACATTGCCCTCAGCCTAAGCGGGGCGGGCTCCAGTGCGCCTGAGGTTGCGCTGCGGCTAGACGACACCGAGGTACTTGTTCTGCACCGCCTCATCATGGGCGATCTCGTGAGCCGTGAGATCCGCTTCGATGCGCCCATTGACCATGACGAGGATTCGGTCGCACAGTTCGGTGGCGAAGCGCAGGTTCTGCTCGATCAGCAGAACGGACTGCCCCTCCTTGACCAGTTGACGAAACACCTCCGCGAGGTGATCAACAATCGCTGGCGCAAGACCCTCACTGGGCTCATCCATGACCAGCAAGCGGGGATTTGAGAGCAGGGCCCGGCCGATGGCCAACATCTGCTGCTCTCCACCCGAGAGCTCGGATCCACCATTGCGCTTGCGCTGCGCCAACCGCGGGAAAAGCTCGTACACGCCGTCAACGTCCCACCGTGCACCACGGACCTTTTTCACCATGGTGAGGTGCTCATGCACCGTGAGTGACGGAAAAATGCGCCGCCCCTGTGGCACGTAGCCGATGCCCGCGTGGTTGATCTGGTGCGGCGGCTTACCAAGAATCTCGTTGCCCTCGAATCGAATGGAACCGCTGAGAGTAGGGAGGAAACCCACGATCGCTTTGGTCAAGGTCGATTTCCCCATGCCGTTCCGGCCCACCATGCCGAGCGGCTCATTCCCCATCGAGAACGAGACATCTTGCAGCACGTGAACGCGCCCGTAGGCCACGTTGAGGTTCTCGACCTCAAACACAGTCTCACCGGGCGGTGCACTAGGAATTCGGTCGTGAATAGTCTGCGGAGGTTCTTGTGGATTGGCGGGGTCAGGCGACATCGGCAACGGAACCTCCCAGGTAGATCTCTCTGACGAGCTCAGACTCCCGAATCTGTTGCGGGGTGCCTTCAAAAATCTTCTCGCCGTCGTGCATGACGATCACCCGCGAGGCGACGGCCAACGCGATATCCATGTCGTGTTCAATCAGCAGCAAGCTGATCTCCTCTGGCAGTTCACGCAAGAGCGAAATGAGGTGAGTGCGTTCGGCAGGTGAGAAGCCGGCCGCCGGTTCGTCAAGCATCAAAATGCGCGGTTCGAGGGCGAGCGCCATAGCCAACTCGAGTTGGCGCTGCTCGCCGTGAGACATGTCAACGACGACCGATGGTCCGCGATTCTGCAGACCCACGCGCTCGAGCAGGCGTCCAACACGATCCCACCGAGCGTCATCACTGCGCTTATGGCTGAGCCACTTGCCCCTGAACTCGTTGCCTCCGAGAGCGATGAAGACGTTCTCGGCGACCGTGAGGTTCTCGAACAGTCGCGAGGTCTGGAAGGTTCGGGCGAGACCGCGCCGAGCTCGTTTCGCCGCCGGAAGCCGCGTGACATCGTGGCCGAACATTTCGATGCGCCCCGACGTGGTGCCGTAGGTACCTGCAATGCAGTTGAACAGGGTGGACTTGCCAGCGCCATTGGTGCCGATCACGCTGATGCGCTCGCCAGCGCCGAGAGTCAGGCTGACCTCGCGCATGGCCTTGAGCCCGCCAAAGTGCTTGGATACGGCGTCGACGCGGAGTGCGAGCTGTTCGTTCACGTCGGGCTCCTTTCGGCAAAACTGCAGTGTGGGGCCGTGAACCGCTGGCCGAGTGCGGTGAGCACTCGGCCAGCGGTCGCGGCGGTGTTCGTGTTTTTCTTCTACCTAGCCGATGTCGGCGCAGGTGTCGAAGCGGTCATAGACCGTCGTCCCCTGTGCCACACCCGAGGCCGACTCAATAGTGTTGAGTACGAGCGAGCCGTCCTCGCCCTCGATCACTTCAGTCAAGAAGTTATCCACGACGGCCTGGCGGTTGGAGTCCATCGTGATCGGGCCAGTCGGGCTATCCCACGTCAAACTTGCCAGTTCGGAACGGAACGCACTCTGGTTGTCACTCAGGTCACCGTCAGCCGCTTCCAGACCCAGCACCAGCGACTCGAAAGCCGTGTAGTAGAGGATCGAGAAGATCGACGGGCTCGGGAAGGCGTTCGGCTGCGTGGAGTATGCCTCCACGAAGTCGGCCCAGACAGGGTTGTCGTATCCCTCACCGGGAACCGGGCCACCCGAGATCATTCCGGCCGCAGCCGAGGCGATGTTTGCGTCACCCGAAAGCGCGGTGATGTCAACAGCAATCGTGCCACCCACGAGGGGCTTCGCGACATTGTTTGTCACGGCCTGTGAGAGGAAGCTGGCCGCGTCAGCGCCACCCAGCCCGACGTAAACCGCATCGGTCTCGGCGGGAATCTGCGAAATGATCGTCGCGTAGTCGGTGGTGCCCACCGGGACCCACGACGAGCCAGTAATCGTTCCACCGGCCGCGCAGAACTCTGCGAAGAACCCACCCGCGTTGTCGTAGGGGAACGAGTAGTCCTCGGCGAGGAGGTAGATCGACTCGTATCCCTTCTCTTCGAAGGCGTAGTTTCCGAGGCCACCCATCCACATGGCAGAGTCACCGTGGAAGCGGAAGAAGTTCTCCGCCCCTTCCAGTGTCATGCTCACGGGGCTCGCGGAACCGTTGACGAAGGTGACCTCGGGGACAGTGAGTGCGTACTGCACCACGGTCTCACCCTCGTCACCTGAGACGGGACCGAAGACGATGTCGACGTCTTCGTTCTCCACGAGCCTTCTGACCTGGGTCTGCGCGGAGGCGGTCGTGCCATCTGTGCCGGCGTAGACGAATTCGACCTGCTGCCCGGCGATCTCTCCACCATCAGCAGTGCCTCCGCGTGCCTCCATTGACACGCCGATAGCCGCCATCGCCTCGTCCATACCGAAAGCGAGGTTTCCCTCGCTAGTGGAGAGAACGCCGATCGTGATGACTCCATCGCCACCGTCGGCACCGTCTCCTGAATCGCCGGCCGCAGTACAACCGGTCACGACGAGGAGCATTGAGCCCCCGAGCGCGAGGGCCGCTGCCAACCCCTTCTTCTGTCGCTTCATCGCTTGTTTCCTTCCGTGATTGCATGCTCCGTCGGCTGGGCAGCCGACGGGTCTTGCGATGACTCATCACTATCGGTCGCTGAACGACGGCGACGGCTGATGAGCCGCTTCACCTGCTGGCCGATACCGGCAAGACCTGCCGGCGCGAAGAGCAGGATGAGAATGAACACGATGCCCGTGAGCGTCATGTATTGCTCGGTGAGTCCCTGCGCGAAGTTCGACAGGAGAGTGAGGACCAGCGCGCCCACGAAGACTCCACCAAGCGACCCGATGCCACCGATGACGGCGACGACGAGAACATCAAGCGTGGCACCGAGGCTCACCACGTTCGGATCCACCTGCGCTCGATCGAGAACGATCAGAATGCCCCCGATCGAAGCGATGAAGCCAGCAAAGGTGGTGGCGGCGACACGATAGGCGTTGACGTTGTAGCCGAGCGCCTTCATGCGTTCTGGGCTATCCCGAACGCCCTCCAACGCGAGTCCAAAGGTTGAGCCAGCAACGTAGCGGCAGAGCACGTAACAGAAAACCCCCACCGCGACAGCAAAGTAGTAAAAAGTCGTGATGTCGTTCAGATCAATGACACCCCAGTCAGGGCGCCGGATCGGTGCGAGCCCGCGGCTTGCACCGGTGACTTCGATCGCTTGCGACGCCCACGAGAAGAAGACTTGCCCTATCGCCAGGGTGATCATGAGGAAATAGATCGCCTTGGTGCGTGCCGCGATGAGCGCGATGACGAACGCCGAGAAGGTTCCGACGACGATTCCGACGAGAGCGCCAAGCACGAAATCCTGCTGCAACGTCACGACCATGTAGCCGACGCCGTAGGCCGAGATACCCGCAACGGTCACTTGCGCGAGAGAGAGGAGACCGACATAGCGGTTGAGGAAGACGAGGCTCATCGCGATGATGCCGAGCCAGATCGACTGGACTCCGATATTGGGAAGCCAGAACCGCGGGCGATCGACAATGAACGGAAAGATCAGCACCAGAAGCATCACAACCGACACGATCGCCCAGGGCAACCACCGGGAGACTCCGGTTGGCTGCGGCGCGAAGAGTACAGAGCGGTCAGCCATTAGACGGTCCTCCCGAGAAGGCCTTGGGGGCGGATGGCAAGGACGACGACCATCAGTGCAAAGGTCAACACGAGCGCGTAGGTCGGCGCGTACACGATGCCGAACTGCGACACCAGGCCCACGAGCACGGCCCCGATCGCTGCGCCGGGGATCGACCCCATGCCGCCGACGATGACCACGACAAGGGAGTAGAGCAGGTAGACGCCGTCCTGGCCGGGGAGCAGCGGAAAGAGCGTGCCACCGATCACTCCGGCAATCGCGGCGAGCGCAGAGCCCACCACGAAGACGATGGCGAAGACGACACGCACGTTGATGCCCGTGGCCCCGGTCATCGGGCTATCGTCCACACCCGCCCGCACCACCGAGCCGAATCGCGTGCGACTGATCATCAGGGCGAGGGCGAACCCGATCACGACGGCAATAAGCAGCACGAGTAGCCGTAGGACGGGGTATGAGCCGACGATGGGGAGCGAGACCGATGCGACCTGCAGCTCCGGGTCGATCGGAACCTGCGTTGCTGTGCCGCCGAAAGTGGCAAGCATGAGGTCTGTTCCGATGAGCGATACGCCCAGCGTGATCAGGGCGACACGCATGTCGTCATCTTGAAAGCGTCGAATCAAGACCTGGTGGATGAACAAGCCGACTAGGCCGATTACGATCGCCGCCCCGAGAACACCCAAGAACCAGTTGCCCGTATCGCGAGCGATGACGTATCCGACGTAACCGCCGAGCAGGTAGCTCGTGCCGTGCGCCATCGTGATGACCCGCATGAGCCCGAAGATCAGGGTCAGTCCGCTAGCGACCAGAAAGTACACGCCAGCCAGCGTCAACCCGTTCAGGGTGATCAGCAGGATCTGGTCCACAAGTCCTCCACGACTCTGTGTTGGGGTCGAACGCAGCTAGCATCCAGAGTGGGACACGAAACTGTATCCTTATCTGTATACAAGTTCTTGTACACTAGCGGCAGGGTCTCAGCAATGTCAATCAATGCCGCTGGAGATCAATTCACATCGCAACGAAGCGAGAGGAAAACAGATGCCAGCCTCAGACGGATCCCTCGGCGTTGCCGCTATCGGCTACGCGTTCATGGGTAAAGCGCACTCGGGCGCATGGAGGAACGTCAATGCGTACTTCGACGGGCCGGAAGTGCGGCAACAAGTTCTCGTCGGACGCAACGCCACAGCGGTGTCGGACGCCGCTCGCCGATTCGGGTGGCGCGAGTCAGCGATTGACTGGCGCGCCGTCATCGCACGAGACGATATCGACATCGTCGACATCATGACTCCCGGCCACCTGCACGCTGAAATAGCGATCGCCGCTCTGGAAGCTGGCAAGCACGTCATCGTGGAGAAGCCGATCGCCAACACTCTCGAGGAAGCTGAGGCGATGGCCGCTGCGGCCGCGGCCGCACCCGCCCAACACGCCATCGTGAACTTCAACTATCGACGCGTGCCGGCGATCGCACTCGCGAAGCAGATGATCGAGGACGGTCGCATCGGCGCGATTCGACACGTGCGAGCAAGTTACCTTCAAGATTGGCTGTCTGACCCGTCGTCGCCCATGAGCTGGCGACTACGTAAGGCGGAGGCAGGGTCCGGCGCCCTCGGCGATCTCGGCTCACACCTCACCGACCTTCTGCTACACCTCACGGGCGAGTCGGTGACGGAAGTGAGCGGTGGGATGCAGACGTTCGTCACTCAGCGCCCCAGCGGCGAAAGCGGGGGCGGCAGCATCGGGGGTTCAGGAGTCGGCGGCACGCTCGAAGACGTCACTGTCGATGACGCGGCGTGGGCGACAACGCGACTCTCTGGCGGGGGTGTCGCGCAGATCGAGGTCACCCGGTTCGCACGCGGTCGCAAGAACGGTCTGCAGCTCGACATCTACGGCGAGAACGGCTCGCTACTCTTCGATCTTGAGAACCTCAACGAACTGCACTTCTTCGATGGAGGGTCCCCCGAGGGCGAGCAGGGATTCACTCGCATTCTCGTGACCGAGGCGATCCACCCCTGGGTCGGCGCATGGTGGCCCGACGGTCACATCATCGGGTGGGAGCACACGTTCACCCACCAGTTCGCGCAGCTGATCACCGACATCCGGGACGGGATTCCCTCCACACCGAGCTTCGCTGAGGGTCTCGCCGTGCAACGAGTACTCGACGCCATCGAACGCTCATCCAGCGTCTCCGGCGCTCCCGTGCACCTCTGATCCGTGACAACACACCACCCACCGCAGCACCACGATACGACGACAAAGGAGTCACCATGTCACACCCCGTCACACTGTTCACCGGCCAGTGGGCCGACCTGCCGCTCGAAGAAGTGGCACGCCTCGCCAGCGGTTGGGGCTACGACGGTCTCGAACTCGCCTGTTGGGGCGATCACCTCGACCCGTGGCGTGCCGCGGAGGACGACGACTACGTACAATCCCGTCTCGACATCTTGAAGAAGTACGACCTGCAACTCTTCGCGATCTCCAACCACCTCAAAGGCCAGGCGGTCTGCGACGATCCGATCGACTTTCGGCATCAGGCGATCGTGGGCTCGACCGTCTGGGGCGATGGCGACCAAGAGGGAGTGCGCCAGCGGGCAGCCGAGGAGATGAAGAAGACAGCGATCGCCGCCCGCAAACTCGGCGTCGACACCGTCATCGGCTTCACCGGTTCCAAGATCTGGCAGTACGTCGCCATGTTCCCGCCGGTGGGCCAGGACGTGATCGACGCGGGATACGAAGACTTTGCACAGCGCTGGAACCCGATCCTCGATGTCTTCGACTCGGAGGGCGTTCGCTTCGCCCACGAAGTGCACCCGAGTGAGATCGCCTACGACTACTGGACCACGGTACGAACCCTCGAAGCGATCGAACACCGCCCTGCGTTCGGGATCAACTGGGACCCCTCGCACATGGTCTGGCAGGGCCTCGACCCGGTTGCCTTCATTCTCGATTTCGCGGATCGCATTTACCACGTTGACTGCAAGGACACGCGGATGCGGATGGGGAACGGGCGCAACGGTGTTTTGGGGTCCCACCGACCCTGGGCCGACCCCCGACGGGGCTGGGACTTCGTCTCGACGGGTCGCGGCGATGTTCCGTGGGAAGACGCGATGCGCGCGTTGCGCGCGATCGACTACACGGGCCCGATCTCTGTCGAGTGGGAGGACGCCGGTATGGACCGGCTCGACGGCGCTCCCGCCGGACTCGCCTATGTTCGGTCTCTGCTCTGGGATGCCCCCACCGGCTCATTCGACGACGCGTTCGCGTCGAAAGACTGACGCCCCCAGGCGAGAAGAGTGTCGGGGGTCGCTGAACCGGTGACCCCCGACCCCTAGTCCGGGTGACTACTCATAGTCGTCAGCCACCAATAAGTCGTCAGTCACCAAAGAACATGGCCGCTGACGCGAGCAGATCGAGAATGCGTTCGCGCATGTGCTCGATGTGCTCGTGCACGGCGGGCTCGATGGAGTCGTAATCCTTATTGATGATCGCTTCGGCCAGCACCACGTGCTCGTCAGAACAGACGATGAGCCGAGACTGCAGCGACGGCGAATGAAGCCAGAACCGCTGCACGCGTCTCCGGGTCTCTTTGACCGCGTCGGCCACGAGGGCGTTGCCAGCGATGCTGTTCAAGAGACGGTGGAAGGCAAGATCGGCTTCTGACCACGCAGAGCTATCATCGTTTCTGGCGGCGCTGCGCATGGCCTCAATCGATTCCCGCAGAGACGAAGCCTGCTCGGGCTGCAGGCGATCAGCAGCTCGCTTCGCGATGTAGGTGTCAAGCACCACGAGGAGGTCACACGCGTCATTCGCCTCTTGCGCCGTCAATTGGGAGACCGCGAAGCGCGCGTTGTCGGTGCGCTTCACCAGCCCCTCTTTCTCGAGGCGCTGTAGGGCCTCTCGCACCGGAGTGCGCGAGATGCCGAGCTGCGTCGCAATTCTGTTCTCTGACAGTGGAGCGCCGGTTCGCAAACGAAACGAGGTGATTTCGGCGAGAAGGAAGTCGTAGGCACCCTGTACCCGCGACGGCTCATCATGAGCGATCGTCATTCACGCCTCCTGGTTAGTGTGCGCACTGAATTGTGCCATACACCGCCGGGGGTCTGATTCAGCCCCCGGCGGCGGTCTGGCTACATGACGCGATCGACGAACTCTCGATCGTGAACCTCGACCGGAACGGTCTGGAGCTCGAGGATGCCTCTCGCGGTGTGCTCGGAATAGCGGCGGAAGGCCTCAAACCCCTTTTCTGGAGTCGCGCGCATCGGGTTGCCAATGATGCCGTTGTCGACGAACTCGTGGTGGTCCATCGGAAAGGTGAAGTACTGGTAGCCCTCGAACTCGGTGTCGGGCATCCCGTCGTCCTTCTTGAATGCGTCAGGCAGAAACTCGGGCGTGTGCGCTCGCGTGTCGACTGCACGCTCCATGCGCACCAGCTCAGGCCGCCACGCCATGTCTTGCGAGGTCTCGAGTTCGCTCGAGTGCCACCCCGGGGTCTCCTCGGGCGGGTTCTCGAGAAGACCCTTGAGGATGCCCTCGTAACGCTCCATGAACGGCTTCACGAATGAGATCAGGGCGCCTGTCTCGTACCGCAGGCGGCGCAGGACCGGGTCAACGACCTTGAGGTTCGAGCCGTGACCATTGATGAAGATGATGCGGTTGAAGCCGTGGTGGATCAGAGACCGGGCCACGTCATACATGAGGTTGGTCAGGGTGCTCGAGCGCACGGTGATCGTTCCGCGCCCCTCACCGACGCCGTACATGTGCTGCGGCGAATAGCCCGTCCAGATCGGCGGGGTGTGCAGAACACCGATCGACTCGGCGATGCGCTCAGTGATCTCGATCGCCGTGATCGTGTCGGTGTAGAGCGGCAGGTGCGGTCCATGCTGCTCGGTCGACGCCATCGGCACGAGAACAGTGTCTTTGGTCGTGAGGTACTCGGCAATATCCACGAAGGACAAATTCGCGAGGTTCCACGAAACGAACTTCGATCGGAAGTCCTCGTCGCCCTCCGTCAGGTGCGCAATTTCGCGTTCGTTACCGGACGATTCTGATCGGACCATTGGCATGGCAGGTGCTCCTTAGCAGTGTGTATTGGTGCTGGTTGGGCTTTTAGTCGGAAGCTCGTGCGCCGACGGGATGATCGCTCATCATCGCGACGAATCGATCTGCCGCGATTCGGCCGAGCTCGGGGTCGTTGATGTGCAGATCGACAGTCTCGATAGGAATGTCGTCGCGGAGGTGTTCGCGCAAACTGGCCAAATAGATCGCGTCACCCTCCGGATCCCAGAAGACACCCGAAGGGGTCGCCGGAATCGAGAGCCCCTGGGTGGGGAAAATGATGTGCACCGGACCAGCTGAGGGATTCACTCGCTCGGCGAACAGCCGCCCCAGCGTGCGTTTCTCGTCGTGCGTCGCTCGAATGAGGGTGTACTCAGGGTTGTGATCGTAGGCGGGCCGATCACGCATCGAGGTGGGAATCGTGGCGGGCGCCCACACGGAGAAGTCGTTACAACCGGGGAGCAGCACCTGCGGCAGGCCCAGGCGCCCGGCGACGGTAAGCCGGTCCGGACCACCGTCGTGAATGCCCCCGACCAGCGGATCGTAAATCTCGTTGGTGGTGTAATCGACAACACCGATGAAAAGCCCGGCCTTCGCGAGGTCCTCCATCGCGGGCCCTCCCACCCCGTTGCTGTGAAACACCACCGTCTCGTAGCCGTTCTCGTCGAGACGCTCCTTCATGGCACCGACGGCCGCGGTTGTGTTGCCGAGCATCGTCGCGGCGACGTATCGCTTGTCGGAGGAGGTGGGTTCGAGAGGATGCCCGGTGGTGAGCATCCCGTGCATGGCTGAGGCAACGTTGTCGAGAACGGTGGTGAGAACCGGATTCAGGCCCAGGATGTCGACCACGGAATGCACCACGAAGACGTCCTTCAGGCCCACG
>Ga0307966_1004810_pt1 | contig 10034 bp, 15 predicted proteins | sample OrgLakmetagen646_FD_203141 | JGI IMG/M metagenome (GOLD analysis project Ga0307966, IMG submission 203141) | Saline water microbial communities from Organic Lake, Antarctica - #646 | ecosystem: Environmental > Aquatic > Non-marine Saline and Alkaline > Saline | place: Antarctica: Organic Lake... | reverse complement strand
TGCACATACTGTATACTGTGTACCTAAATATACATACGTACACATGTTAATTTCAACTTCTGTCCTATCCTACAGATGTGGTTCCTGTTCTGTCTCATCTGGGGAGTGGGAGGCACCCTTGACGAGGATGGCCGCAAAAAGTTTGATGCCTACATGCGCGACAAGGATGCACGGTACCCCAGGTGTGTGTGTGTGTGTGTGTGTGTGTGCGTTTGTGTGTGTGTGTGCGTTTGTGTGTGTGTGTGTGTGTGCGTTTGTGTGTGTGTGTGCGTTTGTGTGTGTGTGTATGTGTGTGTGCGCGTTTGTGTGTGTGTGCGTTTGTGTGTGTGTGTGTGTCTGTGTGTGTGTAATTGTGTGTACGTATGTGTTTTTGCATCCGTGCATGAGTTTGTGGGTGTGAGTATGTCTTGCATGTGAGTGTGAGTGTGTTTTGCTTGCTGCAACTAAAAGTGCCACTGACCCATCCGCTTTTTATTTGTATGCAGCTGCCAATGCTGCAAAAAATGACTCGTGCAAGCGCGCACACACACACTCACTCACTCACTCACGTACACACACTCGCGCACACACATACACACACTCACATGCACACACGCAAACACATTCACACTCGCACACATACTTGCATGACTGCTCTAATATGCTCAAGTCAGGGCACACTCAGTGAGGGCTCTGCCGACACTGCAGTGAATTTTGCATTTACTTGCGTCTAGGATGAGCGAATTCAGTGAGCGCACCTTTCGTATATTGTATCCCCCTCTTCCCCAATAGAATAGGCGTTTTTTTGTGCAATAGTTCTCCGCACACCATGAGAGCAGTGTCAGCATTGTGTAAAAGAAAAACCTGTGGACCTTAGTACGCTGGAGCAAACTAACATTGACATGAGAATCCCATTTCTTAAACTGCCAGATCGGGGAGTGACATTAAGTTGAAGTTTTCCAAGAAATTTTACAGCAACACGGGTGCTCGTGCCAAACTCAGCACTGAACGCAACAGCGGTATCAAAAACACTGGTTTGCAACGACACTGCCAAACCCAGCACTGAACGCAACAGTGGTATCAAAAACGTTGGTTACGCAACAACACTGCCAAACCCAGTGTTGAACGCAACAACATTGTCCGCTACATGCCACTGTTGAGTGAGATCCTGATCCAGGTATGAGCCTGATATATGCTGATGAGCTGGGAGAGCAAATGTTTAACCTGACATGTGCCAACAAATATTGTGTGTGCATTGCTGAAACGGTGTTTGAGTACTTTTGTGGACCCCAAGCAGCAGCAGAGGATGAGCTGGGAGAGCAAGCTACTAGCCTGCTAACAAATACTGCTATCAATCATTGCGCAGTGCCGAGACGGTGTTTGAGTACTTTGTGGACCCCAAGCAGCGACAGTGGATGAGCTGGGAGAGCAAACCGTTAACCTGACATGTGCTGACAAATATTGTGTGTGCAGTGCTGAGACGGTGTTTGAGTACTTTGTGGACCCCAAGCAGCGGCAGTGGATGAGCTGGGAGAGCAAACTGGCTTCCACCTTCCGCCCACCTCCTGATACTCCCTTCTTCAAGATCCTGGTGTGTAATGACGGCGGGGTTGCTGTATTTGTGTGTGCGTGCAATTGTGTTGTGCTGGCCTCCACCTTCCGACCCCTCCTAATACTTCCTCCACCAAGAATTTGGTATGTCATGTGGACGTGTGTGTTGTTCCACAAAACAATCTGGCCACTGCCTTTATTCCCCCCTTTAGTGCACCCTCAAAATCCTGGTGCTCGTCTGCAAAGTGTGTGTGTGTGTGTGTTGAAAAATGTTGGTGAGGCATCGCTCATCGTGCGCTGCGATTCCAGTAAACACTCAACAAAGTGTTCTATGAAATGACCACTATCCATTTTTAAAAGGGAACGGTTACTCTCGTTCTACACAGCACAAACGCACGCACACACACACACACACACACACACGCACGCACGCTCGCGCACACACACACACACACACACACACACTCACACACACACACACACACACACACACACACACGCACACACACATAGTGCATAAGCGACCAAACAGACGCACATAACACACGCAACACAAACACAACACATGCACACACACGTTACGCATACGCACCCAAACAGACGCACACAACACACACAACACACACAAACACGCCTTCCAATGCTGTGCAGGTCCCTACAATTGACACCGTGCGTAATTCCTATGTGGGGTCCGCCCTTGTGCGTCACTTTGCCCACACGCTGGTGGTGGGCAATGTGGGAGTGGGCAAGACTATGATCATCCAGGTAGATGTGTGTGTGTGTGTGTTTGCAACTGTGTGTCTTTGCAACGGGTTTGCACACACGCTGGTGGTGGGCAATGTGGGAGTGGGCAAGACTATGATCATCCAGGTAGATGTGTGTGTGTGTTCGCAACTGTGTGTCTTTGCAACGAGTTTGCACACACGCTGGTGGTGGGCAATGTGGGAGTAGGCAAGACTATGATCATCCAGGCAGAGGTGTGGTGTGCTTGTGAAAACGTACGTGTGTGTGCATGCGTGCATGTCTGCAAAGGTGGGTGCTAAGGTGCAAGCACATTCATACATTTTTTCATACACACACATACATACACTCATATACGGAGAGCATGCTGGGCATCTTTATGCCATCATGAACTTAAAAGAAAGCACTATACACACAAGAGCACACATGTACATGCTCTTTGTCTTTATGTCAAGATGCCCTTCCTCTCATAAATTTACACGCTCACAAATACACACACAAATGCACGCACACACATACACACACATACACACACAAAAACACACTCATATATGCAGAGCATGCTGGACAACCTGCCCGGCGACAGGGCCTCCATGGTCATCAACTTCAGCGCCCAGACGTCGTCCAACTCCCTGCAAGACACGATCGAAGGGCGGCTGGAGAAACGCACAAAGGGCGTGTTCGCGCCAGCTGGTGGCAAGAAGCTGGTGGGTGAAGCTGCTCTGCTATGAATCTCTATGACGACCTGTGTATACCACACCGGTGCTTCAAATCAAGAAGCTGGTGTGTTCAGTTGCTGTATTATGAACCTCTATAAAGACCAATGAATACCTCACCGGTGCTTCGAATCAAGAAGCTGGTGTGTGCACTGCACTGTTATGTTTATCATGACGACCTGTGGATGCCATACTAGTGCTTCAAATCAGGAAGCTGGTGTGCACAGTTGCTCTGTTATGAACCTCTATGAAGACCAATAAGCACCACACCGGTGCTTCAAATCAGGAAGCTGGTGTGCACAGTTGCTCTGTTATGAACCTCTATGACGACCTGTGTATACCACACCGGTGCTTCAATTTAAGTAGCTGGTGTGTGCAGTTGCTCTGTTATGAACCTCTATGACGACCTGTGTATACCACACCGGTGCTTCAATTTAAGTAGCTGGTGGTGCACTGCACTGTTATGGTGGTGCACTGTTATGATGGTGCACTGCACTGTTATGGTGGTGCACTGTTATGATGGTGCACTGCACTGTTATGATTATCATGACGACCTGTGGATGCCATACTAGTGCTTCAAATTAAACATCGCTGTTCTCTGCTCAGAACAGGTTATCTTTGTCAGTGTTTTGGTCGATCTGCTCGTCCTCCCCCAATAGAAACGCTAAATCATTCTTTAACACCTCACAAAATGCCATCACCAATAAACCATACCTGGATGATCTGGACATACGCACCCTTGCTGTCACGACAAGTTATGGTGCCAGCTTAAGCATGGATTGCAAGAATGGGCTATATCTTTAAGCACACAATGCTCACTAAATCCTGTCCTTCAATATTTATCAGCTGGCCTCCAATAGCGATCTGAACATGCTCATCCAGCACACAATGCTCAGTCAATCCTCTCCCTCAGCATTCCACTTAGATCTGAATATGCTCACCCTGCCCCATAAATCAAAATGCAATCCTCTCCCTCAACATTCCTTAGGTCGCCTTCATTGAAGATCTGAACATTCCCACCCTGCCCCCAATAAACAATACTCAATCAATCCTCTCCCTCGACATTCCTCAGGTTGCCTTCATTCACGATCTGAACATGCTCACCCTGCCCCCATTAAACAATACTCAATCAATCCTCTCCTCAACATTCCTCAGGTCGCCTTCATTGACGATCTGAACATGCCCCAAAAGTCCAAATTTGGATTCATCCCTCCTCTGGAGCTGCTCAAACTTTGGGTGGACAACGGCTTTTGGTGCGTGTTCCCACTTGTTTGTGTTGGTATTGATCAAGTACAGACCTGCAATCTGCTTTGATCAAGTAAGTGCGTGGTCTATCTGCTTTGCCCTCTGGAACTGCTCAAGCTCTGGGTGGACAGTGGCTTTGGTGCATGTCCTCGCTTCTTATCTGTGATGTTGATCAAGTCTATGTGTTAACATTAACTACTCCTTAAGCTGATCAGGCTCTGGGTAAACAGCGTTGCTGTGTGCATGCCTGTTAACGTTTTATCTAGTGCGTCATGATCTGTGTCGTCCAAGCTGCCACACTAGTGCAGGCAGGACCCTGCCGAGTGGGCAGCAGCAGCACGCAAAGGAGTTGCATCAGCTGCAACCGCGCGCATCTCATCACGCATCCCTTTAGTGCTAATGCACAGCTGCCACACATCACTCATATAGGTATGACCGCGCGAAGTGCGAGCTGAAGCACATCAAGGACATGCAACTCCTGGCTGGCATGGCTCCACCCGGGGGGGGCCGCAACGCCTTCTCTGCCCGCGTCATGGCTTGCTTTTCCACCATCAACGTCACTGCCCCGAACAACGCGCAGCTCAAGCGCATCTTCGGCACGATCCTAAATGCCAAGCTCACGGATTTTGATGATGAGGTGGGTGTGGGGCGTAGGTTGCAAAGGAATGGAAACTGACAAAAAGCTCACGGATTTTGATGACGAGGTGGGTGTGGGGCGTAGGTTGCAAAGGAATGGAAACTGACAAAAAGCTCACGGATTTTGATGACAAGGTGGGTTTGGGACGGAGGTTGCAATAGTTTGGATGCTGAAAAGCGCCAAGCTCGCGGATTTTGACGACGAGGTGGGTGTGGGGCGTAGGTTGCAATGGCATGGATGCTGACAGACAGATGAGGTGGTGATGCCATTCCCACAAGGACTGTCTCAAAAGACGTGCCATATTTTATGCAAAGATTATGTAAAGGCACTTTTTGACCGCTTTTAACATCACTCAGCTCATGCACATTATACTCTTGTGAATTATGAGCTGGCATTAAACCAGGAAACGGTTCCCAAAGGTACCACACGAGTCTGGAAAAAAAGATTTCCTTGTAACCATGACAGTAAGAATTATGAACACGGTAAGAAAGCAACGAGGTGCATGATGCCTTACGCATCTTTCATGCATGCATATGCTAGTGTGTGTGTGAGTGTGTGTGTGTGTGTGTGATACTCGTGCGCTATGTGTTTGTACGCACAAGTCAAGCCCCTGGGCGACCCAGTGACCACGGCCACCATCAAACACGTCCTACCTCTGTGTGCAATAACATTTGAGGTTGCATGCTTATATGTAGGGTTGGCCGGAACCATACATATATACGGTGTGCATACAGCATTTTTGGCAGGAAAATCACCAAATATACGGTCAAATGCGGCGTATATATATACGGTTCTGGCCAACCCTGCTTATATGATGTGTGTGTGTACGCACAGGTCAAGCCCCTGGGCGACCCAGTGACCACGGCCACCATCAACATCTACCGTGCGGTGTCACGCGAGCTGCTGCCCACTCCCTCAAAGAGCCACTACTTGTTCAACACCCGCGATCTGGCCAAGATCATACAGGGCATGATGCAGGTGCGTGTGTGTGCATTAGTGGTTGTTTGTATGTGTGTGTGTGTGTGTGAGTAAGTGGTTGTGTGTGTGCGTTTGTGTGTGTGTGCTCGAAGGCGTACATTTCCATGAACCGTTGGTTACCTGGAATGAGAAGAGCATGCGCCACCGTGTGTGTAAACAACATGTACAATTCCACACTCATTAGGACACGTACATGCAGGAACATACATACACACACAAACACACACACACGCACATGCACACAAACAGCCACAAGCATCCTCTCCTATTCCCCTCCTATTCCTCTCCTTCCCTTTATCAGGCCACAAAGACGTTCTACAACTCGCGCGATGAAGTCCTACAGCTATGGTGCCACGAAACATGCCGTGTCATTGCTGACCGGATGTGGGACCAAAATGATAAGGTGTGTGTTCGTGCATGCATGCGTGCGTGCGTGCGTGCATGCGTGCGAGTGTGTGTGTGTGTGCGTGTTTACATTTATTTCATTTTAAACGCATGATGCTTTCACGGCACGGTGTGCAGCTGTTTGCTTCACGATTAAAACCGTCAAGTGTCGCACAATGTTCGACCAGAATCGCTTATTGCTTCTCCCGCACCTCCTTTTGCAGGTCTGGCTGAACAAGCAGCTGGACGAGCAGCTGCAGTCCTTGTTCTCCTCCAACTTCATCACCCTCTTCGAGGCATTTGAAGGCGTGGTGCCCCCCTTTGTGAACTTCATGCGTGGGGTGCGTGGGCCTCCTTTGTTTTGCTCTGTGTCATTTGAAGGCCATACATCATGCTCTTTGAAGAATTCAAAGGCATGGTGCCCCCCTTTGTGAATTTCGTGCATGGGGTGCATGGGCCACCTTTTTTGTGTACATTAATACTCACACTTTAACACGCATTTGACGATTTGGTGCTGTCTTTTGCAACTTACGCATACAAAATCTCGTCTGATCATCTATAACCTTCATGGTGCCCTACACAAGCATACAGCATGCACAAGCAACACATATACACACACATACACACGCGCACACACACACTTACGCACCAACCTGCCAAAGAATTGGAGGCATGTTTGCGCTGAATGTCAATCCAATACATACACACACACACACACACACACACACACACACACACACACAAGCACACGTCTACACACAAGCTTACACATGTGTACAGCACACACATGTATGCACAAACTCACACATCTATGCACAAACTCACACATGTGCACAACACACACATGCACACACATACATACACACAGGATGTGGATGTGCCCCCATACGAGCCTGTGCGAGACATGGCTGCTTTGAAGGACGTGGTGGGAGAAAGGCTAGAGGAGTACAGTCTGGAACCAGGGTCCAGTGCGATGGACTTGGTGCTGTTCAGGGATGCTCTGCACCACATCTGCAGGTGAGTGGTGCGCTTTGTTCTATGTGTGTGTGTGTATGTGTGTGTGAAGGTGGGTGAGTGGTGTCCTTTGTTCCATTGCTCTGCACCACATCTGCAGGTGAGTGGTGCGCTTTGTTCCGTGTGTGTGTGTGTGTGTGTGTGCGCTTGGTGTGTACAACAACAGGTGGGCGAGTGGGTGGGTGGGTGGGTTCAAAATGTTTTAGTTTTGAACAAATCTCATGACTGCACTTATGTGTAGGGTTGGCCAGAACCATATATATACGGTGTACATACGGTATTTGTGGCAGGGAAGTCATCAAATATACGGTCATATACGGTGTATATATACGGTTCTGGCCAACCCTACTTATGTGTGTGTACGTTTACGTGTACGGGTACGGGTACAATCATGCGTGGGGTGCACCGCATCCTGCGGTAGTGAGGCAACATCCTGCTAGTGGGAGGGGTGCGAATGGGCAAACAAACATGACACGTACAATCATGTGCGTATATGACCACTTGCAGGGTGCAAATAACCAAACAAACATGACACGTACAATCATATGTGTGCATTATCACTCGCAGGGTGCGAATGATTAAACAAGCAAACATGACACGTACAATCATGTGCGTTTATGACCACTTGCAGGGTGTAAATAACCAAACAAACATGACACGTACAATCATATGTGTGCATTATCACTTGCAGGGTGCGAATGATTAAACAAGCAAACATGACACGCACAATCATGTGCGTGTATGACCACTTGCAGGGTGTATATAACCAAACAAACACGACACTTACAATCATATGTGTGCATGATCACTCGCAGGGTGCGAATAACCAAACAAACATGACATGTACAATCATATGTGTGCATGATCAATCGCAGGGTGCGAATGATTAAACAAGCAAACATGACACGCACAATCATGTGCGTGTATGACCACTTGCAGGGTGTATATAACCAAACAAACATGACATGTACAATCATATGTGTGCATGATCACTCGCAGGGTGCGAATAACCAAACAAACATGACATGTACAATCATATGTGTGCATGATCAATCGCAGGGTGCGAATGATTAAACAAGCAAACATGACACGTACAATCATGTGCGTATATGACCACTTGCAGGGTGTAAATAACCAAACAAACATGACACGTACAATCATATGTGTGCATTATCACTTGCAGGGTGCGAATGATTAAACAAGCAAACATGACACGCACAATCATGTGCGTGTATGATCACTTGCAGGGTGCACCGCATCCTGCAGCAGCCCAGAGGCAATGCCCTGCTGGTGGGTGTGGGTGGCAGTGGGCGGAAAAGTCTCAGCAGGCTGGCCACCTTTGTGGCGGAGCTCAAGTGCTTTACCATCGAGATCACTCGCAATTACCGTCAGGTGGGAGGGGCAGCTCAAGTGCAGCAGTTGGTTTGGCTGTGCTCTGTATAGTATTAAGCAATGTTGTGTTTGGCTGTGCTTGTTCAGAGTTGGCCCATGGCTGTCTTTATTCAGAGTCAGCTGAAATCTTTATTCAGAGTGATCTGAATTCTTAATTCAGAGTCAGCTGAAATTTTCTCGGTATAGACGCATGACGCATTGAAGCTGTGTGGCTTTAGAAGACACAATGAAATATTTACGTGCACACGCGTGCGTATTGAAGTTGTGTGTCTTTAGGAGACACAATGCAATTTTTAAAGTACGTACGCATATGTATTGAAGTTGTGTGACTTTTGAAAAGTGTTCAGTTTGCATTGCTACAAAGGTGCTGCTGTACGCTCCTTACAACGTCACCATGTGTTCGTTTTTATGTACAGTTTGCATTGCTACAAATGTGCTGCTGTACGCTCCTTACAACGTCATTATGTGTTCGTTTTTATATACACTTTGCATTGTCACAAAGGTCCTGCGGTATACTCCTCACAACGTCATTATGTGTTCGTTTTTATGTACAGTTTGCATTGCTACAAAGGTCCTGCTGTACGCTCCTTACAACGTCACCATGTGTTCATTTTATGTACAGTTTGCATTGCTACAAAGGGCTTGCTGTACGCTCCTTACAACGTCATTACGTGTTCGTTTTTATGTACAGTTTGCATTGCTACAAAGAGCTTGCTGTACGCTCCTTACAACGTCACTATGTGTGCATTTTTATGTACAGTTTGCATTGCTGCAAAGGTCCTGCTGTATGCTCCTTACAACGTCATTATGTGTGCATTTTTATGTACAGTTTGCATTGCTACAAAGGGCTTGCTGTACGCTCCTCCTCCCAACACCCATACGAACAGCCGTGCTACTGTGCTGTCTTCAAATCTCGATTTTTCTTGCGAGTTTTTTCTATGATAACTGGTATTTGCTTGTCGACCCGTTAGCTGTGAGAATGGCCCCCATCTGCAAAAGTGAAAACCACTACCGCTTGGGGTCCTTAGTGTGCTTTGCTTCTGTTCCCTTTTTGACGAGAGTCAGGCCCATGCATGTATTTTGTCATTATGTGCACACAGGTGGAGTTCACTTTCCTCATTTGCACAGTTGGAGCTCACATTCCTCATCTGCACACAGGGGGAGTTCACTTTCCTCATTTCCACACAGAGGGGGAGTTCACTTTCCTCATTTGCACACAGGGGGAGTTCACATTCCTCATTTGCACACAGGGGGAGCTCACATTCCTCATCTGCACACAGGGGGAGTTCACATTCCTCATTTGCACACAGGGGGAGTTCACATTCCTCATTTGCACACAGGGGGAGTTCACTTTCCTCATTTGCACACAGAGGGGGAATTCACAATCCTCATTTGCA
>Ga0307966_1004808_pt1 | contig 10036 bp, 7 predicted proteins | sample OrgLakmetagen646_FD_203141 | JGI IMG/M metagenome (GOLD analysis project Ga0307966, IMG submission 203141) | Saline water microbial communities from Organic Lake, Antarctica - #646 | ecosystem: Environmental > Aquatic > Non-marine Saline and Alkaline > Saline | place: Antarctica: Organic Lake... | reverse complement strand
GGAACCAACGCGAAGTGTTATAACTTCTATGAGCAAAATATCTGTGATATCCACCAGTCACCCAAAACATTCGCCAAACATAAAGGAAAGCACAGACTATCCAATCGAACAAAGTCGCGCCAGTCCACATGGCAAGAAGCGGCAATAAATGGACTATAGCGAAGCTAATCTCTTTTTTCCAAGTGCCTTTTTTTCTAATCTTTAGGTTTTCTTTTACTGCAACTGCCATTTTCTATAGTGTGTAATTTAATCTGTAATTACAAAGATAGGATTAATCCTTTTTTAATCTTGAAAAATCATAACGAATTGCTCATACAAATAGTTCTAAAAGAATTAAAAGTTATTGAAATTTAGTCCTCATAGTAGCGAGCCGGCACTAAACGCCAATAAAAATTAAGAGAAAAAAATGAGTTGGGTTGATCGGATGTGTTCCCATAGCCCGCATAGGCCTCCAGCATCAAGTCCGCATTAAAATAGTATCCAAGGCCTATATTTGCATAATTATCCCATAGATCTCTACCGTACTGACCATACACTTCAAGAATAATATCGAAGGGATAAGGAATAGTAAAAGTAAGTCCCGAAAGATACATAAGATTCGCTTGAGGCTGGCCTCTAGCCCAGATGATCCCTAAGTTGTTTTCCCAAGCTAAAAAGCTGTCAATATTATGCTCGGAAATACCAAATATTTGAGCTCCTCCTTGCAAACCATCTGAGCCATCGTTTGAGAAGCCAAAATTTGATTGTAAGGAGTAATTTTTAGCTAGTTTTTTTTTCAAGCCTACTGTTAAGTTTGTTAAGCCATTTGAGCGTCTCACTTGGTCAGAAACGAAAGTTTGCACTCTGGCAAAATTATAGCTGATCGATAAGTCCAACTGATTATTAAGCCCATATTTTGCTAAGGCGTACTGCGAGATTTGCTGGCTTGTTCGGCTAATAGATTTTTTTTGTCGCTCAAAATTTAGTCCATACTCCACTTGAATTACATCTTTGCCTACAAAGTTTTTACCCCCTGAAAAAACCAAGGATTGAATTTCCTGCGCTTTTAAGGGAACTGTAAATACTAGAAGCAGAGTGATTACGAGGTAGCGTTCTTTCATTTTTCACCATTTTGCTTTTTCTCTTCTGGTCTAAATTTGGTTACAATTCTGTATGAGACGCCAGCCGAAACAAAGTAACTCTTGTAAGGATAATTTTCACCCCAACCCGCATTTAAATCGATTAAGAGGTCTTTACTTAAATTATATCCTAATCCAATATCAAAATAGTTATCGATTTTTGATCTCACAAAATTCCCATAGCTTTCAGCCACCATTGACAAATTTTGAGTTAGAGCAACAGAGAAACTAAATACATAAAAACCTGTCGGCTTATTGTCAATGCCGTTCCAGAAACCGCCTATATTTGTAGTAAGGTTGGCATTCTTACCAAGTGGCGTATTATACATTATCCTGAATCTGGGAGCTATATAATCAATTTGATAATCTTTTCCCCTCAGTTTTGTACTCACGCCTACCTGCAGCGCCATATTTTCATTGATTTGCGTTCTTGCTCTAATCAAGCTAGTATTTAAACCTTGTTGGTAGATAGACTCTTCACCCTCTCTTACAAATTCAGTTGAGTTTATATGATTAATTACTGCACTCACTTCAAATCGCTCTTGGATTCCAAAACGGACGACAAGGTTTTCTGATATATTATCTACATTCCACTGAGAAGAGTCTCTTGTATCCTGTACATTATCGAATTGCACTCCAGCTTGAAATTGAAGTACTCCCTTTCCAACGGTTGCAGCGCCATTCGCTGCTCCTGGCCGCCCGGTAGCAATAGTTTCACTATACTGTGCATTTAAAGAAAAACAAAAACAGCTTAGAAATGTGAAGATTATAAATGTTCTCATTTTAAAGTCAAGAAAAGCTGCTTTTTATCTTTTACGGATTTAGTGTTTTTCAGGGTTTCCCTAAACTGCTCATCTGGTTGATCAATAATAGACGCTCCTTTTTTCAATAAGCGATTAAATTCCTCTACTGTTGATTGAGCGCTGTATTTGCTTTGAGTGGATTTTATATCCGATCTAAAAGAGGGGTAAATTTCTTTAGTAATAGACTCATATATTTCTTCCTGATCATTCAGTACAACCATTTTTGAACCAAAGAGCGTCTTTTTAGAGCTTGTATATTCTTTTTTAAAATCCTCCATCATCTCCTCAATTCTTTCCAAGGCAATTTTTCTTTCTAAGGCTAGCTCTATCTCAAATAACTTTTCTGAATAGGCCCAAACCTCATTATTAAACTCGGTGGCAGTAGTTAATAATGAATCATACCAACTTAAGCTATTTGATAAGTTGCCAAATGAAGCAGTTTTTTCATACAGAGCTGAGTATCTTTCTTCAAACTCGTTTTTATAATTATAATCTCCCATTAAACTATCAAAATCTTCAGACAAACTATCTGCTAAAGCTCCAATACTACTTAGTAAATCAAGATTTCCGGGATTAGTGGTTTTCGCTACCAGCAGCTCTCTAAAAATCTCTTTCTCTTTCTCCTCAATTGCCAAATAGGTGTCTGCTTCTACGCTGTTAATTTTATTGCCCTCTACATTGTATTCTGATATTTCGTTTAACTCACCACTTTTATCAAAATATTCATAGACCCCAACTTTCATTTTTTCAGCCTGATAACCAACTGATTTCAATTCTCCATTAGCATAAAAAGATTCTAATTGATACACAACATCAAATTTCTGAAGCGTTCTTGGCAATTTTGAATGATCTTCAACTACTACTAATTTTTTAATGACATTGCTTTGATTGTCATAAATCAACTGACGTGTAATCTGTCCACTAATATATTCTAATTCCTTGTCAAGCTCTCCTGAGATTTGGTAATATTCCCAAGTTCCAATTTTAGTATTTCCATCCTTACTACCTTTATCTTTGATATTTCCGTTTTCATAAAACTGCGTAACTTGGATATTTCCATTAGGTAAAAATTTGTGCTCTTCAATTAAATTGCCTTGGTTATATAGCTTTTCTATTGTTTCATTTCCACTTTTATCAAAAACAGAAATCGAAGCAATTTGATCGTTTTCATAATACTTCCATTCCCCCGTTTTACTAATATCCCAATCGTCCTGAATGAAACCAGAAACAGTAGCAGTTCCTTCGGATGTTTTTTTCAAATTAGCATCATAGTTTGTAACTACTGGGAGGCCCCCTTCTTCCTTGAAATTAATAGTTTGGGTAAGTTTTTCTCTACTAAAAATCTCTGTTTTTCCGATAGGGTAAGCAGGAATTTCCTGACCTTTATATTTTAACTTTAAATCCACTTGATCAGCAGTTGGCTTTTTAGAAAATCTAATCTTTTTTGAAAGGATATCCTTAGACTCATACAAAACAAACTCTTTGACTAGCCTGTTTTCATCAAATTCAGCTGTAAATTGTAAAGCACCAGTGTTACAATTATAAACAATCAATTCATCGTGATACTTTATCTGTCCATCTTTGATGTACCTGAAACCCAAAGCGGCAATTTGGTCTTGGAGCTCCCTTTTGGACAGTTCTCCTTGGTATGTTGATACATCCACTTCATCTAAGCAGACCACCCTGATTTTATCTAGATTTTGTGATTTTATGTCAAACGATAAAAAAATGAATAACAGCAGTAAAAAAAAATATCTCATAATTAGTTAATTCTATTTTTAGGCTGATTGATTTGGGCCCGATTTTTTATCTGAGAGGTCGGAATCATTATCTGACAGATAAGTGCTCTCCGAGACTTTATGTATTATTTTATCTAAATCATCTGCTGATTTCTTGAGATGATTTATAAGTACTTTACTGTTATCGTCTACTGATTCCAGATCCAGCAAGTTTAGTACTCCTAACATAGTCGCTAATGGCGCTCTAACTTCATGTGCATTGATAAATGCAATATCATCTAGTCTTTTTTCTGACACCCTGATGCGTTCTTCCAGATGCACTTCGTCAGTAATATCAGTTGATTTCAATATGACCCCCATAATACTACCTGAAGAATCTGATACAGGCTTCAACTCCATTTCCACTATTTTTTCATAACCACTAAGATTTTTGAAAGTCCTACAAAATTTTTGTTTTTGACCACGCTTGGTTTTTTCAAAAAGTGCAGTGAAGGTTTTAGAAAAATTACTACCAAAGTAATGAGAAACCAACTCGTTTAATCTTAATTCTTTAACAGTATACCAAGCCATAAAATCATAAGCGGTTGCATTAAATTCAATGACCGTTCCCTCTAAATCCACCAAAATATTGGCTTCTTCTCCATCATTAAAAATAGCGTTCATCCAACTTTCGGTGGTGTCTTTTTCTGTAATAAGACTTTGCTGCGATTTCCCGACCGTGGCAATTAGTTGAAATCCAATATATTGACCATTTTCGTCCCTGGCAGGAATTATATTAGTATGAAACCAAGAAGGCTTCCCGTTCAAGTTAGAAAAAGCAAAATTTCCATTCCAAGATTTTTGCTGACGTAGCAAATAACTTAACTCATCAAGAATATAGTCAGGTAGCTCTCCACATAAGTGCTGAAAGAAATTTAATTTACCTATTTCATCTCTTTGGATTCCGGACATCTTCAGAAAAGTTTCATTTGAAGACAGCACATCAAAATCCTGATTTAGGGATAAAAGCAGCGTATTTTCAGATAAGTAGTCAATAGGATCTTTGGTCGACATACGAGCTTGTTGAATATTTATAACTTTTTGCATACTAAAACAGAACAATCTAGGAATTGTTTCAGTAACAAATAATAAAAGGGCATGGCCCTTTTTCCTGCACTGTAGTTTGTTTACGTATTTATACTATCTATATATCCAATATATGATCTAACGGGGCGAATTAGGTGCAAAGAACAAATCAGCTAGGTGCTTATAATAAATCAAAAAAGATGTTACGTATCGATTGCTTTTTGCACTTCAACTCATTCCTTTTCACTGCTATCTCCAATGGCAAGAAAGAATTGGTATCAAAATTATGTAATAATTCTTTAATTTCTTCAACTGCAGAATCGGCTTCAAATAGATTAGCTCTGGCACTATAAGCATCAAATTATATGCTAATGGCGCACTACCTTTTTAGTCCAACCTGACACCCTTTCTTAATCAGTGATTTGTGTAATATATAGTGAGAATTATATAATACTAACAGAAGCCTTTCGCTTCATCTTTGTTGTGTTAAAACCCTAGTCCAAAAATTTTTTCAGGCTATTTTTAAAACATAACAAAAACATGAAATTTTTTCTGCTTGCTTTTGCTGCGACTCCTTTAGGTATAAACACTTTAGATGCTCAGCATTTTAATATAGGTATTAAAGGAGGCGTTAACTTGTATAATATAGTGAATGAAAACAGTAGTATTGGTGAGCCACTTATCGGCTTTCATGTCGGCTTAATTGGTCACTATCATTTGAATAATCAATTTGCCATAGCGCCTGAAGTTGTATTTTCTACTCAGGGCACTAAAACCTCTAATAACGGAGTTGAATCGCAACTGAGCTTGAATTATGTAAATGTTCCCTTATTACTGCAATATATGTTTGATAACGGGTTTCGAATTTTTACAGGCCCTCAAGCAGGCTTTTTAATGAGTGCCAAATCAAATTCAAACAACTCTGAAGTTGACAGAACCAATGATTTTCAAGCTCTGGAGTTCGGAGGCGTATTTGGAGCGAGCTACATTAACCCTGAATCAAATTTTGGTTTTGACGCGCGCTACAATTTAGGACTTACAGATATTAATGAAGTCGCTGCAGGCTCTTCTTTCAACAGAGGGATTCAAGTGGGATTATTCTACCTTTTCAATCATAACTAAAATCTATAGATTAATCAATTCAGGAGGGTAGCCGAAAGCACCCTTATAACTTCTCACTTAACACTAAAAATTATGAAGGCCCCATCCGCCCCCAAAAAACTAACTTGGATTCTCGGTCTTGCCGCAGGAATTCTAGGAATTGTTGGTCACTATTTTAATGCAGATGTTCTAACACAATATAACTATGAGTTACTGCTTGGAGGATTTATTGTATTGGCAATAGGAACCACATTTAGAGAGGTATAATCTCGCTTGAATTAAAATAATGTCAACCCTCATGTTAAAAATTATTTGCTTTTTATTTTCTTTTTTGATCTTCTCCTCTTTGTTGGCCCAAGAAATATCAAAAGATGGCAAACGAAAGCGAAATTCAGAAGTTTCCGGTGCGGAACTCATCATTACATTTCAAAAATCAATTACTGGAGATCAACAAAGACTTATCCAAATGAACAGCCGCATTAAGCAGCTCCAAATTGAAATTGTTGAATTGACCACTTATTACGAAAAATTGGATGTTCCATTAGAGAAAGATCCTGATAAAGGTGTGTTAACCAATGAAAAGATGAACCAGGTCCTAAGATCTCTAGATCTCCACCTTCGGAGCAGACAAGCATTATCGCAGCAGATGATATTGGTTCATAGCAAAATTGACAAGCAAAAAGAGCTACTGAATTATATTAGTAACGGACAAATCGCTGTTAATGAAGATTCCGTCAATCTCACGCTAGCCGTAGCTGATTCTGCTAGTGAAGGGGGGATAAATTCCGAGTTGCAGAATAGAAAAGAACTTGCCGCCATTCAAGAATTACATGTTTTGGAAGCAAAGCTTAATTATTCCAAACAAAACCTTCAATTGGTCGACCAATTGATCAGAAAACACAAGGAAGATTTTGAATTGACAAAATTGTTAACAAAAACAACTACAGCATTAAAAGTCCTTCTTGAACAAGAATCTCGTGATGGAGCAGGAAGACTATACTTACCGGAAATTTCGAGAAGATATTCCCAAGATTCGTTACTCCTATCATCCCTGAGCGCAAGCATCCAAACACTCGAAGCATATCGTCCCCCAATTGTTGAAATTGTTAGTGCGGCTGAAAAAACAGTTGAAACTGCTAGATCTCAACTGGAATTTCTTCAGAGTTCAATCGCCCCGCATAGAGTAGTCTATTGGCTAAAGACTAATCTTCCGTCCATAGCCATTATCCTTCTTGCTTTTTTTGTGATTTGGCTTGTAACAAGATGGCTTATTACACTCATCCTCAATAAGTTTATAAAAAGTAGAAGCAATGCAGAAAGTGCTGACCGTTTAGAAACTTTAAAATTAGCTTCTGGAAGTATCATCACTATTTTGGTAGTCATTATAGTTTTTTTGATGCTATTATCACAAATCGGGGTAGATCTTACAGTAGTACTGGGAGGAGCAGCAGTGCTTTCCCTTGTAATCGCATTTGGTGCCCAAAGTTTGGTGAAAGATTATCTTTCCGGTTTCATTATTTTGTTAGAAAATCAGTATCGAGCAGGCAATGTCGTAAAAATTAATCAGACTACAGGTATTGTGGAAAATATGACCTTGAGGCTAACCGTTTTGAGGGATTTAGAAGGAATTACACATTTTATTCCGCACGGACATATTAATGAAATCAGTAATTTGACACACCATTGGTCACGCGTCAGTTTTGAGATAGGCATATCTTATAATGAAAAGGTGGATGAAGTTATGATGATATTAAAGGAGATTGGAGCAGAAATCAAGGGAGATCCGGAATTTCGATCGCTAATTATTGGGGATTTGGAAATGTTAGGGGTCGATAAATTTGCCGATTCTGCAATCATTATACGGTTTTTGGTAAAGACCTATCCGCTAAAGCAGTGGATCATAAAACGTGAGTTTTTGAGAAGAATTAAAAATCGTTTTGATGAACTCGGAATTGAAATACCCTTTCCACACCTCACGGTTTATCATCGTCAACCGGAAAAGCAATTTGATACCACTAGCACGAGCTAGGAAGCTCGCGCTAGCTCTATAATGCTGGTGCGATCTTACCAGCTCGTACCATTTTTCATTTCAACTTACTTTTCAATTCATTCAATTTCAATAATGCCTCCACAGGGGACATAGAATTGATATCGAGTTTATCTAATAAATCCTTAATTTCTGACAATACAGGATCTGCTTCGAACATATTCAACTGATAATTATTTTTAGGAACCTCCTGTATTTTCTTGTTTGCTTTATCTCGGATTTTATCTTTTTCCAAATGATGCATAATTTCATTAGCCCGTAATACTACTGGATTGGGCATACCTGCTAAATGGGCTACATGTATACCAAAACTATGTTCGCTCCCTCCTTTTTTCAATTTTCTTAGGAAGATGATTTCTCCATCTATTTCCTTTACGGAAACATTAAAGTTCTTAATTCTGGAGAAATCATGCGCCAATTGATTCAATTCATGATAATGGGTAGCAAAAAGTGTTTTGGCTTTTGATTTTGGATGATTATGCAAAAATTCCACTATGCTCCATGCAATAGAAACGCCATCATAAGTGCTGGTTCCTCTTCCGATTTCGTCCATCAAAACCAGACTTCTATCTGATAGGTTATTCAAAATGCTGGCCGTCTCAGTCATTTCTACCATGAATGTGGATTCTCCTTTTGAAAGGTTATCGGAAGCGCCAACTCTAGTAAAAACTTTATCTACCAATCCTATTTCAGCCGACTTAGCCGGAACATAACATCCCATTTGCGCCATCAGCACAATTAAGGCAGTTTGTCGTAGCAATGCTGACTTACCTGCCATGTTAGGACCAGTAATAATCATGATTTGTTGAGTCTCATTATCCAAGAAAACATCATTGGGAATGTATTCTTCACCATGGGGCAATTGCTGCTCGATTACGGGGTGGCGACCAAGCTTTATATCTAAGACTGTACTATCCGAAATCCTAGGTTTAACATAGTTATTGGCGGCCGCTATTTCAGCAAAACTCAACAAACAATCGACCTGCGCCACAATTCTAGCATTCTGTTGAATAGGACTTACAAAATCCATGGCATTTTGTAATAAGCTTTGAAAGATTCTCTGCTCAATCACCACCATTTTATCTTCTGCGCCTAATATTTTTTCTTCGTACACTTTCAGCTCTTCGGTAATGTATCTTTCGGCATTTATTAACGTCTGCTTTCTGATCCACTCCTGCGGAACCTTATCCTTATGCGAATTGGTCACTTCCAAATAGTAACCAAATACTTTATTATAAGCGACTTTTAAAGAGGAAATACCCGTCTTCTCCATTTCACGCTTTTGCAGTTGAAGAAGATAATCCTTCCCTGAAAAAGCGATCTTTTTTAACTCGTCTAAATCTGCATCTACACCTTCTTTAATCAAATTACCTTGATTAGTAAGCAATGGCGCATCTTCCATCAATTGTTCGTCAATTAATTCATATAGATACTCACAAAGATTGATTTGATTGGAAAGCTTTTTCAAGGCTTGCTCTTCGGATTCATCCAAGGCTTTTTTCAAAGGCACCATTAAACCCAGCGCTTTTTTCAACTGATTTAATTCTCTGGGATTTACTCGGCCTACCGCTACTTTGGATATCAACCTTTCAACATCGCCCATTGATTTTAAGGAGGTGCGTAGGCTGTCTGTGGAATCAGCATGCTTATGAAATGACTCCACCACTTGTAGTCTTTCCTCAATTACAGCTTTATCCTTTACTGGCAAAACCATCCATTTCTTGATTTGCCTAGAACCCATTGGGGTTAGCGTTTTATCCAGAATCTGAATTAAGGGAATTCCTCCTTCTTGTTGTGGATAAACCAATTCTAGGTTTCGGATAGTGAATTTATCCATCCACACATATTTTTCCTCCTCAATTCTTGAAATAGAGGCGATGTGGTCAATCTTTTTGTGCTCCGTTTCTTCCAAATAATGAAGGATAGCGCCTGCAGCAATAATCCCCTCTTCCAGAGATTCAATACCAAATCCTTTTAATGAGTTGGTTTTAAATTGTTTAGTCAATTTTTCGTAGGCAAAATCGAAAGCATAAATCCAGTCTTCTAAATGATGAATATTGTAATCATCAGAGAATTTCTGTGAAAAAACATCCCTGGCTGATTTGGAATAAATGATTTCCGATGGCTGGAAACCTTGTAATAATTTATCGATATAAGAGGAAT
>Ga0307966_1004804_pt1 | contig 10037 bp, 11 predicted proteins | sample OrgLakmetagen646_FD_203141 | JGI IMG/M metagenome (GOLD analysis project Ga0307966, IMG submission 203141) | Saline water microbial communities from Organic Lake, Antarctica - #646 | ecosystem: Environmental > Aquatic > Non-marine Saline and Alkaline > Saline | place: Antarctica: Organic Lake... | reverse complement strand
CAGAAAGCCGCAGTTGCCGATAGTAGCGCCGCAGTCCAGGCCGTGTAACGGGGAGAACTCAGATGAATCATGAAACAGTAGAAAAGAACCTTGGCTTGATGGTCGTATTGATCATCCTGACGATCAGCGGCGGTTTTTTGGTGGAGGTTGTTCCGTTGTTCTTTTTGAAGAGCGTCAACGAGCCCATCGAAGGCCTTGAACCTTTGGCCGCGTTGGAACTGGAAGGGCGTGATATCTACATTCGCGAAGGTTGCCATGTCTGCCACACGCAACAGATCCGCCCATTCCGTGCGGAAACAGAGCGCTATGGCCATTACTCCGTTGCCGGCGAATTTGTTTACGACCGCCCGTTTCTGTGGGGCTCCAAACGCACTGGGCCTGACCTAGCCCGTGTTGGCGGCCGTTATTCCGATGCCTGGCAGCGCCAGCATTTGTATGACCCGCGCAGCCTGGTTCCCGAATCTATCATGCCGGCATTCCCATGGCTGTTTGAAGATCTCGTCAATCATAACGGTACCGCAGCCAAACTGACGGCTATGCAAACCTTGGGTGTGCCTTACACCGACGAGCAAATTGCAAACGCTACCGCCTCCGTAGAGGGCAAGTTTGAAGTCGAAGCTCTGGTTGCATACCTGCAACAGCTGGGCACTGTCATTCCGAACAAACGGTGATTTGATGGATGTTAACGACTTACGCGGCGTTCACACCCTTATCATAATGGCGATGTTTATCGGCATTATCTGGTGGGCGTTTAGCGCCCATCGCAAAAGGGCGAACGAAGAAGCATCGCACCTGCCGTTTGACGACGACGAGGTTGCACAGCGTACCCTTGAGCGGGAAAAAACGGAGAAAAAACAATGACTACCTTTTGGAGTATCTGGGTCACTGTCATCGTGCTCGGTACCATTTTTGGGTGCGCCTGGTTGCTGATTTCGACTCGCAAAGGCCAGACCTCAGATGTGGAAACCAACCGTACTATGGGGCATTCCTTCGATGGCATCGAAGAATATGACAACCCACTGCCGAAGTGGTGGTTCTATCTGTTCTTAACTACCATTGCGTTCGCGCTGGGCTATCTGGCGCTCTATCCGGGCCTTGGTAACTTCAAGGGCCTGTTGGGCTGGACTTCTGTTAACCAGTGGGAAGCAGAAGTTGCCGAAGCCGATGCGCTTTACGGCCCAATCTTCGCACAGTATGGCAAAACAGCGGTGCCGGAGCTTGCCAAAGTAGGCGACGCCATGAAACTTGGCCAACGTCTGTTTGCCAACAACTGTGCGGTGTGCCACGGTTCTGCGGCGCGCGGCCAAGTGGGTTTCCCCAACCTGACTGACACCGACTGGCTGTACGGTGGTTCACCTGAAGCCATTCTGCACACTCTGAACAACGGCCGCATGGGTGCTATGCCGGCCAAAGGCGTGATGCCCAACATGACCGACACCCAAGTCGATCAGGTGGTCAACTACGTGCTGAGCTTCAGTGACCGCGCCAAGGATCCAACTTCTGTTGAAGCTGGCAAGGCCGTGTTCATGCAGGCCTGCATGGCGTGTCACGGTGCTGACGGTAAAGGTATGCAAGCCGTGGGCGCGCCTAACCTGACCGACAACGTGTGGTTGTATGGCTCGACCTTTGACTGGATCCGCCAAACGGTCATCCACGGTCGACAAAACCAGATGCCTTCGCAAAGCGGCCGTTTGTCTCAAGATCAGATTCAGATACTCGCCGCCTACGTTTACAGTATGTCGAACTGAAAAAACGGGCCGGAGTTCGCTCCAGCCCGGTCTTGTCAACTCTGCGTCTGCCCATGGCGGGCGCAGAGTTGACCTGGTTGCATACATATTCTGTCAGCGACAAATCAAACAGTCACCTCCAGGGACCCGCGCCCTGCCCCTCGTTCACCTTTATCGGAGAAATTGATGAGCACCAGAATTCCGGTACAGCAAATTGATCCGGCCAAAGAGTCTTCCGACAGTAATGGGTCTAAATCTGTTGACCTTTACGCAAGTCGTAGCAAGATTTATGTTAAAGAAATAAAGGGCTTTTTCCAGCGTATCCGCACGCTCAGCGTGCTGGCGTTGATGGCCATGTATTTCTTGTTCGCCTGGCTGACGCTGAACGGCGAGCCGTTGATTTACTTTAACCTGCCAGCCCGTGAATTCCACCTGTACGGTGCTACCTTTTTCCCGAAAGACTTCTTTTTGCTGTCAGGCATGCTGATCATCAGTGCTTTCGGCCTGTTTTTTATCACCACCCTTTTAGGGCGCGTTTGGTGCGGTTACACCTGCCCGCAAACGGTATGGACCTTTATTTTTATGTGGGTAGAGGAGCGCATTGAGGGCAATCGCAACAAGCGTATGAAGCTTGACAAGGCGCCCAACTCCCGCTCGAAAGTCGCAAAAAAAACGGCTAAGCATTTTATTTGGTTGCTCATCGCGCTGGCAACGGGTTTGACTTTCGTGGGTTATTTTTATCCGATTCGTGAACTGGTCGCCGATCTGTTTACCTTGCAGGCTAATGGCTGGGCTTATTTCTGGGTCGCATTTTTCACCATAGCCACTTACCTGAATGCCGGCTGGATGCGCGAGCAGGTATGTCTGTACATGTGCCCGTACGCCCGCTTCCAATCGGTTATGTTTGACCCCGATACCCGCAATGTGACCTACGACCCCAATCGCGGCGAGCCGCGTGGAGGCCGTAGAAAGGAAGTGAAACCCGATGAAGTCGGCCTGGGCGACTGCATCGACTGTGGCCAGTGCGTTCAGGTGTGCCCGACCGGTATCGACATTCGAGACGGCCTGCAATACGAGTGCATAGGCTGCGCCTTGTGCATTGACGCCTGCGACGACATCATGGACAAAATGGATTACCCACGCGGTTTGATTCGCTACGCCACCGAAAACGAGTTGGACGGCAAGCCTTCAAAATTACTGCGACCACGCACCTTCGGTTACGGACTTATGCTGGCGCTAATGATTGGCGCTATCGGATACACTGTGGCCACTCGGGTGCCAGCGCAATTGGACGTGTTGCGCGATCGCGGGGCACTGTTCAAATTTAACGGCGAGGGCCGGATCGAAAACTCCTATACCCTGAAGCTGGCTAATATGTCAGAAGTAACGCAAACCTACACCCTCAGCGTAAGCGGCATGAACGACATCCAGATTCTGACGTTGACCCAGTTCACCGTTACAAGCGGTGAAAAATACGCGTTGCCGACCGTGGTGGATGTTCCGCCAGAAGCCATTAGCCAAAGCAACAACGATATTGTCTTCAAGGCTATTTCTAGTGATGAGATTGCTCTGACGCTTGAAACTGAAAGCCGATTTGTCGGTCCAACGCGCTAACGGCAGTTGAAACCACAGCCCACGACGCTTAAATAAAGCGTGTACGTAACACCGAGACGTAACCTTATGACTGCTGAAACACCCGTTGCACCCTGGTACCGCCAGCCCTGGTTCTGGTTTTTGACCATCGCTCCACTGGCGGCCATAACGTGGAGCATGACCATGCTGGTCGTTGCCATTAACATGGAAGACAGCATGGTGTCAGACGACTATTCCAAGGAAGGCCGAGGTATCAACCTGGAAATAGCCCGTGACGTCAGGGCCGCCGAGCTGGAACTGATGGCCGACATTCAGTTTAGGGGTCGTCAACTGTCCCTGGACCTGACCTCTGCCGAAGATTTTCCGTATCTGATCCTGAACCTGTTCCACCCTACCCTGGACCAGTACGATCGGGTAGTACAGTTCCGCCGCGAGCGCCCGGGCCACTACACAGCGCTTATGAATGAAGACATCGAAGGCCGCTGGTACTACGATTTGCGCGGCCCCACCAACGAATGGCGGCTTAAAGGCGAAGCCCAACTGCCAGCAGAGAACGGGCTTAAACTGAAAGCAGGCCTGGCCAGGGGATGATCCCTTTGAATTGCTTCCACTGCAGCGAGCCGGCAAACGGTGAGCCGCTTATTACCCTGGTTTTGGATGACGAACAAAGGCACTTTTGCTGCCAGGGCTGCAAAGCCGTTTGTGAGACCATCCGCCGGGAAGGCCTGGCCGGATTCTACGATTTCCGCACAGAACCTGCTATTACTCCGCGACAGCTTACCGGCGCAGAACTTGGTCGCCTGCGCGAGCTTGACCATCCGTTGGTACAGCAGTCGTTTGTCAGCCCGGTAAAAGCCGGCCAGGAAGCCCAGATCCTGATTGGCGGCATTACTTGCGCGGCTTGTATCTGGTTGCTTGAAAACCACCTGCAAAGACAAACCGGCGTGTTGTCGTTTACCGTTAACCACACCACTCAGCGCGCGCGGCTGGTGTGGGCTTCAGATGCGGTTCAGCTCAGCGACCTGCTGATAGCGGTGCACCGATTGGGCTATACCGCCCGGCCCTACCACGCGGATGAAGTAGAAAGCGCACTGAAAATAGAACATCGATCTATGCTGATCCGCCTGGCCGTGGCGGGCGTTGGCTCGTTCCAGAGCATGATGCTGGCGTTTCCCATGTATTTTGAGGTGGTCAGCGATCTATCATCGGATTTTGTCAGCTTCTTCCGCTGGTTCAGCCTTCTGGTGGCCACCCCGGTGGTGTTTTACAGTGCCAAACCGTTTTTCCAGAACGCCAGCCGCGACCTTTGTAGCCGCCACCTGACTATGGACATGCCGGTCGCTATTGCCATCGGCCTGGCCTACGGCGCCAGTGCCTGGGTTACGGTGATGGGCGGCGACGAAGTCTATTTTGAATCGGTGTGCATGTTCACTTTTTTCCTGTTGCTGGGCCGCTATATTGAAGTACAGGCGCGTTATCGTGCTGGCCTGTCCGGTAACGCCCTGGTGGGCTTTCAGCCCAGGGTGGCCACGCTTATTAGCAGTGAAGACAGTGAAACCAGCGTTGTTGCCGCTCACAGCCTGAGGGCCGGCGACGTGGTACGCATTCGCCCTGGCGAAACGCTGCCCGTCGACGGCGAAATACTCCGCGGCCAGTCTACCCTCAACGAAGCTGCGTTAACCGGTGAGTACCTTCCAGAAACCCGAATACCCGGGGATACCGTGCACGCCGGCAGTGTTAATGGCGAAAACCCGCTGGACATCAAAGTGGTGAGTGCGGGCGCGCAAACCCGCCTGTCGAGTATTCTGCGGGTGCTCGACCGGGTGCAGTCGGAAAAACCAAAGGTGGCCCGCATGGCCGACCGAATGGCTGGCAAATTTGTCGGCCGAGTGCTGATTCTGGCGCCTATAGTGTGGCTGGGCTGGTGGTGGTATGGCGCCGATAACGCGTTTGATATTACTCTGTCAGTGCTGGTGGTTACTTGCCCCTGCGCGCTGTCGCTGGCCACCCCTACTGCCATTACCGCGGCCACGGTAAAGCTGCGCAAACTGGGCCTGCTGCCCACCCGCGGCCATACCCTTGAGTCCATGAACGATGTCGACACCGTGGTGTTTGACAAAACAGGCACCCTGACCCGTGGTGAACTCAGCCTGGTGAACCAGCACAGCGCTGGCACTCTCGATGCTGACCAGTGCCTTCGTCTGGCCGCCGGCCTGGAAGCGTTTTCTGAGCACCCCATTGCCAAGGTATTTCACGATTTGCCAAAAGCCCCGATCAGCAACGTCAACAACTACTTGGGCGGCGGATTGTCTGGCCACTGGGGCGAACAGACCTTGTACATTGGCCACCCACAGTTTGTTGCCGAGCACAGCGGTCTGGCTTTGCCAGAGGCGCCTGAATGCACAGGTATCGCTATTTGGCTGGCCTCAGACCAACAATGGCTAGCCCGTTTTCAGCTTGACGACCAACCCCGTGCCGACGCAGCCAGCGCCATTGCGGCCTTACACGAGCTTGGCATTCGCACCCTGTTGCTCAGCGGTGACCGCTCCGGACACGTGCAGCAGATTGCCCGGCAGCTGGGCATTGACGAAGCCATTGGCCAGGCCTCGCCGGAAGACAAACTGGCGGTGTTGCAAAAACTCAACGCCGAGGGCTGTAAGATCATGATGGTGGGCGACGGCCTGAACGATTTGCCGTCTATGGCCGGTGCCAGTGTGTCTGTAGCCATGGGCTCGGCCGCAGATCTGACCCAGCTTAAAGCCGACGCCGTACTGCTCAATGGCCAACTGATGCAACTGGTCGAAGGGCTGGCCACCAGTCGCCAGACCCGCAAGGTTATTCGCCAGAATTTGTGGTGGGCACTGATTTACAATCTGGCCGCGCTGCCTTTGGCGGCGGCAGGCCTGGTACCACCCTGGTTGGCGGCCATCGGTATGTCCGTCAGTTCTTTGGTGGTGGTATTAAACGCGTTGCGCCTGGGCAAGATGCCAACGCCAGCGCGCGCATCGCAGCCATCAGTGGGTAGTTTGGTGTTACGCTGACGGCCTGATTTTAACCCCAAACCCCGGGAGCGCATTGTGGAAATTGTTGTGGTGCTTGTGCCATTAATGTTGATGCTGGTCACTGGTGGCATTGTTCTGTTCAACTGGGCGGTCAAAAACGGCCAGTATGACGACCTCGAAGGGCCCGCCCACCGCATTTTGTATGACGACGACAAGGACCGGATTCCGGCAGACGCCATCACCGGGCTGGAAAAAACCCGGCGCAGCGCCAGTGATGGGCAAGATAAGCCGAAAACTGACGTTAACGCAGGTACATCAAACGCCGGTGAAGCGGCCAGCAATCGTGGCACTAGCAGCACCTGATGGCGGGCGAACTTTACCTTAGCTATTCCAGTGCGTTTCTGATCGGCATTCTCGGCAGCACCCATTGCTTGGCCATGTGTGGTGGAATAAGTGCGTCGCTGTCCATGGCAATGCCAGTAGGCCAGGGTTTTCGACTGCGCCAAACATTGACGCTGCTGGCGTTCAACGGGGGGCGCATTGGCAGCTATACGCTAATTGCTACCCTGGTGGCATTACTGAGCACCTCGGCGGCAAGCCAATGGGCGTCCATGGGGCTGGCATTACGAACTCTGGCAGGACTGCTGCTGATTTTTATGGGATTGTCCATGGGGCAGTGGTGGCAGGGCATCCGCTACGTGGAAAAGCTGGGTGCACCGGTGTGGAAAAAACTGTCGCCGCTAACCCGCAAACTGCTGCCGGTGCACAACCCCCTGCAGGCTCTGGCGCTGGGCGCTCTGTGGGGCTGGCTGCCCTGCGGTCTGGTGTACAGCACTCTTGGCTGGGCAGCACTGCAGCCAACCGTGCCATCAGCGGCACTGACCATGTTCTTCTTTGGCCTTGGCACCCTGCCCTCTATGTTGGCCACCGGCTACGCCGCGCGCTGGGTACGCGGGCTGCAAAGCCACCTGGTGTTCCGTAAATTCAGTGGCGTGATGCTGGTTGTGTTCGGGTTCTGGACCCTGCCGCTGACGGCATTGCTGGGCACTGGTGGTTGACGCTGGCCAAAACCTGCACAGTCAACGCTCAGAACGTCAAAGCACGAGCGCAGACCACAGTTGGTTTTCCAGCGGGAGTTACGTCTTTGACGACGCTTTGAATGTCGCACTCGATAACAGGGTATTTGAGGCCAGGATCTTGGGGACGTTGCACCATCCAATATTTGAAGGATGAGTTGGCTCTAAGAAAAATTGAGCCAGTTCCAGGATCGGTAAAACAGAGGAATGCCAGCGATTTCCCAATCAGTTCCCGCACTTTCCAATAAAACCCCCGGCACTTTCCACAACAATCAGATCTCAGTATTCGGGATCGCGTGATCGGAGCTGAAAACTTCGCAATCGCTTGAGAACCGTAAAAAATATCCTTACAAGGTTAGACGCCCCCGCTTTTCCAACTTGAAGGCAGTTAAAGACTGCCTGACAAGATCCATGCGCCGATGACAATCAGTGTCAAGCCGCCTACAACTTCGGCTTTATGGCCAAACATTGCACCCGCGACTCGTCCCAACATAACGCCCAACGTAACCATCACCGTTGTGGCCAGGCCGATGAGCCCCGCGGCCAGAAATATGTTCACCTCTACAAATGCCAGGCTTGCACCCATTGCCATTGCATCAATACTGGTACCAAATGCGATCAAAGCGATCTTGAGAAAAGAATGTCTGGAGGATTGTTCTATCGCTTCCTTACATGGATTCAAGCCTTCATGGAGCATGTGTAAGCCAAGAGCCACCAATAAGGCAAACGCTATCCAGTGTCCCCAAACGTTCACATGATGCGCGGCGATATTACCAATTGACCAACCGATAAGGGGAGTGACGGTTTCAATTAACCCAAAAATGAGGCCCATTCTAAACGCTTCGAAGAACCGGGAATTGTTAAGGCTCGATCCTTTGCATATGGCTACTGCAAACGCGTCAGTAGACATTGAAAGAGCCAACAACAGAAGGGCTATGGGGTTCATTCGATGCTCTCCGGCCGGGCGTTGAGTCCACGATATATCCTCACACCCGACCATCAGGCGTGGATACATCGATGGTCTCGCCAACCGAGAGGTGTTCGCACCATGGCGTTTGGCCAGGTATGTTGACACGAACTCTTCCGAATACCGAAAGCAGGCTACTCCCCAAAGAGCGCCAAACTTAACACAGCCGACAGGTAAATCAAGTGGGGAGGAAGTGAAAACACGTCCGCAACCTCAGGATTGCCTAAAGCTTTATGGCTATAGCAAGAGAATGCCAAATCGCTTCATGATGATAGCCAGGAGGCTAAAACACACCGCGGCGATCATGGCACTTGCCGCAAGAGCCCCCCAGAAGCCAAGCCGGGACAGAAGGAACGGAAAAACCAGGAACATCGGTAACGTGGGCAAAACATACCAGAAGGTATACCAGGCGTGGTTGCCGATCTTTTCGGCTGGTTGTTGCTCCAGGTAAAGCCAGATCATGGCCAAGACCGTTACCGTCGGCAGCGCCGCAATCAGCGCACCCAGCTTATCACTGCGCTTGGCCACTTCTGAGATCAAAACCACCAGCAGAGCTGTAATGGCGTATTTTGTGATTATCCAGGCCAATTTGAAAACCCTCTGAACTCAAACCTCTCAAATTCCCGCTGCTCCGCAGAGTCACTGACAAGCGAAGAACCGGTGCCAGCACGTACGGCGTTGCAAACTATCAAGTATGGTCCAGCAACGCTCAAAGACAGCGGGCAATCGCTTTGAACTCATCAACGCGGCTTTTCTGCTCCGGTTCCAACGGGCCAATTGCATCGTCCAGGCAGTGCTTGATGTGGTCCTGTACCAACACCCGCTTGGCCTGTTGAATGGTCTTTTCCACGGCATGAAGCTGCTGCGCCAGTTCCAGACAGGATCGTCCTGCCTCAATCATTCCTAGTAAGCTACCCGGATGACCTTGAGCTCGCTTCAGGCGCTTGATGGTCCGGATGCGAGTGGTGCATTTGATCATTCGTCACAGTTAAGTCTTATACCCTTGGGGAGGATGCTATCCTCTCTCACCGAATTAATCCAATGCCTGACGAAGGAACGGACACCTATGGTGACGGCCACCCACCGACAAAAATTGATGTCATTTCTTGCCTTACTGTTTGCTGGAGTTGTTATGTTGGCAACATTGCTTGACGGCCGTTGGCGTGCGCGCACAGCCGCCGGCCGCTGTCTGATTAGGGTATGCCTGACACTGGGTTTGCTCGGTATGAGCGCCGAGGTGCTGGCACACGCCATTGCTCAGGGAGACAAGGGGTACATCCAGGAAATATCCGGGGTAAACCTCGTGGCGTTCATCTATCTCGGGGCCAAACACATGGTCACCGGTTATGACCACCTGCTGTTTCTTCTGGGCGTCATCTTCTTTTTTTACCGCATGCAGCACATCGCAATCTACGTAAGCCTGTTTGCGCTGGGGCATTCCACCACCATGCTGCTGGGTGTGTACTTCAACGTCGGCATTAACAGCTACCTCATTGACGCCATCATTGGGCTGTCGGTGGTGTACAAGGCACTCGATAACGTGGGCGCGTATCAGCGCTGGTTCGGTTTCCAACCCAACACCAAGGCCGCCACGTTGATCTTCGGCTTCCTCCATGGCTTTGGCCTGTCCACGAAAATCATTGAGTACGACATATCCCCAGATGGGTTGATA
>Ga0307966_1004802_pt1 | contig 10042 bp, 10 predicted proteins | sample OrgLakmetagen646_FD_203141 | JGI IMG/M metagenome (GOLD analysis project Ga0307966, IMG submission 203141) | Saline water microbial communities from Organic Lake, Antarctica - #646 | ecosystem: Environmental > Aquatic > Non-marine Saline and Alkaline > Saline | place: Antarctica: Organic Lake... | reverse complement strand
GATTTCCATGCTTGCTAACAGAAACGTGAACCTATCGACTTTCTCTGAAAGCCCATTCTCCTCAGCGACCAACTCTTCATTGGCAGACTCTAGCCCGGGCTCCGATGGAGCTGGGCTGGAGCTAGCTTTGGGGTGTTTTGTCGGTTTGGGTTCAGTTATTTTGGTCTCTGGTTCTTCGGAACTAAAGGCAGTGGGGGTTGATTGGGTTTGTGAGGTTGTTGGTTGTGGGCTGTCAGTGACAAGGCCAATGAAGCCAAAGAGTGCAAGACCGGTCACGATGGCAATCGTTTTTGGTTTCCACATCAGCCTCGCCCCCAAGGGTTATCTAGCTAACACAGTAGCTGGGCTTGCCTACAGTTTTAGTGGTCGTTTCTATTCACCATCATCAGGCAGTAGCTCAAAGAGCTCCATCTTGGCGTTCATCCACTCTTGGACGTGGCCTGATTCCAGGATGGTCATCATTTCTGCCATGGCGTCTAGGTGAGGCTGGTCTGCGATGGCAACCATCTCAGCGCCGTGCTGTTGGCTCTGGGCTGCTACTTCTTCGAAGGCTTCACCCCGGAAGGCCTGATCACAGGCTCCGCCGAGTTCTAGGCAGCTAATTGTCTTCATTGCCCAAAAGTCTAAAGGTTTGGCCTTTTGAAGTCACCTTTGCAGCATGAGCCCCAAGTATCTTTAATAAATCACCAACGTGCCCTGGGGAATAAGCGGGATAGTGATATGTTTTGGCATACTAGATACATTCCGTTTTATCGAAGATGATTGTGGGGGCCAAATGATGAGCAACACTCTTTCCCTGTCCACAACCGCTGGCGCCTCAAAGGCTAGCCACATTTGTTTAACTGCAGCTACAACTGCAGTTTCCTCGACTCGATATCAATATATGGGTCTTCTGACCGCTTAAGGGCGCTTCATTCGCTAGCGATCCACCCGTATAACCCTCTAGTAACTCTCTAGGTTTTGGTTGTTATGTATACAACCGGAGCTTTTTCACTGGCATAACTGCCTATATTTGCAAACTTTCTTCTTGATTGGATACAATAATGACAAACTCCAAAGGTTTTTCCTACCTCGCGAAACCCAACTGCGAGTCTCGAACAACTGCCCTTACCTGGGCAACCACATTTATTGCAAGCGCTAGCCGTAGATTAGAAGCACAAGGAAGTTCTTTATGTCACTGTCGACACTGAAACGTTGGGTAACCGAGGTTGCGGATCTAACCGATCCAACCGAGATTGTTTGGTGCGACGGCTCCTACTCAGAGGGCCAGAAGATGAACGCCCTACTGGTTGAAAACGGCACCTTCGAGAAACTAAACCCGAAGATCAGGCCAAACAGCTTTATTGCCCGAACTGACCCTGCCGATGTTGCAAGGGTTGAGTCCAGAACCTTTATATGTTCTGAGGACAAAAAGGACGCTGGCCCAACAAACAACTGGGTTGAGCCTGCAAAAATGAGGGTTCAGCTCAATGAAAAGTTCGCAGGGTCTATGCGCGGCCGCAAAATGTATGTGATCCCGTTTTCGATGGGGCCTCTTAACTCACCGCTTGCTCGCTACGGTGTTGAGATAACCGACTCCCCTTATGTGGTGGCATCAATGCGCATCATGACAAGGGTTAGCGACAAGATCGTCGACAAGATTGCCAAAGGCGCAGACTGGGTCCCGGCGATTCACTCGGTTGGCAAGCCACTGATTGATGACCAAGGCAACACTGTGGCTGATACCCCATGGCCTTGCAACCCAGAGAATGTTTACGTGGTTCAGTTCCCAGAGTCACGAGAGATTTGGTCCTTCGGTTCTGGCTACGGCGGTAATTCACTGCTTGGCAAAAAAGCGATGGCGCTTCGCATTGGTTCAGTGCTTGCTCGCGACGAGGGCTGGCTAGCGGAGCACATGCTGCTAATCAGAATCACAACCCCGGAGAAAAACAAGTACCACATTGCAGCGGCATTCCCGTCTGCCTGCGGCAAGACAAACCTTGCCATGCTTCAGTCTGAAATGCCGGGTTGGAAAGTCGAAACCCTAGGAGATGACATCGTTTGGATGGCACCAAACGATAACGGCAAGATTCGAGCAATCAACCCGGAGAATGGCCTGTTTGGGGTCGCGCCCGGAACCGGGCTCTCTACCAATAAAGTTGCGGTTGATTCAATGCGTGAAGGTGCTATTTTCACCAATGTTGCGACCACCAAAGATGGCGACGTTTGGTGGGAGGGGCTTACCGATAAGGCCCCAGACAATCTAACCGATTGGCTAGGTAACCCCTGGGACAGTGAAAGCGGCCACACTGCCGCTCATCCCAATGCAAGGTTCTGTTTGCCAATCGATCAGGTGACAAGTCTCAGTGACAATTGGGCAGAGCCCGAGGGCGTTGAATTGGATGCAATCTTGTTTGGTGGCAGGCGTGCTACTAACGTGCCGCTGGCCGTGCGATCGCTGAACTGGCAGCACGGTGTGTTCCTTGGAGCCACCATTGCCAGTGAGCAGACTGCTGCTGCTGAGGGTCCAATCGGAATCCTTCGACGAGACCCCTTTGCCATGTTGCCGTTCTGCGGCTACAACATGGGTGACTACTTTGGTCACTGGTTGTCCTTCGCTGAGAAACTAGACCCGGCTAACCTGCCGACCATCTTCCAGGTGAACTGGTTCCGGAAGGACGAGAACGGCAAGTTCATTTGGCCAGGCTTTGGCGAGAACATGCGGGTATTGCAGTGGATTGTGGGACAGATTGAAGGCAAAGACTCCTCAACTGCGACCCCAATTGGCATGGTTCCAAAGCCAGAAACCCTAAACACCGAAGGCTTAGACCTGTCAGACGAGAAGCTTGCTCAATTGCTTGCGGTTGATCGCGATTCTTGGAATCACGAGGCGGCGGAGATTGCCGGATTCTTCGAGGGCTTTGGCGACAAAATGCCAGAGGAGCTGAAGGTGGAGCTTCAGAACCTAGAGAGCAGGCTTCGGGCCTAATCGGCCCGCGGACTGCGCTCTATAGCCCAAGTAACGATTGATTCACTAAAGTTTGTTCTGTGAAAGGTTATTGGTGTGCTGTGAGGGTTTACACTAAAGTCGAATCGTCGTAAAAATTAACTTAGTTTTTTATGCAATAATATTCGAGCTTCAATGAGGAAGGAACAACGATGGACAAGACAAGACTGGCCGGTAAAAAGGCCCTAATTACAGGAGCCGCCCAGGGAATGGGTGCTGCAATCGCAAAGTATTGGGCCGCACAAGGCGCAGAGGTTTGCCTCGGAGACCTAAACATTGATGGCATCAAGACCGTTGCTGATGAAATTATTGCCGATGGTGGCAAGGCCACCTACATCAAGCTTGATGTCACCAGCGAAGACGATGCCAAGGCTGCTGTTCAGCACACCGTTGACACCTTCGGCGAGATCAACCTTCTTCTAAACAACGCTGGCATCAACAAGCCACTGTTCTTCTTGGACATCACCAAAGCAAACTTCGACCTGTTGAACTCCGTAAACACCTGGGGTTCACTAAACGTGATGCAAAAGGTTGCTCAGCAGATGGCCGACCAGGGCAAGCGCGAGTACCCGTACAAGATCATCAACGTAGGTTCGATCCTGTCCCGTGAGGCATTCGATGACGTAACTGTCTACACAATGACCAAGCACGCAGTTCTTGGCCTAATCAAGGCCGGTGCCAAGTCCCTTATGGAGCACAACATCACCGTTAACGGCTACGGCCCAGGTGTTGTTCGCACCGAAATGTGGGAGCAGCTGGACAAGGACCTAGTTGAGATTGGCAAGTTCAAAAAGCGTGGAGAGTCAATGGACGACATTGCTGAGAACATGATCCTCATGAAGCGCTACAGCTACCCAGAGGACGTAGTTGGAACTGCTGCCTTCTTGGCAAGCCCAGAGTCTGACTACATGACCGGTCAGCTTCTAATGATCGATGGCGGAATGGTCATCCAGTAATTTAGACAATAAAAAAATCCCCCCAAAAGGTATTGGACTGAAGCCCTTTAGTTGGACTCTTAATTGAGAGCCCAACTAAAGGGTTTTTTCATAGACAACATAAAGTAAGTATTCAATTGAACAAAGGGCAAAGCACACGGAGCGGCGCTCTGGTGGGTGTTCGCAGACCCAATTATGAAGATATCCTAACGCCGGTGGTAGCCCTGCGGCCTCAGCCAGCGGTCCAGGTCACTGTCACCCGTCACCTCGTGCAGAGTCCCGGTGTGCAGTGAAATATGGCGTCTAACTCTGAGTGCGCTCAGTGCGCGATAAAATCAGGGATTGGCTGTTTGGGCTTCCCGATCGGCTTGCCTGAACTCATACGATCCAGGTTATAGCCCAGACGGTTTCGCAGGCCCGGCGTCCCGGCGCTTAGCTCCGGCTCGTTGTCGAGCGCGTCGGAAAACTGGCTAAATATCCTGTCGATGACTTCTGTGATCACCCGATCTGAAAGCGAACCCCACGAACGGGCTTCGTCTTCTAGATGCCTTCGGGATAGGCTGGCAAATCCGAATTCGCCATTGATACCAAGGGCCATGTTGCCGTCAATGCGGCGTTCGCTATCTCGGGCGCGGAACGCATCATTGCGATGGGTGGTCGGCACCGCGTCGTAGATGTCGGCAAGTCGTGTCGAGCCATCTTGCTCGTGGATGAATGAGACATTCTTGGCATGAGCGTCGGTATTGCCGACCATCGCGTTGAACACCATGTAGCTGAGCCACCGTTGGACGTCCTCATCGCTCGTCGATGAGCCGATGATGTCAGCGATCTTCCGCAAGCTCGGGCCGGATTTGGGGCTTTTGGCATCTTGGAACTTGGCTAGGGAATCGACCCAGTCGAGCCCCATGACCTGCGCGGCATCCTCCTGGTGTGCTGCTGCTAGGATGCCGGCGGTAGTCACCTCACGGTCGTATCGTTGGATCGCCAGGAAGGTGACGCCGTGCGTGATGATCAGTTCGGTGTCGAACGTCGCGAGCCCAGTCCGCTTGGCGAGTCGATGTGAGTAGTGTTCGTCGACGATCCCTTCGGGGCGTGCACGCAGCGCAGGTTTGATGATGTGGGTGCTGTGGGCTGCTCCAAGAGGCTGATGCCATTTGCCGTCGAATCGTGCGAGGACGAGCTTGGGCTGAAAGCCTTGGATGGCGCTTCTTCCACTGTCTGGTTCGTTTCCCAGGTCGTGCTTTTCGATCGCATCTGCAATCTTATTCACGAGCTGGCGTGAGGTCAGTTCTCGATAGTCAGCATCGTCTGATGGCTGTGCTTCGGGGGAACGTATGGAGATAGCGCCGCTCATGGTCAGTCCGTACTGGGCGAGCATGCCAAAGGCATCGTTCTCTTTCACCCCTGCTCGCGCAGCCAATGCAGTGCGATGCTGGCCTTCGGGGAGGTAGCCGCCAAAGAAGTTAGTTGTCTGTTCGCTGGAGGCTGGTTTGGAGCCCGGGACGAGCGAAATCCCCTCACTCATCACGTTGAATGGAAGGTCGTGGGGTTCGGCAGTGAAGTTGATGCGGTTCCTGATCCGATCGTTGCGCGTGATCGTACCCACCATCTGGCCGAAGACGTGAACGTGTAGCTCACTCACTGAGTTCGTCCGGATTGTCGTAGCTGATGTGCACGCGGATGTTGAGCTTGCGCAGGGTGCGGAAGAGGCGCGTGATGAACAGATTCTGAGAGCCCCGTTCGATCTCCCAGAGGTAACGCCGGGAGATATTCAACTCGTCGGCGAGGTCTGCCTGGCTAACTCTGGTTGAGGTGCGGACATGGCGCACGATCGCGCCGAGCGCTTTCAAGTTTTTGATCTCGGTGGTTGGCATCGGCGGAGTCCTTTCATGTGAGCATATCATCAGAATAGCTGTTGTAATGATATTGTAGCATCTGAGATTGCTACTTTATTGTAGCGTTGACTACTGTAACAATATCATCGCATTGGTGAATAGAGAAATGTTCTTTTGTCCGAGTCCAGGCGCCCCAGCAAAAACCCCGTAAATACAGGGAAGTTTCGGGCAGAAGCCCAGAAATGCTTTTCGCCGGGTATACGAAATGCCCCTGCGCCGAGTGCGGAGGAGACCATGCGGCTCTACGATTGGAACGCTGCGGTATCCGCGCAGCACTGTGACTCACGTGCCGATTCCAGCCGACCTGAGCCAATGCCTCTCTATAATAGTTCTTTGTGATACGATAAAGAATATGCATAGTTCAGTGTTGCCAATATTCAGGTCTGACAGCCTGCTTGCCGTTCTCGACGCCGTGCTTGGCACGCCTGACCCGGTATCCACGAGCGACGTCATTCGGGTAACTGGGCTGTCGCAACCCTTGGCCCACCGAGAGCTCAAACGGCTCACAGAGACGGGACTGTTTCTAGAAAAACGGATTGGACGAAGCGCCCTCTTCCAAGCCGATGAGTCGAACCCCGCCGTCAGTCATTTGCGAGCACTCACTGCAATCGTCTTGGGCCCACAAAACCACCTTGCCCGAGCGCTGAAAGGTATTCCCGGAATAGAATGCTCGCTCATCTTTGGGTCGTTTGCAGCGCGCGCATCAGGTGTTCCCGGAGGCAATCCCAACGATATAGACCTGCTCATTGTCGGCAACCCCGACAGGCGCGCGGTTTATGGTGCCGTCGAAGGCGTGGAGGGGGTTGTCGGCCGAGAGGTGAACATCAGCTTCGTCAGACCAGAGCGGTGGGCCTCTGGCGAGGGTGAGCTGGTCCAGCGCGTGAAGGCAAACCCGACACTTGAGCTGACTGTCGCATGAACATCGGCCAGGAAAAACTCGACGAATTGGTCGGTAACGGCAACCTTGAGCTCTGCCCACCGAACGTCGAAGGTGCCTACGCTCTCATCAGAAAAGCCGAAACACATCACGTAACGGCTGAAGGGCTGGCAGAAGCGGACCCAGAAATCGCCATGGATGCCTTGCATGCTGGCAATCGAAAAGCACTGGAATCCGTGCTGCTCGTTCGAGGTTTGCGGGCGACGAAGGCCGGCGGACACATCGCCCCACTGGAGGCAGTGCGCGCCATGGTGGGAGGCGGAGCGCTACGTGTGTACAACGTGGTGCGCCAACTGCGGCACGCTGGTGATTACAGCAACGCCACATCACGCGTTGACCCACAGGACATCAAGGACAACCTCGAAGACTCCAAAAATCTCGTCAGCGCCTGCAAAAAGGCGCTGGACCTCCTGCCACCTTTCGTACGCGGTCGCCGTTAGTGAGGTCTGATGCGGTCCCAGCCGGCCTGCGAACCCCGGGGCGGTATTCCAGCTGGGGCGAGCTGACCCGCATAGAACGGGTATGGACTCTTCTATTGCAGCCCGCAGCTACCGTCAAGACGATAATGCCATGATCTATGCTGGCGATTCCTTGGCGGTGCTTCGTCTGCTTCCTGAGAACTCGGTTGATTCTGTGGTCACTGATCCACCGTATGGGTTGGCGGATTTGTCTGCGGGGAAGGTTTGGCGTGCTGTGGTCATGCTGATCTCTACTTTCAGTGAACCCCCATTTTAAGAGGGCCCACTGTCCCTGGCTCTTGATTAGAACTCCAACTTCTGGGGTTCACTTCAGGTAGCCGCCTTAGGGGGGATTTTTTTATTCACTAGATAAGCATTGTTAGAGGATTCTCGATCCTTGTCTTGAAAGCGGCCAGCCACTGAGCGGCCAACGCACCGTCAACTGCACGGTGGTCCGCAGACAGTGTCACGCTCATGATGGTGGCGATGGTTATTTCGCCATCCACAACTACAGCCTTCGCGCTTGCAGCGCCGACGGCAAGAATGCCTGACTGCGGCGGGTTGATGATTGCCGAGAAGCTAGAGGTCCCAAACATCCCCAGGTTGGTGACTGCGAAGCTGCCCCCATTTAGTTCTTCTTGGCGGAGCTTGCCCGCTCTTGATCTTTCAGCTAAGTCAGTGATGGTTCTAGCTATGTTGCTAAGCGATCTCTTCTCGACGCCTCGAAGGACAGGGGTTAGCAAACCACCGTCTGTTGAGACCGCGATTGAAATATCTACTGACTCGTACTTGGTCATGGCGTCTGGTCCCCAGACGACATTTGCATCTGGAACATCTTCAAACGCTGCTGCAACGGCCCTGACAACCATATCGTTCACCGAAATCTTGACCGGTGAGCTCTCGTTGATCTTCTTGCGAAGTGCAAGTAGTTCACCCACTGCACAATCTGCATTTAGGTAGAAGTGCGGGACAGTGCTCTTACTCTCAGTGAGCCTTCTGGCAATTGCCTTGCGCATTGAGGTGTGAGGAACTGTTGAGTAGGTAGACGAGTACTCCTGGCTCGCAATCTCCTTGGAGGCACTGGTGCTAACTGGAGCTGTGGCCTGGGGTGCTGCAGCAGGAGCTGCGACCGGGCTGGCAACCGTTGCTGCGGGAGCTGCAGCTGGCTGAGCAGTAGCGGTTCCGTTTGCAACACTTGCCTGAACATCGCGCCTGACAACTCGACCGCTTGGGCCGGTGCCGGTGATCTCACTCACGTCAACGCCGGCATCCTTAGCCAGTTTCCTTGCAATTGGAGACACAAGCTGTCTCCCGGAGGTTTGTGGGGCTGCTGCTGGAGTAGCTGCCGGGGTAGCTTCGGGAGTCGCAACCGGAGCTGCAACTGGAGCGACAACAGGACTGGCAGCCGGTGCCGAAGTTTCTACGGCTGGCGCTGGAGTCTCTACTGGAGCTTCACCTGCTGGAGCGTCAGCGCTTTCGCCTGCTTCTCCAACCATGGCTATAGTGCTGCCAACTTCCATCTCATCGCCTGGCTTGCCAATGAGCTGCAGAATAGTTCCGGCAGTTTCTGCCAATAGCTCTACGACAGCCTTATCGGTTTCGATTTCTGCCAGTTGTTGGCCAATTTCAATCTGATCGCCGACGGCAACCTGCCAGCTAGAGATGACCGCGTGGGTTGCACCTGCTGCAACCTCGGGAAGTTTGATTTGTGTGGCCATTAGTTTCGACCGAACCCTTCCTTCACGAGGTTCAAGCCTGCCACCACTTCTTCAAGGCCAGCGATAGATGCTCGCTCTAGAACCTTGGAGATGCTCGGTGATGCTTCACGTCCGTGAACTCGTTGAACTGGCTGATCCAGGTGGTCAAAGAACCGACGCTGAATCTCATCGGAGAGCCATCCGCCGTAGCTGGTGCCCTGCACGCCCTGCTCGACAATGACAACACTGTTGGTCTTTTTGATGCTTTCACCAATGGTGTCCCAATCGATGCTCGCGCGGTCTAGCCAGCGAAGGTCAATCAATTCAGCATCTAGGCCGGTCTGGTCGAGAGCTTCTGCGGTGATGTTCACCATGTTTAGGTAGCTCAAGATTGTGGTGTCTTTACCTTCTCTAACAACACGGGCCTTGCCGAATTCAATCTGGTAATCAAGGCCGTCGGCCGGAATCGAACCGCGCTGCGTGTAGAGATCAACGTGCTCGATCATCAAAACGGGGTCTTCCATCTTTAGTGCGGCATTCATTAGACCGATGTAGTCAAATGGGTTGCTGGCCGCAACTACTCGCCAACCAGGAGCCGTGGCAAAGATGCCGGCTGGATCCATTAGGTGCTGGGAGCCGTAGCCCGAACCCATTGCAATTTTGGTTCTTAGAACCAATGGCACTGGGTTCTGACCGCCAAACATGTGCCTGGCCTTACCGATTTGATTGAAGACCTGGTCGGCAGCAACCCAAAGGAAGTCCGGGTACATGAACTCAACTACCGGGCGGAATCTGCCGTCCATGGCCATTCCGCCACCGAGGCCTGCAAAGGCGTTCTCGCTAATTGGGGTTCCAAGAACTCGGCCGTCATGTTTATCTGGCAAGCCCTTGGTTGCACCGTTGGTGCCACCCTTTAGGCGGTGAACATCCTCACCCAAAATAATGATGCGGTCATCAAGTTCCATCTGAAGATCCATGCCCTTGGCCATGGCGTCAACGAAACGAACGTCGGTTGTTTCGCCAGTGAAAGAATCCTGCTCTAGAGTTTTGGCCCCTGCAAGTTCTGAAAGATCTGAGCGCAATCCAACATCCACAAAGCCGGTGTCTGGCCAAAGGTCAGCTTTGATCTTCCTG
>Ga0307966_1004800_pt1 | contig 10044 bp, 10 predicted proteins | sample OrgLakmetagen646_FD_203141 | JGI IMG/M metagenome (GOLD analysis project Ga0307966, IMG submission 203141) | Saline water microbial communities from Organic Lake, Antarctica - #646 | ecosystem: Environmental > Aquatic > Non-marine Saline and Alkaline > Saline | place: Antarctica: Organic Lake... | reverse complement strand
TACCATCATCCCCCCCATACCCATGCCCCCTCTGCCCCCTTTTCTACCCATCATGCCCCTCCCTTCTTGTGTGTAGCCCATGTGGGAAGGGAGCCGGTTCCGCGGAGGAGCACCCTGCGAAGCACGCAGCACACAGCGGGCAAGGGTGAGAGGGTTGACTCTTGATGAACCGATGAACCAGGCTTCTGCAGGCGCACACGATCCCAAGGTCAGGAGCAGCAGGCTTTCTCCGCACACAGCTGCCTTTCCCCCCTTTTCCAAAAGCACACCTTGGGGGAGGAAAAATTGGGCCCTGTGACATTGATAGCCTTCAATCTCCCGTCCGTACTGCCCTCCGTGTCAAACTCCACAGCCTCCCCCTCACGCAGAGAGCGGAAGCCCTCTGATGCGATGTTGGACTGCGAGTGTGGGTGGGCGAGGAGAGGTGTGAGACCGAGATGGATCGGAAATGTCCTCTCTGACAGCTAAAAACCACAGCGGCAGCACGAAATAGAGCATTGTAAAGATTGTGAACGCCTCAACACCAAATCTAACCCTCCCCAACCCGCCCAAAGACTTTTTTAGTCGGTAATATCCTGTCAGGAAATTACATTATGTTCACGCGCACGCAGCTCCAGCCCCCTCCCTGACTGGTCTGTCCCGCACATCTTGACAAAAAAGTGAGCTTGCGCCCTCTCCTCTCCCTCCCCGGTGTACCTGGTGCACGAATAAATCCTCTCCGCCCTCCTGAGGCGTAATAAACCCAAAGCCTGTATCCAGCGGCGTGTGTTGTGTGCGAGTGTGAGGAGTGATTGCATCTGTTCCGGCAGGGGATCCGATGTGTACTTCTCAGTCACCTTTAGTCGCATTGAACCATTTGCACTGCCCGCTTTGTCGAGGTCCGTTTGAAGCTTGCTGCTGCGTCGAGGGTGCGCTTGGATCAAGAGCGGCACTGGCTGGTGTGTCCATCCTTACATCTGTTGCATTAATTTAGCTGCTAATTTCGGCAGGACAGGAGCCGTGTGTTGGAGTGAGAAAAGGGGAACAACCTAGCCTGCTCTTATTTGTTAAATCAAATCTAATAATTTATATTACAAAAGCAAGGTGGTTAGCCTACGTTGCCTGGTTTGCCTGGGTCCTGCTGCCAACCACTCCACAGAGGTTACAGGTAAAACTTTACTTATGAGGCATCATAGATGCTTTACCTCACCCTACCAGGGATCAGGCGCAAACATTCCAGGAGGACAACGAGCGAGCCGGCTGGACGAAACATTCATTGGGCTTGTTTATGAACTGAATGGACGAGATCTAGGGCACAGGTAAACAGAGACTCGTTTTTCTACTTGAGTAGTAACAAAACGAGAAAGTATGAAGGGCCAGGAAATGATGGAAAGCGAATTTGGTCATAATTCATTATGGAGACAGGATAGCAAGCAAGCAGGTTTGGTCAAAGTGAGGTCAAAGTGAGGCCAACACTACACTTGGAAGTTCTTTGCTACCTACCGTACCAACTATACCGTGGTACTGGTCCAACAACCAGTTATTTGCTACCTGCTACCGTACCTACTATACCCCATTGTACACCCACATAAGAACCGTGTTTTGCCCTACGGGGCGACTGAGGCATTTTAATTATACATCTCCTGCGAGATTGTGCGCAGTTGGTGCAAACAAAGTTTTTAGGTCGCTGCAAGTCTTGAGTGGTGATGCTGGACAGGGGTCCTGCGAGCGAGGTTGATGAGGGGAGGGCAAAACTAAATATTTTGGAGGTTTGGAGGTTTGGGAGTAAGGACGAGTATGACAAGGTACGGTACATATCTTGGCACTACATGTTTGTGGTGTACGTTGTATGTTCTACCACGCATTTAGGTAATACGGTTTGTAAAAGTACTTATTATCGCTGGCAGCCGCCAGCAAACTCCTTTGGCCGTTTCGTTACAAGGTAAAACGGTTGGTTCCACTTTTTCAAAGGTTTAGCCTTTAGGTCTTTAGGTCAGTCAATTTCATGCATTGGTACTTCTACTAAATTGAACCCAGCACGTCCAGATCGCTATGTGCGTGTTTTTATCAGAATTTTCTGACCGTCAGATGGTGTCACATGTAAGGAAGAGGCGACTTGACATCAGCAGAAGCTTCCACAGAGGGCTTAGCTACTTCATTGGACGGAAAGAGATCCTGAAGTACAAGAAGCACGCAAAGAGACGCAGGATGAGCCGGACCTCACCAGGCGCCTGAGTGACAACCACGACGACTTTATTTTTGCTAAATTTTATATATAATATTCGGAAGGTACCACGTAGTTTCCTCTTTCCGGTTGCCTCGAAGACAATGCAAATGCCAAAACTTTCTCCTAAAGAAGGCATGAAGGCATTTCAAAAAATATTTATATATATATATATTTGAATATCAATTGTTTTTTCAGCGTGCGCAAAGAAATGGCCTTGCTACGTCATTTGCCTCTATATCCCCTAGCTGTACCAAGAAATGAAACAAGATCAGTGTGCTGCTGGGGATCCAGGAGGGACGAGCGAAGAGGGGTAAGAGAGGGATGCAAGAGCGCAGGGCAGGAGAGCGCAGTTTGACCTAGGTCACCTTTGCCAACCTCCCAGGTCCCCAGCCTTGACAGCTCCACAATTGTGTTTCCAGAAGTACCTGTCCAGACATTGTTGCCTACAAAGAGCCTTAACCTATTGGTTATCCCTTCTCCGCAAGATCAGCAGGTACGCACGTGCGCGCGAACACACACACACACACACACACACACACACACACACACACACATACACACACACACGCACTCACACACACACACAAACACACACACACACACACACACAGACATACACAGACACAGACGCACAGGCACACACACATATGCACACACACACACACACACACACACACACACACACACACACACACAGGCACACACTCTTACAAACACGCACACACACACACATTCTTACAAACACACGCACACACACACTCTCACAAATACGCTCTCAAACAGCAGGATGCAGCTGGGCCAAGTCCACCCTCGTCACCCTTGACAATGTACAGTGTCTGTCTGAGCACCGGCGATGGCCGGGGTAGGTGTGCTGACTTGATTCAACTCATTGGCAACATCTTCCTTGCTTCCTTGCTTTGCCTTTTTTCTTTTGGAACCCGAAAATCCTGTAAGAGCCAAAGACGAGGCAGCGTTAATGTCAAGCGCCTGCGCTTGAAGCACAGAGGCGCGCAACTTGATGGCGAGCAATTTGCATGTTTGCATGCTTGAGCACTCACGCAAGAGCACAATAATTTACACTGTAGGAGCCGCCTTGTCTGAGTCTTCCTGTGTGAATGTATGTTTGGTGGCCATGGACGGGCGGGCAGCAATGCACAGGATCAGTCCCTTTTTTGATCCCCAGTGTGACAGCCTGGACATGGACAAGACCTGCCGGGTGTGTGTATATTTGTGTGTATGTGTTATGTGTGTATGTGTGTTGTGCGTGCGTGCGCCTGCGCGCACGTGCATGTGTGCGTTTGTATGTGGGTGTTTGCTAACAAGGAGCTTCAAGTGAGACCAGGGTAAGCTGTACTCTGGTGGTACGTATCCGTGCCATGTAGAGAATGCCCCCAGGCAAGCAGGGGCAGTTTGCAAAGGACTTCTTTAAATCACGTGGGCGCATATTGCCAAAGTCTTTTAGTGCTCCTCCTCACTCTTTTCCCCTTTCTGCACTCATTTTTCTCATTGCAATAAGGCTTCCCGACTGTGGCAAGAAAGCAGTTGCTGACAAACAAACATCACAGTTGAAATAACTGTTGCAACAAATGTTCACTTGCTCCTCACTAAGTGGTTTACTATCTCAGCAGTGGTGAGGGGCTTTTACACAGGGTTGGCCAGAACCATATATATATGGTGTATACACGGTATTCCTGGCAGGGAAAACCGTACAAAGAATATACCACGCCGCAAAAATAATGGTGTTGAGAGGTGCGGCTAACTGCGGACTCAAATAAATATTTTTGGGGCTGCGGATTGGCTGAAAATTAGTGAAAATGAATTATTTTTGAGAGATTTAGCATGAGCGAGGGGGAGGGCAGTGGGGATGAGGAGGGAGAGGGCATGGACGAGATTGTGAAATGATTGGGATGCGAGCACAAGTTGTGCGAGTTGTGCGCAAACACAGAGTTAAAACGAGAACTTGGAATGAGCTTTGACATGCAACTAGAGTGCAGTCACTTTTTGGAGCAGTTTGAAAACTCTTGCTTGGGTACCAACCTGCCAGGCTCATGTTTGCATGCAGAGGGTGGCAACAGCCCACCCTGTGGTTAATATTTCTTGCAAAAGTAAATTTCTATGCATGTAATGTAGCCGCAATGGTAAGGTCTGGGGCCACATCAGGGGTTGTTTGGCCCTGCGGATTTGTGCTGATAGGATAATAATAATAATTATTGAAAGGGGTACGGATTTGGTGCAAATTTGCAAAATTAATATTTTTAGGGGTGCGGAATGTTAAATATCTGCACGGTAATACTAACACTGTTTTCTATACGCATACGCATACACACACATACACGTACACACACAGGTACATGCTTTTTAGAAATTACATCTCTGTACTGTACTATCACGTACGGTGTGTATATACGGTCCTGGCCAACTCTACTCTTACGTGCTTCTTTCCTCAATTATGCTGGACCTGTTATCACTACCAGCATAGCCTTTTATTTTGTAACAATAAACTTGTTCCTTAATAATGCTGGGTCTGTTATCACTATCAGCGTAGCCTTTTTGGTTTGCAACAGTTAACTCGTTTCGCGCTCATTCGTTTCATCCTTTGCACACATTCCCTTGTTGCGTGCATATTCACACAGGTACTCGAAAATGGCGAACTTGGAGTAGACTGCCTAAAAAGCTTCAAAAGGTTTACCACCGGCAGCAGTGATGGTAATAGCAGCAGTGGCAGTGGCAGCGGCAGCGGCAGCGGCAGCGGCAGCGGCAGCAGCAGCAGCAGCAGCAGCAGCAGCAGCAGCAGCAGCAACAACAGCAGCAACGGCAGGGCGACTATCAGCAGCAGTGAGAATGGCGGTGACAATAGCAAAATTGGTACCAGCAGCAGTGAGAATGGTGGTGACAATAGCAAAAATGGTACCAGCAGCAGCGAGAATGGTGGTGACAATAGCAAAATTGGTACCAGCAGCAGTGAGAATGATGGTGACAATAGCAAAATTGGTACCAGCAGCAGTGAGAATGGTGGTGACGATAGCAAAATCGGTACCAGCAGCAATAAAAAGGGGAGTCCTGGATCAGTAGGGTCAGAATTTAAACTCTGGAACCGCTTCCAGGAGGGAAGTGTGGATGAGGTGCGTGTGTGTCTGAGAGTGTGTGTTTTGTGTTTTATGTGTGTGTGTATGTGTGCGTGTGCGTGCGTATCTGTGTTTGCGTGCGTGTGTGTGTGTGTTGTGTATGTGTGCGCGTGCATGGGTACCTGCATGCCTATGCGTACACATTCTCGATCTAACCTTCACTAAATTTAAGCATCCTCTCTATTCAATTTCAAGAGGATTTATTTTTCCTCGTTCTTTTTTGAAAATATACACAACACTGCTTGCGTAGTATTTATTTTCAGAATGGATTAGCCTGAATGCATCACGTGAAGGATACCATCTACATACACCATTATTTTACTAGTTCCAGGTAGATACTAAAAGGGAACTGGCTTTAATGCCTGTATTGCTCTTTGGTTATAAAAAACACACATTCATGCACACAGGAGACACACACGCACGCACATAGACACACACACATACACATGCTCCAGGTGTGTTTTGTGGCACCGGAGCTGGGCCCGCTGGCTGGTATTGTTGTGGGAACCGAGAGAGGCAGCTGGGCACTAGAAGAAGTGCACGTGGCTTCTTCAAGAAGTGGTCAAGTCTCTAGGTGCGTTTGCGTGTGTGTATTTGACAAATATACTTAGTGTGTGTATTTGACACATACTATTCGTGTATACGGTATTTGTGTGTACGGTATGTGTAGGTGAGCGTGGGTGTGTCTAAGTTTGTGTGAGTGCCAGTGTACTGCTTCCTCTGTCCTGTTTGTGGTACGCTAATCAGAAAAGTAGTAAATACACACACGAGCACAAATGCACACACGCACGCATGCATGCACATACCCATACATACAAACAAACACACACATGCATGCAATACACACACAAGCTCTTGTAACTACGCATCTAACGCAGGTTTGTGTGCCGTAGCTTGTTGGGTTCACAAAGAGGAGAGGGGGCTCGATATCTCACCCCTGTCCCCTCTGGAGCCGTCATCTACGGCACTGGAAACTCAGCTGTGGCCTTGTCACTGGTGAGCGGTAAATTATGTGCGTGGGCAACGAGATTTGTGCGTTTGTTCAAGTATGTATGGCTCTGGAGAGAGCTCAGTTGTGGCCTTGTCAAAGGTGAGCAGTAAAGTCTGCGTCAGTCACAAGACACGTTTGCTTGTGCTAGTATGTATGTCTCTGGAGTGACCTCAGCTGTGGCCTTGTCATCGGTGAGCACTAAACCATGTGCGTCGGTAACGGGATTTGTGTGTTTGTTCAAGTATGTATGGCTCTGGAGAGAGCTCAGCCATGGTCTAGTCATAAGTGAGCTGTAAAGTCTGCGTCAGTCACAAGACACGTTTGCTTGTGCTAGTATGTATGGCTCTGGAGAGAGCTCAGCCGTGGTCTAGTCAGGGTGAGCGGTAATTTCTATGGTCGGTATTGGGACTCGTGCGTTTGTTCTAGTATGTATGGCTCTGGAGAGACCTCAGCCATGGTCTAGTCAAAAGAGAGCTGCAAAGTCTGCGTCAGTCACAAAACATGTTTGCTTGTGCTAGTATGTATGGCTCTGGAGAGAGCTCAGCCGTGGTCTAGTCAAGGTGAGCGGTAAATTCTGTGCGTCGGTAACGGGACTTGTGCGTTTGTTCTAGTATGTATGGCTCTGGAGAGACCTCAGCCGTGGCCTTGTGAGCTGCAAAGTCTGCGTGTCAGTCACAAGACACGTTTGCTTGTGCTAGTAAGTATGGCTCCGGAGAGAAAGACCTCAGCTGTGGCTTTGTCAAAAATGTGTGTACAGCTTGTGCGTCAGTCACCAAAAATATGCGTCAGTCACCAAAAATGCGCTTTGTTGAGGGCAGACCCTAGCTGTGCCTTGCTTACAATAAGCTGTGAGTGTGCAGGTCTGACACTGCTGAGTTTACACTGCAAGTTCACACTGCTGTATGCTGTGTGCAGGTCTGACACTGCGAGTTCACACTGCTGAGTTCACACTGCAGTAAGCTGTGAGCGTGCAGGTCTGACACTGCTGAGTTCACACTGCAAGTTCACACTGCTGTATGCTGTGTGCAGGTCTGACACTGCTGAGTTCACACTGCTGTGAGCGTGCAGGTCTGACGCTGCTGAGTTCAGTGTGTGTAACATTTGTAAACTATGCACCGCCATCTCACGATGCAAACGAAAAAATAATGTCTTTTGACCTAATGCCCATCCTTTCCATCCCTGATCAAAAATATTGGACGTTAGGTCGGGCAGTAGGTATATAATGCTAGATCATCCAATGCCCATTTCCGACCTTGTACCAGGATAACCCTGGTTGCCTCGTCGTCTGTTCCAGGCATCAGATCATTCACCAGACCTCACTGTCTAGCCGAGAATTTACTAATGAGCAAAATGCATCATTACTTATGATGTAAAATGAACAAAATGCATAATTACTAATAATGTAAAATAAACAAAACCGACTTCACTCAACAAGGGCCCCTTGATTGGCACTACTAGCTTCTCAGACAAGATAGATTAAACCCTCTCAACAAATAACCAGCTTGCTGATCACCCCACAATTTTCTTATGCTGCTCTCTTGGCAATCATCTTAAAAGGGGGCAATGATTGCAGAGGGGGTTATCTGGGCAAACGCCAAAACATGCTCCTTTCTGCATGAAAGGTGCAGCTACTCACACGTCACTTCGTCAAATTGGACCAACCTAGCTTTTAACTGATGCTGACTTTATAAGCTACCCGAGCATGTGCTCAGATTTAGACAAGTCGCCCTGCGTACAGGATGACAGGAATAAAAGCACACGTCGTGCACCTGTACCCTGGATGAGTGCTTTCCAGGGGGAATGGCACATTAATTTGCATATCTCGCCAATCACTTGATCTTTTTGCTCCATTGTTTTTGCGATGATCTTTGTTTATTATAAAGACTTCAAAACATTTTAAATCACCGGGTTTGGTGCGCTGGCTGGTCAGATACAGCATATGGCTGCTCAAAAAGTAGGGTTCACGCCGCGGCCGATTAGGTATGGGCCCCCTGATTTGCACATTTCAAGATCAGCTGCATTGGAATCTACATGTCAGAGCTGAGCTTGAAACGTGCAAATTAGGGGGCCCATACCCTAGGAGCATGCAAAAATCGTACCATAACTTTCCCCTTAACTCTACTCGCATCACGATTCAGTTTTTGGACGAGCCTGCAAAACCCCTATAGAAACTTTTTCTGTGGTGGATGCTTTTTACGGATCTTCATACTTCAGTATCCTTCATCATGTGGAAAATGTCTCGGCTGCCTGCTTGTATTCTTCTACACTACTGCCTGCTTACAATCTACACTACTGCTTGCTTACATTCTACACTACTGCCTGCTTACATTCTACACTACTGCCTGCTTATACTCTTCTACACTACAAATGTCGTTCTTAAATTACCGCATTGGGATCGCAATCATCTCAACCTTATTCCACTGCCTAAGAGCACACGCTTAGGCTTATACGCATAGGCCACTGGAAGTCTGATTGCCAGAGAAATGGAGCTCGTACATATAATTGACAAAGGGTTGCCTTTGTCTGAGATACCAGTCTGGACATTTGGAGGCATACGTGTTTTGTTTGAAGACATAATACCCTCCCATTTTCTCATCTACTCTGCCTCGTGCTTTTCCTTACCCACACGACCGTCACAACTCAGCTTCCAAAGGGTTGCTTCTTTTCCCTTCACTCCCTTACCCTCTTAGCCCCTGACTTTCATGCAAAAAAGCTCCTTTGCATAAGGCCATACACAAGGTTGGCACTTTTCATCTGGCACGCTCTGAGGCAGCTTTACTAATTCCTGTCCCTCCTCTTCCTTATACACACATTGTAAAGTTGGCCCGGGCTTACCTTCTGAACCTGGGAGCACTGAATCCAAACGCGTTCAGGGTCAGCTTTTACTACTTCAATTATGATGCCGCAGGGATTGCACACCTGTTTACTTACACGTGTGCTTTTACACAAGGAGGCTTCAAAGCGTTGAGTTTATTTTTCCCACTGGATACTGCAGAAATAACGCACCTGTTCGTCACTTGCATGCGTGCTTGTGCAAAAGGCGTCAAAGAGACACTTATTCTTCCCACTGGATACTGCAGAAATTACACACCTATTTGTCACTTGCATGCGTGCTTGTGCAAAAGGCGTCAAAGAGACACTTATTCTTCCCACTGGATACTGCAGAAATTACACACCTGTTTGTCACTTGCTTGTGTGCTTGTGCAGGAGGAGGCTTCTGCAAAGCGGTCGGCCAGCCTTGCTGCTTACACCGACCTAAAAAACAGGTTGCTCACCATGAACCTGTTGCTGCTGATCGTGGGCAGTGGGGTGACTGCCCTCTTGTCTCAGGGCGACAAGGACACAGTGCTGACATTTGCTGCGGGTGGTGGAGCAGGTGCGGCATGTGGTATGGGATGAAGAAATGGGGGGGTGTGTTGTGACTGCCCTCTTGTTTCAGGGCGACAAGGACACAGTGCTGACGTTTGCTGTGCGGGTGAAGGAGCAGGTGCGGCATGTGGTATTGAGGAACAGCAATTCAATTGTGCAAATGCTGGTGGCAAACAGCGGCATTCTCTACACCGATGTGTTGTTCCTGTGGCTTCTGCTGCAAAGATTGGTTAGCATGGCCTTGGGGGTGGAAGCATGGGGTTCACGACAAACAACGGCATGGGAACCAGACTAGATGTGCTGTACGTGTGGCTTCTGCTGCTGCAAAGAGTGGACAGCAAGGCCTTGGGGGG
>Ga0307966_1004797_pt1 | contig 10048 bp, 9 predicted proteins | sample OrgLakmetagen646_FD_203141 | JGI IMG/M metagenome (GOLD analysis project Ga0307966, IMG submission 203141) | Saline water microbial communities from Organic Lake, Antarctica - #646 | ecosystem: Environmental > Aquatic > Non-marine Saline and Alkaline > Saline | place: Antarctica: Organic Lake... | reverse complement strand
TGTTGATGCCAGTGCCAACGGCGGTGCCGCCCAGGGGCACCTCGGCCACCCGCGGCAGCGCTGAGGAGAGGCGGTCGATGCCATAGCGGACAGCTGCGGCATAGCCCCCGAACTCCTGGCCCAGCGTCACCGGAGTCGCATCCATCAAGTGGGTGCGCCCGGACTTGTACACTTTCGAGAACTCGGCCGCCTTGGCCTCGAGTGAGGATGCCAGGGCCTCAAGCGACGGCACCAGGTCATTGACCAGCGTGGACGCCGCCGCCACATGAACGGACGTGGGAAAGACGTCATTGCTGGATTGAGAGGCGTTGACGTGGTCGTTGGGGTGCACCTCGCGGCCCAGGCTGCGACTGGCGAGGGTGGCGAGTACCTCGTTGGTATTCATGTTCGAACTGGTGCCGGACCCGGTCTGGAAGACGTCCACGGGAAAGTGCTCATCGTGCACGCCTGCGGCCACCTCGTCGGCGGCCGTGGCGATGGCGTCGGCCACGTCGGCCTCCAGCACCCCCAGTTCCTCGTTGGCGCGTGCGGCCGCCTTCTTCACGCGTGCCAGTGCCTCGATGTGGCGGCGCTCGAGCGTGATGCCGGACAGGGGAAAGTTGTCGACGGCGCGTTGCGTCTGGGCCCCGTAGAGGGCGTCGGCGGGCACCTGCACCTCGCCCATGGTGTCGTGTTCAGTGCGGTACTCAGCCATGGATCCCATTGTGTCAGGCTTCGCGGGTCATGACTGGTGTGGGCCTCACTCCAGCTCGGCAGTGCGCGGTGGATTGGCGCCCGAGCGTGACACGGTGATGGCCGCAATATGCGCGCTGCGTTCCAGAATCTGCTGCAGGACGGCGGAGTCGATGCTGCGCAGTGCCTCACGCTTGTCCCCACCCAACACGTCCGCCGACCACAGCCCATCGATCAGCCCGCCCATGAAAGAGTCGCCCGCGCCTACGGTGTCCGCGACCTCCACGCGGGGCGCCGTCACCGTGACCGTGCGACCATCGTGGAGGTAGGCGGACGCGCCCTCACCGCCGCGGGTGACAATGACCATGGCTGGACCCTCATGCATGAGCCAGCCCCGTGCCACATCCTCAGGTGCGGTGTCCGGGGCAAGCCATGCGAGATCCTCGTCGGAGACCTTGACCACGTCGGCCAGAGCGACCACGCGTTCGATGGACTGGCGTGCCGTGCGGGGATCCCCCATCAGTGCGGGGCGTGCGTTGGGGTCATACGTGATGGTGGAGGTGGGCCGCAGTGCCCTCACCATGTCGATCACTGTCGCTGCCCCGGGAGCGAGGACAGCGCCGATTGATCCAGTGTGCACCACCAGGGGGCCTGGGCGAGGCGAGGCTTGGGGGCTCACGGCCCAACTCAGGTCAAAGTCGTACTGTGCGACGCCGTTGGCGTCCAGGTTCGCCACCGCCACGGAAGTGCGCAGCGCAGATTCGGAGCCGCGCGCCAACGCCACTGTGGACTCCTCCAGATGGTCGCGAATGAGCGTGCCGTGCTCATCGAGGCCTATCCACGCCAGCAACTCGACGTCCCGGTCCAGCCGTCCCAGTCCGATCGCGACGTTGGCGGGTGACCCGCCCGGATGCGCACTCTCCTCACCGGAGGGGCGACGCACCATGTCCACGAGCGCCTCGCCGATGACCAGCGCGTGGCCGTTCATGCCTGGTGACTTTGCTGGTCAGACTCGTCGTCGTCATCGCCCACGTCGGTAGCCACGGCCACCACTCCGGCATCGGCGGGGTCATCTCCACGCGCCTCGGCAATCCGATCGCGGGCGCCGTCCAGCAGGTCCTGGCAGCGGGCGGCCAAGGCCTCTCCGCGCTCCCACAGGCCCAGCGACTCATCGAGGGTGGGCGTTCCCGCCTCCAGCTTGGCGACGATCGCGATGAGTTCATCGCGCGCCTGCTCGTAGGTCAGTTCGCCCGGATCGGAGTGCTTGTCAGTCATGAACCTCACGCTACCGCGTCATAATGGGGCATTTCCCCCTTCTCATTCAGTGAAGACTGACTTTCACAATGGGGTGAAAAGACATGGACAGCGACCACAACGCAGGGCAGACGGCTGTGGCCAAGATCAAGCGAGCACGGCACCCGCAGACAACCGACCACGAACTGGCAACTCTGGCGCGGTCTGAGGAGTCGATGGTCCGCGCGGTGGTCGCGGAGCGCTCCGAAACGCCGATCACCACCCTCCTGAAGTTGGCGGATGACGAGTCGGTATCAGTGCGCGCAGGGCTGGCGCGCAATCAACGCGAGGACCTTCCGCTCGAGTTGCGGGATGACCTCGCGCGAGACTGGTCACCTGAGGTCTTGCTGGCGTTGCTGCGCAATCCGATGGTGCCGGACTCGATTGTGGCGAAGCTGTCGCGCTCGCGCCAGCGTGACATTGCGAACGCGGCACGCAAGCGGCTGTCCGGCAAGGGTTTCTTCAAGGCGTCCGCCCTGCGGCGCGCAGAGGCCATGCCGGGCTGAGTGGCCGCGTACGCCACCGGGTCGGGCCGCCACGTCGGCGGTGCGGGCCGTCACTAATCTCACGCTTCCGCGTCATCATGGGGCGCCTACCGCGTCTCATGACAGTGAGGACGACTTTCACAATGGGGTGAGACAAAAAATGTACAGCGAAAACTACTCGCGTCAGACAGCGCTGGCGGGCGCCGAACGCGCACGCGCCCCTGAGACGACGGACCACGAGCTCGCCGCATTGGGCCGCTCGGAAGAGGTCATGGTCCGTGCGACGGTCGCCGAGCGCGTCGAGACACCGTTGACAGTGCTGCTGAAACTCGCGGAGGATGACGCAACGTCCGTGCGTGCTGGCCTGGCACGCAATGAGCGTGAGGATTTGCCGCTCGAGGTGCGCGAAGATCTCGCCAAGGACAAGGCCCCGGAGGTGCAACTGGCATTGGTGCGCAACCCGGCCGCCCCAAACTCCGTCATCGTCACGCTGTCGCATTCGCGGCAGCGTGACATTGCGAATGTGGCACGCAAGCGGCTGTCCGAGCAGGGCGCTAGGGCCGCCATTCTTGGGCGGGTGGGGATCGCGACCAGCTGAGGGGGTCGCGATCCCTGCCCGCTCTACGCATCTCCACCACGGTGCGGGGTGAGGTGACGGCATCACCGTGCACGCGGCTAGACTTCCGTGCGGCAGGAAGGACGACCCGATGCACAGCCACAGTTCCGCACCGTACGCATCCATAGCGACCGACGACCGGATCAGAGTGATCCGCGCCGCATTGGCCGACGGGCGCGACCTGATCTATTTCGACGACCCCGATACGGGGTTGCCTGCGCAGCGCGCGAGCGATCGCCGCGACGCCGGTCCACGCTCCGACACCGCAGAGTTGCGCCAGGACCCGCTCACCGGAGAGTGGATCACCATCGCGAAGTCGCGCCAAGGCCGTGTGATGTTGCCGCCCGCCCACCTCGATCCGCTCGCCCCTCAGACCCCCGCCAACCCCTCCGAGATTCCCGACCGCTATGACGTGGCGGTGTTTGAGAACCGTTCGCCGTCGTTCGGGCCCACGCTCGGCGATGCGGCGCCGAGCGGCATCGGCCTGGAGCGGTCGGTCCAGTCCCATGGTCGCTGCGAGGTGGTGTGCTTCGCCCCGGAGTATGAGGGCTCGTATGCCACCCTGGGAGAGACGCGGGTGCGCACCGTGATCGAGGCGTGGGCGCACCGCACGGCCGAACTGTCGGGGCTTCCCGGAGTGCGACAGGTGTTTCCCTTTGAGAACCGGGGTGAGTCCATCGGTGTCACGCTGCACCACCCCCACGGTCAGATCTACTCCTACCCGTATGTCACCCCCCGCACCAAGCGATTGCTCGCCGCGATCCGCGAGTATGGCCCCCACTTGATGGCGGACGTGCTGGACCGAGAGCGCTCGGGGCCACGTGTGGTCGCGAGCGGGGAGCATTGGACCGCGTTTGTGCCGTACGCCGCGCGGTGGCCTATCGAGGTTCACCTGCTGCCGCATCGTCACGTGCCGGACCTGGCGCTCACGACGCTCGCCGAACGCGATGAGCTGGCGCGCATGCATCCCCGCGTGCTGCGCGCCATCGATGCGCTGTACGAGACGCCGACGCCTTACATCTCCGCCTGGCATCAGTCGCCGGTGGGCGCCGAGGACGTCAGGCTCATGCTGCAGATCACCAGCCCACGGCGGGCCGAGGACAAACTCAAGTTCCTGGCGGGCTCGGAGGCGGCCATGGGCGCGTGGGTGGGCGACCTGGTGCCGGAGTCCATTGCCGCCGCGTTGCGGGAGGCCATCGAGGCGGTGTGACGTGGGGTCAGCCCCGCGCAAACCCGAGCGCCGTCACTGCGCGGTGGTCGTGAACTCTCCTTGAGCCACGCGCACTCGCACAGCATCGCCGGCGCTGACGGATGCGGCATCCCTGATGACGACGCCGGTCGCGCCGCGCGCGACGGCGTACCCGCGGTCCAGCGTTGACTGTGGGCTGAGCGCACGCAGTGACGCGGTGAGCTCACCGCGCTGGGCATCGGCCGTGTGCAGGGTCTGCACCAGTGCGTGTCCGGCGGATACCTGAAGTCGTTTCACATGGTCGCGATAGGGCTCGAGCATGCGCCACGGCTCCCGCCACGCGGGGCGGGAGAGGAAGCTCTCCAATCCGCGCGACTCGCGCTCCCACAGTTGTGTCACCGCGTGCGCCATCGCCCTGCGTGCCTGACTGACCGCTGCGCGCTCCTCGGCGGCATCGGGAACGATCGACTTGCCGGCATCGGTCGGCGTGGACGCACGGTAGTCGGCCACCAGGTCCAGCAACGGCGAGTCTTTCTCGTGGCCGATGGCGCTCACCAGCGGGGTCTCGCAGGCCGCCGCTGCGCGCACCAGCGTCTGGTCGCTGAATGGCAGCAGGTCCTCGAGCGAGCCGCCGCCGCGCGCCACCACGATCACGTCGACGTCCGGGTGCGCGTCCAGTTCGCGAATCGCGGCGGTGGTCTCGGGCACACACCGCGCTCCTTGCACCGTGACGCGCCGGATCTCGAAACGCACGCTGGGCCAGCGCGCGGTGGCGTTGACCACGACGTCGTGCTCGGCGTCGCCTTGATTCGCACACACCAGGCCCACCACGTTCGGCACCAGCGGCAACGCTTGCTTGCGTTCAAGCGAGAACAGTCCTTCGGCCGCCAGCGCCTCCTTGAGTGCTTCGATGCGTGCGAGCAGGTCGCCCAGTCCCACGGTCCGAACAGTCCGGCCCTGCATCTGGAGGTCGCCGTTCTTGGTCCACCAGCTGGGCTTGGAATGGATGACAATCCGTGCACCGTCCTCCAGGGGCACCCCCAGCTTCTCCACCTCGGTGGCGGGCAAGGTGGCCTTGAGCGACATGTTCTCTTCCGTGTCGCGCAGCGTGAGGAACACCATGTGCTTCCAGCGCTTGACGTTCAGCACCTGCCCCTCGACCCATACCGGCGACATGCGGGCCACATACTCGCCGATCTTGGGCGACAGTACGCTCACTGGCCACGGCCGGTCCGCGCTGGTCTGCGCGGCGGTGGCTGGCAGCGTGGTCGCGGGGGGTGGGTCGGCTGGCGTGTCGTTCACCGGCATGGTGGTACCTGAGTCACGCGAGTGCTGGCAGGGCGAGCGTGCCCACGAAGGCAATGGTCACCACTAGGGTGATGACGCGCAGGGTGGTCCGAGACATGCCGTCAGTCTACGGGGCACTTGCGCGGGGACCGTAGACTGAAGGCATGTCCCACACCACAGACAAGCGTGTCCTGCTCGCCGCTCCCCGCGGATACTGCGCGGGTGTTGACCGCGCGGTGATCGCCGTGGAGAAGGCCCTGGAGTTGCACGGCTCGCCCATCTACGTGCGCAAAGAGATTGTGCACAACAAGTATGTCGTCGAGACGCTCACCGAGCGTGGAGCGGTCTTCGTGAACGAGACCGACGAGGTCCCCGAGGGGGCGCGCGTGGTGTTCTCCGCCCATGGAGTGTCCCCGGCAGTGAAGGAATCGGCCGCGGCTCGGAACCTGGCCACCATCGACGCCACGTGCCCGTTGGTGACGAAGGTCCACAAGGAGGCAGTCCGGTTCGCCCGCGCCGAGCAGACCATTCTCTTGATTGGCCACGATGGCCACGAAGAGGTCGAAGGCACGGCGGGTCATGCGCTCGCGCACACGATTGTGGTGAACTCACCGGAGGATGCCGACCACGTGGAGGTCAAGGACCCGGACAACGTGGTGTGGCTGTCCCAGACCACCTTGTCCGTGGACGAGACCATGGAGACAGTGGCGCGACTGCGCGCACGCTTCCCCAACCTTCAGGATCCACCCAGCGACGACATCTGCTACGCGACGCAGAACCGCCAGGTGGCGGTCAAGAAGATGGCCCCCGAGTGCGACCTGCTGATCGTGGTGGGGTCGGCGAACTCGTCGAACTCAGTGCGCCTGGTCGAGGTGGCACTGCAGGCCGGCGCAAAGTCCTCGTACCGGGTCGATCGACACACCGAGGTGCAGGACGACTGGTTCGATGACGTCGTCACCGTCGGCGTCACCTCCGGTGCGTCTGTTCCGGAGATCCTGGTGCGCGACGTGCTCGATGACCTCGCGGCCCGTGGCTACGAGACGGTGGACGAGGTGCGTACGGCGACCGAGGACCTGATGTTCTCGCTGCCCAAGGAGATTCGCGCGGACCTCAAGTCCAAAGAGGCCGAACGCGCCATGCAGGCCTGAGCCTGCCAGCCTGAGCCTCCCGGCTGGCACCTGAGCCTCCCGGCCTTAAGTGCACCCCGTCACCCCCAAGTGGAGCGTGAGGGTTGCTGTGGGAGGGGGTGCATCTCCTAGTGGAGCGTGAGGGTTGCTGTGGGAGGGGGTGCATCTCCTAGTGGAGCGTGAGGGTGGAACGAGGCTAGTCCTCGTCGGGATTCCGTTCGTCGGTGTCCTGGGACAGTTCCCGCGCTTGCGGCAAGCGCGGGACATTGTCCACGAGCGATGGTGAATCCGACGCAGTGATCTGCTGAAGCGAGGCGAACTCGCGGGCCTTGGGTAGCACCCGTCGCTCCATCGACCCGACCATGTCGTTGTAGGAGCGACCCGCATTGTCGATCGCCTTGCCGACTTTGGCCAAGTGCTCCCCCATCTTCGACAGGCGATCATAGAGTTCACGGCCCGTGTCGAGCACCTGCTGCGCATCCTTCGCCAGCGTTTCCTCACGCCACGCGAGTGCGACCGTGCGCAGCATCGCCACCAATACGGTGGGCGTGGCGATGACGACGCCCTTGCCATATGCCCACGCCAGCAGTCCAGGGTCGCGCTCAGTGGCCACCTGCAGGAACGACTCGGCGGGCAGGAACAGCACCGAGAAGTCGATCTTCGACTCGAACTGGTCACGGTAGGACTTCGAGTTCAGCTCCGACACGCGCTTGCGCACGTTCTCGACGTGTCGTGCCGCATGGGTCTCGTAGTCGCTGTCCTCCGCTTCCATGTCGAGCAGTGCGTCAAGCGGAGTCTTGGCATCGACCACAATTCGCCTGCCGCCCGACAGGTTCACAATCATGTCGGGTCGCAACCGGCTGCCCTCATCGTCGGTCCCTGACTCCTGCTCAGCGAAGTCCACTCCGTTGACGAGGCCTGCCACTTCGACGACACGCTTGAGGTGCAGTTCTCCCCAGCGGCCGCGTACCTCCGGTCGTCGGAGCGCGGAACGCAGACTCTCCGTCTGTCGGCCGAGGGTCTCTGAGGTGTCGAGCATGCGACGGATCTGCTCGGTGAGTTGAGCCTGCGTCTCGGCGCGTGCCCGGTCGGCCTCGGTGGTCTGCTTCTTCACGTCCTCGAGCGCCTTGGCCATCGGCTCCACGAGCTGCTTGACGGCAGCCTCTCGTTTGGCGAGTTCCTCCTGATTGGACTGCTGCGCCCGGGTGAGCCGCTCGTTCGCGATCTGCAGGAAGGATTCCTGGTTGGCCTTCAATGCCTCCGAGCTCAGCGCCTGGAACTGCTCGCGCAGGGCCTGGTGGTCGCCCTTGATCTGCTCGACGTACCGCGCGTGCTCGGCGCGCAACGATTCCTCGCGCTCTTTCAGCGACTCGCTGCGCGCTCTCTCAAGTGCCAGGTCAGTGCGGATCTTGGTGCCATTGCGTGCGGCGAGCGCATACCCCGATGCCAGGCCAACCACGAGTGCGGCGATCCCTATCACGATCTCCATCATGGGCATCAGCCTCGCACATGCCGCCGACATTCACGTCGACCATCCGTGACCTTGGTCACATACATTCAGTGAATTGCCAGGTCTACGGTGGGAAGAACGAATGCGGCCCCCGATCGCGGAGGCGATTTGTCCTTTTTAGCACTATTGTGGTGGAGCCGAGGCGCCACCGCGCACGTAGGTTCGCGAATCCGAAACCCGGGCTCGCGACTATCCGGGCCCCCACCGGGGTCACGAGGAGGAATAGTGAAAATCAATAAGTCCATCGTGAAGGGTGCGGCGTTCGCGAGTACAGCGGCCCTCATCCTGGTGGGATGCTCGGGAGACCCCGAGTCCGACACCACTGCTGACGGCACCACGGCCGCAAGCGAAGCAATCATCCTGGCGAACGGATCCGAGCCAGAGAACCCGCTGATCCCGACCAACACCAACGAGGTGGGCGGCGGCAGGATTCTCGACTCCATCTTCGCCGGCCTGGTCTACTACGACGCTGAGGGCACCGCCCACAACGACGTCGCCGAATCCATCGAGCAGATCGACCCCACCAAGTACGAGGTCACGATTGCAGAGGGCTGGCAGTTCACCAACGGTGAGCCCGTCACGTCGAGCTCCTTTGTCGATGCCTGGAACTATGGCGCACTGCTGAGCAATGCCCACAACTCGAGCTACTTCTTCGAGGACATTGAGGGCTTCAGCTGGGATGAGGACTCGGAACTGACCGGTCTCGAGATCATCGATGAGCAGACGTTCACGATCACCCTGAACAAGCCTGCCTCCGACTTCCCGCAGCGCTTGGGCTACTCGGCGTTCTACCCGCTACCAGCGGTCGCGCTCGAGGACATGGAGGCTTTCGGCCAGATGCCGATCGGCAATGGCCCCTACATGATCGATGGCGAGGACGCATGGCAGCACGATGTGCAGATCGACCTCACGGTCAATCCTGATTACCAGGGCGAGCGTGTGCCTGATAACGATGGTCTGAGGTTTACGTTCTACGCAAGCCAGGACGCCGCCTATGCAGACCTGCTGGCCAACAACCTGGATGTGCTCGATGGCATCCCGGACTCGGCACTCGCCACCTACGAGTCCGATCTGGGCGACCGTGCGATCAACCAGCCCGCAGCCGTCTTCCAATCCTTCACGATTCCGGAGCGGCTCGACCACTTCTCGGGCGAGGAAGGACAACTGCGCCGCATGGCGCTGTCAATGGCGATCAACCGTGAGCAGATCACGGATGTGATCTTCGAGGGCACCCGCACCCCCGCCTCCGACTTCACCTCTCCGGTGGTCGACGGCTGGAGCGAGTCCCTTGAGGGCGGCGAGGTGCTCGAGTACAACGAGTCCGAGGCGCAGGCCGCGTGGGCCGAGGCCAACGAAATCAGTCAGTGGGACGGCACCTTCGAACTGGCCTACAACGCCGACGGTGGCCACCAGGCCTGGGTCGACGCGACGGTCAACTCGATCCGCAACGTGCTCGACATTGAGGTGGAGGGCTACCCCTACGCCACCTTCGCCGAGCTCCGCGAGGACGTCTCGACCGATGCCATCCAGACCTCTTTCCGCACTGGTTGGCAGGCCGACTACCCAGGTCTGTACAACTTCCTGGGACCGCTCTACGCCACCAATGCCGGCGCGAATGACGGCGACTACTCGAACTCCGAGTTCGACGCACGGCTCGAGGCGGGCATCACGGCGGAAGACCCCGCCACTGCCAATGACGAGTTCCAGGCGGCGCAGGAAATCCTCCTCGAGGACCTTCCCGCTATCCCGCTCTGGTATGCGAACGTGAACGGCGGTTACTCCGAGAGCGTGTCGAACGTCGTGTTCGACTGGCACTCGGTTCCGTTGTACTACGAGATCACCAAGAACTAGGCATGAAAACGTTGGCCC
>Ga0307966_1004795_pt1 | contig 10049 bp, 8 predicted proteins | sample OrgLakmetagen646_FD_203141 | JGI IMG/M metagenome (GOLD analysis project Ga0307966, IMG submission 203141) | Saline water microbial communities from Organic Lake, Antarctica - #646 | ecosystem: Environmental > Aquatic > Non-marine Saline and Alkaline > Saline | place: Antarctica: Organic Lake... | reverse complement strand
CGGTGGTTGAGGCGTTGGAATCTCGTGGCTATGACCGTGGCTCTATTTTACTGGTCGATTATTCGGCGCATAATTTGCGTCAGGCGGGGGTGATGCCGCCCCTGAGCCAAGCAGTGGCGGAGTTTGAGGGCTGTCCTGTCCTGGCTTTGGACACCGATCAATACTTCGATCCAGAATGGTTTTACGATAGCCCACTGCCTCCGGCCTTACAGCAAGAGCCGCAGCTTTTTTCCGAAGTGCGCCGATCGGCACAACTGGCGGAAGGGGAGCAGGCGCGAAAAAGTTTCCTGGCCAAGCCATTGCTCTTCGAAGTGGACTTCTGGATCAATTTAGCGGTTGGTGTGGATGATCCTGCGCTCGGGATCGATGGTGCCTTGGCGAATGCGACACTCTGGAACGTCAGCAATAGCCGACGTTTCCTGACTAACCAAGCGACCGCATCAGCGGCGGTGGCCGAGATAGCGGCCATACCCGAACTGCAGGAGCGATTGGTTTTGAGTTTCATCTCCTTGGAGCGCTATCAGTTTATCGCCGGGCCGTTTTTCAACTCGATCTACACTCGTTCCGAGCCCCGGCTCTGGATGAGTAGCGACCCTGTCGCCCTGGATCGGTTACTCTATGATCGGATGAATGCGATGCGCCTACTTGAAGGCTTTCCCGAAATTGAGCCTTTGCCGAGGCAGTTGCCTTTTGCGGCGAGTTTAGGCTTAGGGGAGTTTGAGCGTGATCGAATCCGGATAGTCCCCGTTCCGCTACCGAAGAGTGGCGTGCGTGTGCGCTCCCGTCCGACAATATCCGTGCCATCGGCTGTCGAAGTGCGGGAGGAAAGATCTTGGCTGCGGCGCATCACACCGTGGTAGATTTAAGACTTTCTGTGCCCTTAGCGCAGAAACACCTTGAATTTCAGGGTAAAGCAGACTTCTTTTCTCTGCATTATGGAAATCGCGGACTATTATCCGATCCTTGTTCAAATTGTAATCGCTGCCAGTATCGGCGCGGTTGTTCTTGTCGCGTCTCATATTTTCGGACAGCGCGGGACGGACTCGGCGATCAAAAATACTCCTTACGAGTGTGGGATGTTGGCCGAAGGTTCGGGGCATGCCCGGTTTGCGGTCAAGTTCTACGTCACCGCGATGCTTTTCATCCTTTTTGATATTGAAGTTGTTTTCCTGATTCCATGGGTGCTTGTTTTTCGCGAGTTCCTGGCGGCGAATCTACCCATTCTCATGCCCGGTTTCTTCTTCCTTTTCGTTCTTGTACTTGGGCTTTTCTATGAGTTGAAAAAAGGTGCGATCGAGTGGGATCAGTGATTCGTTTAAATTACAGTTGATGATTGCCAGTTTTCCTATCTCCAGTCTTACTGGGCAGTAACGATTTTAGATCCCCTTTTTTTTCGGAAGCTCCGTTCAAGCCTACATGCGCATAGATAGATACATCGCCCAATCCAGAGTCATTGATATTGAAAGCACGGATTTTGAAAGTGCGATATCTGAGTTACTCGAAGTCTGCGATGTGACCAAAGAAAAAGGTCTCACGAAGAAAGGGCTTCTCGCTGAGTTACTCGACCGCGAGCGCCAGATGACGACTTATTTGGGCAATGGCGTTTGCCTGCCGCATGCCCGGGTCAAGATGAAGCGGCCTTACATGGTCGCAGTCGGCCGCTGTCCCAACGGCCTAGTCTACGACGGGCAAAGAGAGTATCAGCAGATCCGCTACATCTTCTTGTTACTCGCTTCGGAGAGTGCTCGCAGCTACCTCTACAGCCTCGCTTCGCTCGCTCGCGTCTTTCAGGACAATAGCCACATGGCCCGGCTTCAAGCGGCGAGTACGATTGTAGACTTTCGTAAAGAATTAAAGCTGGTCTTTGCCGGTGAGGAGGAAAAGCCGCGCCGACGTCACAACCGCTTCAACAATCTGATTTTGCGCGAAGCTGCCAAGATTGCCAAAGGCGCGCAGTGCACGTCCGTCCTCGTTTTTGCCGATACCTTTGGAGGCGGCATCGAATTTGGTAAAATCTTTAAAGCTTTCAAAACCGTGCTGATCGCCCATGGCACCTCCGAGGCCGCGACCGAGCGTGAGGAGATCGACGCCGTTATACCGATTCGCTCCTACAGCAATCACCGGTTCTCGCAATTGCGCAGTGCCGTCCTCATCGGGCTGACCCGAAGCATTTTTTCGAGTAGTGATCGCCTTTGCTGTATTGGCGGACTCCCCCAGAGCAACCAGTTCGACAGCATCACGGTGGTCGATGTCGAGCGTGAGTTTGATACCATGCTCGCCAGTAAGTCGGACATGCTACCCGCCAGCGTAAAGCCAGAAGTGATCGAGCGTGTGCTTGCGATTGCGACCGAGCTCGCTGTGGAAGGGCGCGAAGGGCATCCCGTGGGCTGCCTCTTTACCCTCGGGAATTCCGATCAGATCTCGCAATACACCAAGCCGTTAATCCTCAATCCATTTTATGGCTATAAAGACGAGGATCGCAATATACTGAATCCCTTCATGGATGAGACGGTTAAAGAGCTTTCCTCGATTGACGGCGCTTTTATCATCCGGGGCGATGGCGTGCTGGTTTCCGCCGGCTCGCTCATTCACGCCCCCGACTATAACCATGATCTCCCCAGCGGCCTCGGTAGCCGCCACGCCGCTGCTGCATCGATTACGCAAGCAGTGGATTGCCTCTGCATCGTCGTTTCCGGTAGCACTGGGCAGGTCACGCTCTTTCGCCGTGGTAAGATGCTGCCACTGATTGAGAAAGCTTTGATTCGCAACTCTTAGGGAGCGCGTAAGTCGCTGTTTCGTTCGGGCGAATGCGATGGTCGCAGTCATCTGATGGATCGGGGCTTGCCGATTTTTTTTAAAAGTGACGATCCAGGGAAACGAAATCTGTCGTAATCAGATCATTCCGTTTTTTTGCATCTGTTTCAGCTTATTTGCGTCGACTACGTCGGGGGCGCGTTTGTCTTTGCCGGCGGTTTTATTGTAGCGACCGGTGACTTTGTCCCTCTCGTAGCGGGTAAATCCGTGCTTTTCGACATTTTCGTCCGACAGCTTATTTTTGGTCGATCCCTCGGTGTATCGGCTGGAGACATTAGGGGCGTGGAAGACCTTACGCACGGGGTTGCCCGTCTTCGGGTGGGTCTTGAGCGCCTCGTCGGCCATTCGCTGAATGTATTCAAAGGCCTCGCCGTCGGAGCCGTCGGGGAGAATTTCCTGGTAAATGTAGGTGGGCATTGGTGAAGGAGGGATGAGACTTGAGACTTGAGACTTGAGACTTGAGACTTGAGACTTGAGACTTGAGTGAGGGAGGATTTAGGGATATGGGATATGAGATGAAGGATGTGTGAAAAATCTACGAAACAAGTTACGAGATGACTCGCAATCCGAATCTTCGCATCCCCCCGCATGAAAGGCTCCACTTTACGCGGCTTGATCTTGGGAGAATTCGTCCTCTGTCCTCTGTCACTAAGGTCTCAGGTCTCAAGCCTCAGGTCTAAGGTCTCAGGTCTCAAGCCTCCGTCCCCGCATCCCGTAACTCTACCGTCATAAAATCAAATTGTAGCTTGCATGGAATAGGGGTCAAAGTAAGTTGCCTGAGTTTTAAGGCGGTCGAGTTTCGACTGTGAAACCAATATGCAAAACACAAACGTAGCCTACGATAGCAAAGTGGAGGGTGAAATCATTGTCACTCAAGCGGATGCTGTGATTAATTGGATTCGGAAGCATTCGGTATGGCCGATGCCGATGGGGCTGGCTTGCTGCGCGATCGAATTGATGGCGGCGGGTGCTTCGCGTTTCGATATTTCCCGATTTGGGATGGAAGTGATGCGATTTTCTCCCCGGCAGGCCGATTGTATGATCGTGGCGGGCACCGTGACCTATAAAATGGCAGAGGTGGTGCGCCGTATCTACGAGCAAATGGCCGAGCCGAAGTGGGTCGTCGCGATGGGCGCCTGCGCCAGCACGGGCGGCATGTATCGCTCGTACGCAACTTTACAAGGAGTTGATCGAATTATTCCCGTCGATGTGTATGTCAGCGGTTGCCCACCTCGCCCCGAAGCACTGTTGGATGCGATGATTAAATTGCAGGACAAGATTGGCCGGGAGAACTCGGTCAAGAACTTGACCGCTCGAAAGGCCAAGCCCGCTGGAGCGGAATTGGTTGGAGCCGAAAAAGAAAGTTAAGCCATGGCCGAGAGCGAATTTGCTCAATTCAAAGAGCGTTTTGACTATCTGTCTGAACGCTCATCCTCCGATCATTTGGCGGTTAACTGCCCGGCTGACAAGCTGGTCGAGCTTTGCACCGTGCTGCGTGACGAACTCGCCTATGATCTTTTGGTCGATGTGACGGCAGTCGACTGGGATGCGCAAAGCCCACGGTTTACAGGGATTTACCATTTATTTTCGACAACCAAATACGATTATCTGCGAATTGCTGTCGATTGCGCGGACGACATTCACCCGAGCCTACCTACGCTGAGCGGGCTCTTTCCGGCGGCTAACTGGCATGAGCGTGAAACTTATGATCTGATGGGTATTCATTACGAAGGTCACCCCGATCTGCGTCGAATATTGATGTGGGATGCGTATCCCTACCACCCTTTGCGTAAAGATTTCCCCTTGGCCGGTATCGAAACGCCCCTGCCTGCGGCCGATGTGGCGGAGTCGACCAAGGCGAAGGTGCTTCCAGCTCCAATGATGGGCGGCCCATTCGTGTCCTCTGGCGATGGCCCCATGAGCCAAACCGAGCCCAGCGCTCGCGACGAGAGCTGGACAGAGCAAAAAGAAAAACCGATTCCGAGCGGTTCAGCGGATGGGGGCGATCGGGATTAACTTTTTTAGGAGAATGAATTATTTAACAAATATGACTGTATTCGACACGGCATCGCCCCCATCCTCGGGCCGACATGCCGAGTGTTCCTCCTACGCTTATCAGTCACGCACACCAGTGCGCTCCCTCTGCGCTCCGTCGTCAAGCTCGACATCTCGACTCCGTGAATCGCTCGGAATTTTAAGCGTGATGACGACTTTTAAATCGCTTCGCGAAGGTTCAGCGGATGGGGGCGATCACAATTAATTTATAAATATGGCCACGACCACAAAAGAAATTTCAGTCGGCGATCTAGGTGCGCGCAGCAGCGAAGCCGAGCCAACGCTTCAAGGCGAGACCATGGCGCTCAATGTCGGTCCCTCGCACCCGACTACGCACGGCGTGCTTCGTCTCAAAATGGAGCTCGATGGCGACGTCGTGAAAAGCTGCGATCCTGTGCTCGGCTACCTCCACCGCGGTGATGAGAAAATCGCGGAGAATATGACTTACAATCAATTCGTGCCATATACGGATCGATTGGACTACCTCGCACCGCTGGCCAATAACGTAGCCTACGCCATGGCAGTGGAAAAGCTCGCCGCCCTTGAGGTGCCCGAGCGTTGTCAAGCGATCCGTGTGCTCTGCTGCGAAATGGCGCGTATCTCTTCGCACCTGCTTGGCGTGGGGGTTTACGGGATGGATGCGGGCGCGTGGACGGTCTTTATGTATACGTTTACCGAGCGTGAAAAACTCTACACTCTCTTCGAGGAGCTTACGGGAGCCCGTTTCACGACTAGTTACACTCGGATCGGTGGCGTTGCGCGCGATATCCCCGATGGCTGGCTGGGGCGCGTGCTTGAGTTTTGCAAGGGCGTCCTGCCCGTGCTCGACCAGGTCGATAAGTTGCTCACCCGCAACCGTATCTTTATGGATCGTACCGTAGGCATCGGAGCGATTTCGAAAGAAGATGCCATCGCCTACGGTCTGACTGGCCCGAATCTCCGGGCTTGCGGGGTGGATCTTGATTTACGCAAGGACAAGCCGTACCTCGGCTACGATAAATTCGATTTCGAGGTGCCCGTCGGCACAACCGGCGATTGCTACGACCGCTATCTGATGCGCGCGGAGGAAATTCGCCAGAGTGTGTCGATCATCCGCCAGTGTATTGATCAATTTCCTGAAGGGAGCTACTATGCCGAGGATGCGAAGAAAATCTTTGCCCCTCAGAAAGCTAAAGTACTGACCAGCATGGAGGAGTTGATCCAAAATTTCATGATCGTGACGGAAGGGCCGCAAGTTCCAGCCGGTGAAGTTTACTTCGAAGCCGAAAATCCCAAAGGTGCACTTGGTTTCTTTATCGTGTCCAAGGGTGGGGGCGTGCCTTACCGCCTTAAGATCCGTGGCCCGTCCTTCTGTAATCTCAGCATACTCGACAAACTGATCCCCGGGCACTACCTGACTGATATCACAGTGATCCTCGGTTCGCTCGACTTCGTGATGGGGGAGTGCGACCGTTAGCCGACCGGCGACTATTAACTGAAAACCGGTAAACCGAGAATTCAATGAATTTAAAACCAGAAACAATCGAAAAGATCGACAAGCTCGTGCCGCGCTACCCGACGGTGCGCAGCGCCGCGCTGCCGCTTTGCCACTTGGTGCAGGAAGATCAGGGCTACCTCTCGAACGAAGCGATGGAATGGATCGCTGCGCGGCTCGATCTGCAACCGATCAATATAATCGAGATCGTTTCTTTTTACCCGATGCTTCGCACTGAACCGACCGGTGAGTATCACGTTCGCGTCTGCCGCACACTCCCTTGTGCGCTGGCGGGTGCTTATCAAACTTGCAAGCGTTTCGAAGAGGAATTCGGCTGCAAAGTCGGGCACACCAGCGAAGACGGCAAAGTGACTCTTGAATTCGTCGAGTGCCACGCTGACTGCGGTAAAGGCCCCGTCGTCATGGTCGGTGAAGACGAATATACCGACATCGATCCCGATAAAGCGGCCGAGATGGCAGCTAAAATGAAGAGCAGCGAACTCTCTAATGGCCTAAACGCATAATTTAATTTTCTAAACTGATACTATGACACCTCAAGAAACCAGGCTAATTTTCAAGCACATCGACGAAGAGGGTTACTCCAACGATATCGATTGCTACATGAGGAACGGCGGCTACGAGCAACTCAAGAAAGCCGTCACCATGAAGCCCGAAGACATTTGCGCAGATGTCCTCGCGTCCGGCGTGCGTGGGCGCGGTGGAGCGGGTTTCCCCGCGGGCATGAAATGGAAGTTTCTGGATCGTAAGTCAGGCAAGCCCATTTATCTCATCTGTAACGCCGACGAGTCTGAGCCCGGCACTTTTAAAGATCGCCAAATCATCCACCAGGATCCGCATCAGCTGATCGAAGGCATGATGTGTGCCGCTTTCGCCATTCAGGCCAAGCTCGCTTTTATCTATATTCGTGGTGAGTTCTTCCAGGGCTACAAGATCCTCGAACGTGCAATTGAAGAAGCGCGTGAGAAGAATTTCCTCGGCGATAACATTCTTGGGTCCGGTTATTCCTGCGACATTATCGTGCACCGCGGCGCGGGGGCTTACATCTGTGGTGAAGAAACCGGTCTGATCGAATCGCTCGAAGGCTTTCGCGCCAACCCACGGATCAAGCCTCCGTATTTCCCTGCGGCGCTCGGTGCGTATCAGTGCCCCACCATCGTGAATAATGTGGAGACGCTTTGCGACGTGAAGCACATCATCGATATGGGCGGCGAAGAATTTGCCAAGATCGGCACCCCCGGTAATACCGGCACCCGTATCTGGTGCGTCTCCGGGCATGTGCAAAAGCCCGGCTACTACGAGTTTGCCTGCGCTGACGTCACACTCGGCCAATTAATCTACGATGTCTGCGGTGGTCTCAAGCCCGGGCGCAAGCTGAAGGCGGTCATCCCCGGGGGCTCTTCTGCTAAGATTCTCCGCGCGGATGAGCGCTTTAAGGGGAAACTCAAAGATGGCAGCGAATTTGATTGGGGTATCGAAGACATCCCGATGGATTTTGACAGCCTCATGGCGGTCGGCTCCATGTCCGGCTCGGGTGGGGTCATCGTGATGGATGACACGACCGACATGGTCGAAGCGCTCGCCAATATCAACTATTTCTATGCCCACGAAAGTTGTGGGCAGTGCACCCCTTGCCGCGAAGGTGTGCCTTGGATGCGTAAGGTAACCCAACGCATGGTCGACGGCGAAGCCCGCGAGGAAGACGCCGAGCTGCTGAAGTCGATAGCCGACCAAATCGCTGGTCGCACGATTTGCGCGTTTGGCGAGGCCGCCTCGTGGCCCGTGCAAAGTTTTATCGCCAAGTTTAAAGATGAATTTGTGGAAAAAGCTAAAGAGCAGGCCGCTCGCCGCAAAGAAGGCAAACAAGCGGCGAAGGAGACCACTTTAATTTAGACCATGAAGATCGAGAGCATAGTCGAAAACATTACCATCAATATTGATGGGGACGATGTCCAAGTGCCAAAGGGCATTAACATCATCGAGGCCGTGAAGATGGTCGGCAAGGGGAAGGAAGTGCCGCACTACTGCTACCACCCGAAGCTTTCCATCGCGGGTAATTGCCGCATGTGCATGGTCGAGATGGGCATGCCGATGCGCGACCGCGCCACCGGCGAGGCTATTCTGGAAGAAGACGGATCGCCCAAGATCGGCTGGATGCCGAAGCCGACCATCGGTTGTGCCACCAATGCTTCGCCTGGCATGCACATCCGCACGAGTTCCGAGATGGTCAAAGAGTCGCGCAACGGCGTGACAGAGTTTCTTCTTATCAACCACCCGCTCGACTGCCCGATCTGCGATCAAGCAGGGGAGTGTCGCTTGCAGGAATTTTCCGCTGAGCACGGGCGTGGCTATAGCCGCTTTATCGAGGATAAAAACGTCAAGCCCAAGCGCACACGGCTCGGGCCACGGGTTACACTCGACGACGAGCGCTGCATTCTTTGTTCGCGTTGTGTCCGTTTCAGCCAGGAAGTGGCGGGTGACGATGTGCTCGGTTTTGTTGATCGCGGCACGTATTCCACACTAACATGCTACCCCGGCAAGGAACTCGCGAACAATTATTCGCTCAACACCGTGGACATCTGCCCGGTCGGTGCCCTCACCAGCACAGACTTCCGCTTTAAGATGCGCGTTTGGTTCCTCAAGCGCACTCACAGCATTTGCACCGAAAGCAGTGTGGGCGCCAACACCGAGGTTTGGAGCCGCGAGGGTAAGATCTACCGCATCACACCTCGTCGCAACGATGCGGTCAACGACACCTGGATGACCGACTCCGGTCGCGCGCTTTATCAAGCCACCGAGTCTGACGACCGTCTCACGCACTACACGATCGAGGGCGTCCACAAAACAATCGACCAAGTCGCCGCCGCTGCGGTTGAACTTCTCCAATCAGGTCATGCCGCGCTGGTCGGCTCAGCCCACAGTTCGGTCGAAGAACAGTTTTTCTATAAGAGCATCGCTGATCGTAGCGGTGCACAGGTTTCGATGGTTAGTCACTACGGTGAGTGCGACGGCATCTTGCAGTCCGAAGATCGCACGCCTAATCTACGCGGCGCGCTCGTGACGGGGTTGATCAACGAACTGCCCGCAGCGAATCTTGAAGCGCTTTCTCGCGACATCAATTCCGGTGCGATCAAGACAATCTTCGTCGTGGACGAAGACCTGACCAAGCTCGGCATCGCTAAAGACGTTTTGGCCAAGCTTAATCTTATTTACGTCGGCTCGCACGCCAACGAAACCAGCGAAGTGGCCAATATCGTGTTGCCCTCGCTCACGGTTTTCGAAAAAGACGGCTCCTTTATCAATCAAAGCTTCCGCCTCCAGCGCTTCAAAGCAGCTGTGCCGGGGCCGCGGGGCGTCCAGCCCGACTACGCTGTGCTTGAAAAAATTGCCGCCCCGCTCGCTCAGGAAAAAGCTGCGCCTGTCACGATAGACTCCGTTTGGGAGCGCATGGCATCGAAGCTTGATCAACTCGATGACGGTCTCCGCTGGCGCAGCCTTCCCGAAGAAGGGGTCGCACTGGATGCCACCGCTTTCTTCGACCTCGATTTTGTTGAAACAAAAAATCTCAAATACGATCCCGCCGCGTTTAAGGAAGCGTATTTTGTAGTTAACGAAGCCTGATCCGATGAATACAGCTGTAAACTTTTCTTCAGGCCGTAGCACGTTGACGACAGTCAATGTGGCGGAT
>Ga0307966_1004791_pt1 | contig 10055 bp, 10 predicted proteins | sample OrgLakmetagen646_FD_203141 | JGI IMG/M metagenome (GOLD analysis project Ga0307966, IMG submission 203141) | Saline water microbial communities from Organic Lake, Antarctica - #646 | ecosystem: Environmental > Aquatic > Non-marine Saline and Alkaline > Saline | place: Antarctica: Organic Lake... | reverse complement strand
TACGCACTTACCCTCCCATGCGTACTGGGGGTGAAGGGGTTTTCCCGCCACGTGCCGCTGCCAATTCCTCAGAGTCCATATTCAGGAGCGCAAGCTCTTCAAAGTTTCCAACCATCTGCGTAATGCGTGCGTGCGATGAAACAGTGTTTGATTCTATTTGCACATGATGCACCTGCATGTAGCCATGATGGCTTTATTCGGAGTTCTCACAATCACACACATCACACAATTTTACATAATGGCTGAAAAGAGTCAACTCTGAGCAGTGCGGTACGTGATAGTTCACCACTTCGGATGCAATGCTACACTGTGGCATCATGTTGTGATCGACCGAGCTTTATCAATGCTACACTGTGCCATTATCAATGCTACACTGTGGCATCATGTTGCAACAATGCTACACTGTGGCATCATGTTGCATTGTGCCATTACCAATGCTACACTGTGACATCATGTTGTAATCGTCCGAGCTTTACAGCTCTGTTTTGACCTGTTGTGATCGACCGAGCTTTACAGGTCTCACTCAGCAAGTACCTTGACATAGGCAGGGTCAAGCCCCAGGAGCTCGCGCATCTGCAAAATGCAAGAAACACGGGTAGACGATTGCCATTTGGAACGACGCCACGTAAAGCATTTGCAGCAATTACGGATACCTCTGATTGCGTCAAAAGATGATGCATGCAGGGAAGTCCTTTCTTAATCAGTGTGGAAGCGGAATTCCTACCTGCGCACTGCTTCTTCCCCTGGCAAAGCAGGCACTCAAGGTCTTCCAGCATCAAATTACTCCCTTGCATACTGCTTATTAAAAAGACATGCCATTAATGCACACGGCATCAATGCTCAGAGCATACGTGAAATAGAGTACGGAACCAGCAGCTTCTTGTGCACCTTGTCAAGGACGGCTGCAGCAACTAGCCTGAACACTTTAAGGGCGCCCCTCTCCTTGAACGCTTTTCCAACGTTTCCAGAGCCTGAGAGGAACGGCTCATTTGCAATCACCACAGACACCTGTGTGGGAAAAGGGTACCTTCAACGGGTAGAACTTGCATCTGTATTCCCAAGATACACAAAACTGCACCAATAGGTTCTAGAAGGTAGGAAAGGCATGCTCAGGTTCGGGACAAACTGCTCTGAACCAGTATGTCTGTTTCCTGCATCTCAGCTACACTGCCTCGCTATGCATTGTGAGATCCAATAATACATGTGCCGTTAAAGTATTAATAAGTAAGAGTGTGTTTCCACGGCGTGCTTACACTGGTTCATCCTTCCCTTAGCAAGCACACAAGTAAAAGCCAAACCCAGCAGCACGACTCCTAAATCACAGCTTGCTGGATCTAAGGACGATACATGCACGCACACATACACGCAAAAAGCAGCAGCAGCAGCATACTGTTAAGAGCATCACAGCAAATAGTATGTAAGTTTGAAAAAGGCCACGGCACCTTGTCTGCGTTAGTCTCCTTGGCAGCCGTCATAAGTGCGTGCGCCCCTGCGTACACGAGCAACTTGAGTTGATTAGAATTGAATGCAGGTTGAAACTCATACATGGGGAAAAACGTCTCCTGCCACACATGTCAATTTTAGGATATAAATTCAAACAGAGTGCTCTCCTTGACAGCCTGGGGTTTGCATGTTGGCTGTGCTTTACCAGGACAAACAGATCACCCTCCTTGGTAGGTCAATACAATCCATAAATGTGTTAGCCATGTGTTGCACGTCACTTTCAATCTCGATTTCAGCTGTCACTATGGCCACACCAACAAGTGCACCCAAGATGTGCATGCACCCACTCGTCCACACCCATCAGTAAACACACACACCAGATATAAGTTTAATCAGCCACACCGACTGGTACACCCAACATGTGCATGCACCCACTGGCCCACACCCGTCAATTCACACACACACACACCCCACATATCTAAATTTGAATAGCCACACCCGCTGGTACACTCAAGTTATGCATGCAATCACTAATTATCACCCATCAGCACACACACACACACCACAGATATAAGTTTAATTAGCCACACCCACTGGTGCACCCAAGACGTGCATGCACCCACGGGCCCACACCCGTCAGTACACACACACCCCACAGAAGTAATTTTGAATAGCCACACCCGCTGGTACACTCAAGAAGTGCATGCACCCACTGGTCCACACCTGAGTAGCTGACACCCCAGAGCGCTAGCCTTGAAGGATCGACGCTGCTCCCAAGCGAGCCGGACGTCACGAAATCCAGAGCGGCTTGGTAGTCCTGTGTACATGAAGATTCCCGTCACCAGTTACAGAATAGCATTTGCACAAGCATTGGCGTCACGAAACCCGGTGCGGTTAATCATTCTTGTGGCACTCATGTCCATATGATGGTCACTTGCACCATGCCATTGCCTGATGGCTCACTTGAGCAATGCCATCTGCTTCTCTGCATTACTGAAACAAAGAAAGTGGCGGGATTTTCTTCACATAATAGCCATCTGCTTCAGAGTGCTCTACGACCTTTACCATGATTCATAACAGCCTGTAAAATGGAAAAAGTTCAAGGAGTCTTTTACCTGAGGGATACTATTGTACCAGAATATGGATCTACCGAGGAAGCATAGCTCTGTAGAGGCCTTACGCCTCCCCAACACCCCAACAACAGCATGCGACAGAAACATCCTCTAAAGCTTGCGTACTCATTCAGGAACAGCAGCATTCCATGCATGAGTTTGCTGCAGCCTACTCCTCTAACAAGGGCTGTGCGCGTGCCTTAGATAGGAACAGTGCAACCTAAATCTCAAGTAATGAGTAAGGAGTACAAAGAGTAGTAAAATGTGTGTTCTTCAATCTTGGTAGGAACGGAGGCTTGACTTCCACGTTCGAAATTCTCAACTGACCATCAGCAGTGCCTGTGCCTCAAAGCTTTGCCCAGTTTTTTAATAAGGAAGCCCTTTAAATAGGGAAGCCGAGACAGCTCCCAGTGCCCCACCCTCAGCCTCTGTCGCCCCAGCCTCAATCCTGCAAACCACCCATGCCTGACCAGGGGGAGCTTCATACCCCACACAACGCACTACAAGGCATGATGCAGGTCAAAAAGGGTCCTGTTGCGAAGCGTTCAACAGACACCCCACCTCCAGGTGCTTCATCCAGCTGATGTGATGTCTTGGCTCACCATCTGACCCGCCAAAACCTCGATAGTCAAACACGAGAACAGCCATGCCAGCTTGCGCAAACTGCTCAGCGTAAGGGTGGAGGCCCATGTCTCTCTGTGAAGGCAAAGGAAAAGGGTGATGTTACAATTGCGAGAAACTGCTGAGTACTCTGCAGCAAGCAGAAGTACTCTAGTTCTTGGAGGCGAGTGCAACCAAACGTCAGTTGGTACTCTCTTGGCACAGCTTGCGCTGTGCTAACCATCCTTTTTATGCTTGTGCCTTAGATAGTTTGCAGCTTAGTTTTAAGCCCCTGCTCTCTTTGACTTCAGCAACTTGCTGCCCTTGGCCTGTTCCTTCCTGGTTGTGTGTGGTTCCAGTGTGTCTGTGTTTCCTGCCCCTTTTTGTGTGGCAGACTCCGGGCGTCAAAGGCCCAGCTGTTCGGTTTCTCTTTCTTTTCTTGAGTTAGGAGGGTTTTTCAGCTTCGCTGCCTATGCTCTTGCTGTTTTTGTTGGCAGGTATGGGTGTCAACGGCCCAGATGCTAACTTTCTTGTTTCTCTTTTAGGAGGGCTCTTTTAGCCAGTTTAGTGTCTCGCTTGGTGTCGGCACAAGTGTAAACTCCCCCTCCAGCAGTTCGGTGGATACGAGCCGGAAGGGAACACAATTCCTTTTCATAACATCTTGAAATTGCCAGTCACTTGTCAACCACTACATTAAGATAGTCAGTGATACATCTCTATTTCTCTCTCTATTTCTCTCTCCTTCTCTCTCTCTCTCTCTCTCTCTCTCTCTCTCTCTCTCAATCTCTCTCTCTCTCTATCTCTCACTCTCTCTCTCTCTCTCTCTCTCTCTCTCTCTCTCTCTCTTCTCATTGCTAACAAGTGCTGCATAAATTGTGCATTGCTAAACGCATGACATGTGAGCAGGGGGCGCACCTGAGAGCCAAGGCCATGTCCCATGATGATCACCGGCACTGGCACAGCCTGGGGCAGTGGCTCATACAGCCAGGCTTCCAAGGTGACCCCCTGCATTCACGTTTCATGGAAAGGAGAGCACTGGGTTGACTTGACAGAGGATCTTGAGAGGGAGAGCGCTGAAACAAGTTCTTTAAGCTTACGCACCAGAGATAGACATACTAAGGTTGTGTTTCACACACAAACAAGCGCACGCATAAACACACACAAAACACACACATACACACACAACACAGGGGCACACACACACACACCGACACATACACGCACCTGAGAAGTAAACTTGGAAGTGGTTCGCTTGTAGTCTGTTTCCATGATGTCCTCCTACAGGGAGCAGGTCACGGTGACAAGATGAGGACCCGCTGCACGCTCAAAGGAGTGAGCCAAAAGGAGCAATTTCAAATTATGGTCTTTTGCTAAATCTTGCGTTGAGTACCTGGTGAGGTAGCTTGGTCATGTCTCTGACAAACCTTAAGAGCGGTGTTTATTGGTTGTGTGTGTGTCAATAACATGAGGTTTGTGCATATGTGTGTATGCGCGTGCTTGACTGTGTGTGCACATGTCTGCGTCTGTGTTTGTGCGTGTGTATGTGTGTGCATGTGTGCTTGCGTGTGTGCTGTGCGTGTGCGCGTGCTTGTGTGAGTGCGTATGTGTGCGTGCGTAGTTGTGTGTGTGTCTGTGTGTGCATATATGTATATGTGTGTATGCCTGTGTGTTTGTGTGTGCGTATATGTGTGCGTGTGCGTGTGTGTGTGTGCAATGTGTGTGCACCCTTGCGTGCACGTGCATTTATGTGTATGTGTATAGATTTGTGTGCTTTAATGTGTGTGTGTGTGTTTGTGTGTATGTGTGTGTGTGTGTGTGTGCGCGTGCCACGTGTGCGCGTGCGTGCTCTTGTGCGTGCGTGTGTGTGTGTTTTTGTGTGTGTGTATGTGTGTGTGTATGTGTGTGTGTATGTGTGTGTGTATTTGTTTGCTTGCCACCACGCGTCGTACTTGAAGCTAAGCTCCGTTTCGCCTAACATTGGCAGTATGATTTCTGGAAGCTGCAGCAGGGCAGCCAACATCACAGAGATGAGGGCCACATACAGAGCAAAAAGTTTAAAAGCTAGAGAGCTTCCTTCTTTGTTATTAGCCATTTTTCTGTAAATAAATAATAGAATTATACTACCGGTATTATCTCAATTGGCTAATCCTGTTTTGCGGGTATTTTGTTCTGGTGGCCATTCCGTTTAATTGAACGTAGTGCATGTCATATTGTTCATGAATCAAGAGGTAGCTGCCGCCGCTCTTGCGCGTCAGGAGCAATCTTCAGTTGCGACAGCAGGCGTGAACGAGCCTGAAGCAGACCCATCAGGGTATGAGTCAGAGACAGACGAGCCTGCAGCAGAGGTGCAGTCACAGCGTATTCAGATAGCTATAGATCATCTATAGATCATCAATCATCACGAACGTGGAAATATACATGGATCAAATCAATCAGGATTTACATACTAACACCATAGGCAGGAGTTACAGCGGAAGACCTTCCTGATCCCACTCGTGATGAAGAAACTGGAGATCCGGGAGAAAAACACACTACCAGCAGGGTTGACCTGCCTCTTCAGGTGCGCTGATGATAATGAATGAAGGCACGCATGAATCATCGTCTTGTGAATCTGAGCTTATTTATGCAGAAAGGTGTTTAACTTCTATGCTGCCAGTGGATGTCACGGCACTACCCTTTCTTGCCTCCTTGCGAGAGGATTATCGTTATCTAACAGGTTGCGTCTCTTGCAGGAAGCCAGGGTGGCGGGACGGCGAAGGAGGCAACAACGAGTAAGAGAGAGGCCACTAAACTTTGCTGCCTGGCTCAGTGTGTGTGCCTGTGCACTGTGTGTTCAGTGTTGCAGCGTGTGTTCAGTAATGCAGCGCATCGCATGCTCAGCGTTTTCTCAGCCACTCATGATGATGCACTTCATGCCTGCTTAATTTGATGCTGCAGGTGCCAAGCGGCAGTAGCCCTGCGCTTGATGACACAGCGCTCCGCCTGCTTCACCATTTAAGTGCACAGCAGCAGCACCGTCAAGCAGATCCATTTTCAGCAGGCCTGACAGCGGGCCCTGCCTCACCTCAGAGGCTCACGCGCTCTTTGAGCTGTGGGGAGCTGTGCCCCTCTCCATCAAAGGCAGTGCAGCAGAGAGGAGAGGAGCAGGAACAAGGGCAGGCTGACAGGGCAGCGGCAGATGGCAGGGAGCACAGTGCACTGTGGCGGGAAGGCAAGAACAAGGCTCTTATGGACCGCATATCAAGTGTATCGGCTGTGGGATACGGGCAGACCCTGGATATCTTGCAAGTGAGGCTGCAGTGTAGAGCTAGAGATTGATTGAGATGCGTCTGCACAGGCCTGCTCGACCTGTACATTGCAGCTTTTTCAGCTTGTTGCTGAGTCAGACCGGACCAATCTCTTGCACTAGCAGCAAATCAAAATTCGATCATTTGAGGCAACTCACATTTTGGACGCATTGCAGGAAGAGGACACGCTCATGGAGTCTTATGTCCTACGGTAAGTTGTGCAAGCTTAAAAGTGTGATCTAGCTGCACTGTCCGAGCGGTTGCTTTGTTGCCTTTGCTTATTTGGTGGAAAATGTGCAAGTGCCTGGCTAAACACTTACACAACTGGTAACAGGTGCCTTGCTGCTGAGGATGGGGGGATTGCCTCGCCACCAAACTCAAGGACCAGCTCAAACGCAGGGTGGCTGTTTATGCCAGGCCGTGTCTCTCCGATCCTCCTGCAAGTATCTTCATGTCTCCAAGACCAGGTGCGCTGGCTAGTAACCGCTGATCACGAGGAAGGCTGTCGTAAATATCATATCAATTTCAATTCATACTCAAAATGTTGCTTATACGCAAAGAGCACTCCCTCACCTTCTCATTGTTTGCTGCTCCATGTGTTTTGCAGTTTGCCTCTCTTACGGAGAACTTTGTGGATGGCGAGCTACCTTTTACAACATCTGAACAGCAGCAGTAGGAGAAGTTGAAATTGCACGAGCGACAACTCACAATATATCAGTTGCTAGCCATTTCTAGTGCTTGCAAGTGGAATGCAAGATACTGATTACCGTGACCATTGAGCGAGTTGACAACTTGTTGCTTTTTGTTGCACGTTGAATAAGTTGCAATGCACGCCTCTGGATTAAACTTAAGTGCTTCCCCCCAGTAACACCTTTATAATCCCTTTCTATCCTGGCAACCATTCATAGTTCCATGCTGATTTTTTTATGCCAAATTTATTCTATCATTCTGGTGACAGCTTTCAATTGCTCTTATTTGAATCGTCTCTTTTTTCAATTATTACGGCTGTGGTTTCTGGTCAACACGCAGTTGACCTGCAAGGAAATGCTCACAGATTAGGATGGATTGGGGCAAGCTGCTACTTTGCTCTGGCTTACAAAGGCCTTCAGCCTGACATGGCTGCTACATAAGGGTCCCAAAAAACATTGATTTGCACTAATAAACTTGTAAGCATGCCTGAATGGTGTATCTGAAATGTACGAAGAGTACATCACGCCACTAAACCTACCGCAACCTGCACCAGACACACACGTTGATGATCTTCAAAAACAAAGGTTCTCAGCCTACCAAGAAAGAAACTCCTGCCGGCCCTTTTTCCATCCAGCCCACCAACCCTTAAGCAGACATTGTAGCCACTGCGCACTGCAAGTACTAAATCACTGACGATATCATGAAATATCAAGGAAACGACACCAAATCTCCCTCAGACGTCCCTGTACTCCCAGAAGTGTACACTACTGCAGTAGCTTGCATCTACAACGTAGACGGAAAAGGCAAAGGCATGCTCACCCCTGAGCGTCAGTCCCAACATTCTACAAAGGGCCTTTAAAAATGCAGAATATAGCGGCTTATGTGACAGCATCCACCCACCCCCATGAATGAATCTTGCATCAGAACTCGTAGGCCTCATCACATGCAAAGATATTGCTACCTCTGAACATACAAGCTACAAGATATAAAAACTCATTTTGATAGATGCTTTCCCCCACATTTTCACCTACAAAAATGGGCCCTAGTCACTAAAGAAAAAGTGGCATCCCCCCTTCACCATGAACCCAAACTCCCTCAATACTGGAGTGAACACCCAAGAGATAAGGCCTTTGGGGCAAACTGCAACGCCTTCTCCTCCAAGTTTACTGGTTTCTCTATTTGCCATCCCATTTACCATGAAAACACCATGAAAATACCATGTATTTAGCAACAAGGCATGCAATTTACTCTGCTGCCCTTAGCACAGAGGCAACAGCTACCTTCATGTTTCTTCCCTCATGGAATATAAGGATGACCATAAGTCGTCCCTACATATCGCCCTACCGCAGATTCCCGCACATATGTAAATTATTGGGCTGCATACCATCAGAACAACTTGAATATGCCGAAGTGCCCTTCTGGAACAGTATACAGATTCCACTTCCCAACACACTTGGGATTGGTACATCCGATGTGCCTCATTGCCATATGGAATACAGAAGCCAAAAAATGCCTTGATGCCTACAACGACAATTGCTGAAAGAGCTTGCCAAAGAAATTCCTGAGGCAAAGTGGGAAATCAATAGCACCCGTAATGACCCCTACCCCTCTGCACTCTGCAACGAAGAGACTCTTGGCCTTAATAAAGCAAGGAACCTACCTAGCGGCCATCTTAATCAAACCCCACAAGGCCCCCAAGACAAAACAAGTACCCTGGACCCACCTCAGAGCTCTGACAAAGCGGCCCAACACAGTTCCACCCCAAACCTGATCCGACAAATTGGCGGGACTGATGGCAGTCCTTAAAAACACGAAGAAGGGCAAGACACAGGATCAGGTGTATATTACCCTTGCTTAAACGTTACGTTTCTCATTACGTGAACCCAAGAGGCGTAGGTATAACCAATACCATATCTTGTTAGCAGCTTAAGCAGCCGCAATCATTCATGGCTACTCCCATATAGCCACAGATAGCCAAACCTAAATGCACCATATATTAAAAAAAGCTCTCACTCCCAAACCTCCACCGCCACCACATCCAGGGAGATGTCCTCCAATCCATTGCCAAAGCAATCCACCAGTCGTCATCGCCCATTCATTTCCACAAAGTCAAATCCCATGCAGGTATTCTAGGCAATGATTATGCTGACGCTCTTGCTAGAGAATCAATTACAACCTACTCTAACGTTACAGTTACCTCCATCAAAGCAGCTGGCCCTGAGGAAAATCCCTTCTACAACATACACTGGCTTGCAGAAGAATATGAAGAACACCAAATCATACAAAATTAACCAAACCCAGCCCAGTCACCAACCTCGAGGCTTTGGTACCTATCCAATTACCATGATGCCTTGCAAGCACACGTGCACCCCCGCCACAAACTAGGAAATGCCAATACCGTAGCAAACTACCATGAATACTACCAGATCCTTATCAAAAATGGCACTGTGGAGCCGCTAGCAATGCTTACCTAACAGCGTCCTATGTCCCTGTTAAAACCAAGTGCTTCATTATGAAGTACAGAACAGGAACCCTGTACAACCAAAAGCATGCGGCATGGTTTAAGCACTCAACAAGCCTAAATTGCCCCCTCTGCCCTCAACTAGACAGTGCCTTGCATATCCTTTTTGGATGCCAATACACGCAAATAAGAAATATGATCACTGCACTGAGAGATACAACTTAGCATGCAGCATGATCTTCAAAGCCATCAGCAAGACCGGCTCCATAGGATCCTGCTTTGTCTGCATGGATATATAGGTAGCAGCAAATGGCTGGCTATGCAAAATCTTCAGATTCAACTAGGATTATACCAAAGTGGCTTTTTCCACCCCGCTTCTCAAACAAAAATAGGTTTACCCAGAGGCCGGGGCCCAAATTTTGTGCTGGTTACTCCCATCGCTGCAACAACACAAAAACAACA
>Ga0307966_1004782_pt1 | contig 10066 bp, 10 predicted proteins | sample OrgLakmetagen646_FD_203141 | JGI IMG/M metagenome (GOLD analysis project Ga0307966, IMG submission 203141) | Saline water microbial communities from Organic Lake, Antarctica - #646 | ecosystem: Environmental > Aquatic > Non-marine Saline and Alkaline > Saline | place: Antarctica: Organic Lake... | reverse complement strand
AAATTGTTTGCCAATCGTAGCTTCTTTTAGTGACCAAATAAGAGATATATCCCTTTATTGTATGAGCAGCATTGTCTTTTATGTGCTGGTAACCAGGCAATCTATAGCTGTGCTTGTAATGCTTTAGGATTTGGTATAAATCGATGCCTTCATTTACTAATCTAGCCAGTGTATCAACCTTTTCTTCTATCCCTGTACTATTGAACTCATAAGAACCGTCATCAAGATAAGTTCTAAGAGGATAGCTTAGGTTAAGTTGTTTCGACAAAGGTTTGGTTTTTGAGAATCTCATAATTTATTTCGTTTAAAATTTAAATTCTTATAAAGCTAGTAACTGCATAAGTTTTCGATACTGGCGACCGAATAATAGAAATAATAAGAGTACTAATAACTTGAATCCAGCTAAGATTAAACGATAAAGTTTCATTTTTAACTACCTTTTTGAATCATTAAAATTTCCTGCTTAAGACAAGAAAATAACTATTAAATCCTCGACGGCTAAATTCATAAATAAAACCCATAACAATCGAATATGCCTTTCGATCGCTACAGACTTTAAGAAATAATTTAGTACGAACTTATCTTATAATTGGACTATAAGTAACAGATCTTGGTTGATTTTTACCGTATGCGACTCCTATTTCTCGAATCGCATTGATTCTGTTTGAGTAATTGTCTAAATTTCTATTTTTTATTGCGATTGCATCTTTATATTTTTCATATTCCAAATCCCATTCTCTTTGATCTTTTTCATCTAGATAAGAGGAAATCTCATTACTCAGATTTACACTTTCATTATAACAAGGCAAGCTTGCATTTATTTTTGCAAGTGAGGAAGCTGCTGATTTAGAGTCTCTATTAGACCAATACCCTTTAGCTTCACCTAAGTACTTAGAACATAAACCACCATTTATTTCACTAAGTAATGCCTCAATTTCAACAGAGCAAACCATATCTTTGTTATAGAATGTAAGTATTTTCGATGCCTCGATAAATTCCCCTGCAACAATTAAAGCTTTTGTCTCTGAAATCTTGCTTTGACATTCAAATTCGAACTTTTCTTCAGCTATTCTGGCAGCCAAATCCATCGATGTTTCAAAGCAATCCCTACAAACATTTGGAACTTGAGATAGTGTGTATATTGCTAAATCAAATTGCCTTAGTTCTTTTTGTGTATTTGCAGTCTTAGCGATAAAGTCACACTTTGAATTATAATATTCAATAATTTTCTTTTTCCCCTCCTCTACAAGTTGCTTAACCATTCTATGCCTTGGATTTACTTTCTTAATAGCAGAGAGAAAAGCTTTATCATCACTTCCTCCAATACCTTTAAATTCTATATATTCTGTAGCGAAAGCTTTGCCGTCTACACCATCTCCTATAGCTAAAGTAGTTTCTATTGTAACAAGGTACTTTGGTGGGGATGTTGGCATGATATCTTTTGTCAATACATTTAAATTACCTGAAATAATAAACCTACTATTGACATCTGATTTGGAACCCCCTACCCCATTTAAACTTGCGATTTGAGCTAATTTAGAATAAAAAAGCTTTCTTGCATGAGGTGCCTCTTTCAAGATATCATCTGGAATAAAAGTATTCAAAACTATTCTAGCTTCGTCATCGTTTTTTTTATTGAGTTTATTTTGGGCAGATAATCTTGGAAAAATCGCAATTAAAATTATAAAAATTATAAAGTGTTTCATGTTTTTATTTTTCACCGATAGTAATTCTTGCCTTACCTAAACCAAATGGAGTTATATTAGATGAATAATCAAAATTCTCTTTAATAAACCTTGAAATTTTCTTGGCAAAAGTTTGAGCATTTAGTGATTGAGAAACTATTCCTCCACCAAATAAATCTTCAACATCCTGAGTTAGTTCGATTCTTAAGTCCTTAACATCAATCCTATTTGCTGTAGATGAATAAGAGAAATTTCTATCTTTAGCAATAGATCCTAGATATCCTTGTAAAAGTGTTGAAAATTCCATTTCTCTGTTTTTATAGGAAACATCATCATTAAAATAATATTCAAAAGAATCAAATCTTCTTATTTCTAGCTGAATTTCTCTTCCATTCTCAACTATATTATCAAAATATTTCTGGTGTTTTGAAAGAAATGCGTCCATTTTATCTGTAACTGCTTGCCTGATGAGTTCTCCCTCACTTGCACTTAATGACCTTGGACCTGTTCCGCCTTCTACTCCTACAGATTTGTTTGTGTAAGAATCTAAAGCATCAATGCGATAATCTATCCAACTTTGTATTCCATCTGAATCCTTTGTCCAAGAAACTTTCCAGATGATATCAGCTTTCGCATAACTCAAAAGTTCTTCTAGTATATTAGTTTGTGAAGCACCGCCATTTCTCCCTTCTATAGCAACGTCGATAGCTGAACTTTGATTAATAGACTTTAATGTTTCTGAAAGTCTAACTGTCGGATATCCCCTTTCGGATATCATACCATCTAATGTACTTATAGCAATGTTAAGCTTATCATCTCTCAAAGCTGAATTATAATCTGGAACAAAGACATTAACACCCTGATTTTCTACATTTGTATAATAACTATTCCTCTCAAGCCAACCATCAGATGGGAAAATCATTATCGTAGGCTTTTGACCTTGAACACCTTCTACAAATCCAAGCGGTTTTATAATTTGATCATATTCTAGCTTTTTTCTTAATTCGTCAACATTTACCGAAATTATGTATTTAACCTTGTATAGTTTCCTTTCGAGTTTTTCTGCAAGTTCAGCTGAACCTGTTGGAGCAGTTGCAAATTGATTAAATTGAGATGTATTAAAAAAGAAATCTTCGAAATAATCGAAATAATCTTCATAGTTAGCATTTGTAATAATAGGATCTTTTTGTGAACACCCTAAATTATTGCCTACAATCCCTTTAAAGAGAGTTGCGTGAATTGCATTCTTTTTAGCCTGTGATAGCGATAGTTTCAGGTCAGCTACATAAGATGTCACTTCAATTAAATAAGAAGTATCAGAACCACCAGATTCCGCACAAATTGATTCGTATTGCCAAGCTCTAGTTCTTTCTTGGGTAATCCTATCTTCTCTTCTTGTTTGAGAATAAATAAAATTGGTGAAAAAAAGTATAGAAATAAATATGGCTTTTATAAAGGTTTTCATTTAACTAATTATTTAATTAATCTTACGTAATGAATACCTGGTATATATTTTTTACTTCCTTTTTTGAAGTAAGTAAGTCCTGGCTTTATGTCTTCACTATTCCAAGAATTATCCCATATTTTCTTTTCGTCAATCTTCATCTTTCCAATTCTATTATATTCACCGTCCTTTGTTTCAAGTACCTCAAATTTATCACCACCTTCTATACCCTCCTTTGTGCCTGCTGCTATTGCAAAACCTTCTTGAAGTGGAAAGATAGGCTTGAAAACATCATTGTTTTTTTGAAGCTTGACCAACACCTTATCCATATTTCTAATTGTTGCTAAATCAAATACATCTTGTTTAGTTCTGTCTTTGTCAGATTTTTTTAATGAGAAAGTAACAAGAGAAGTCACCTTCTCTTGATCTAAGTAGTTTAATTGAAAATTAATCTTATTAAATTTATTTAAATCAATCTTTTTGTTTTCACTTATTGTAGACACAAATTCCTTGTATAAAATTTTATCCCATTCCAGTTGATATAACCATGAAGTAGTCCAAACTGAATAGCCTTCTGAAGTCTTTTCATAAATTTTATCAGCAGCTTTTGTTGCAGATGATTGTGCGAACCCTGGAAGTTTCTGCAAAGTTTCGTATGCCACCTGGCGAATTGATTCTGCTACGATCTTGTTAGAAACATAATTTAGGCGGGTAAACACTAAAAAGGTATTACTTATTAAGCCATTAAATTGGTTTATAGAACCCGATCCTGAAACAGCCGCAAGCTTTTTAGTTTCTTCAGAAAGATTTTGAATGGAACGAAAATTGACTAGATCTGTGTTAAAACCTCCATCATTTTGAATATTCCACCATTTTTTTATGAGTTCGTGGGCTATTTTATTTTCTTTTATATATTTATCAAGTTGAAGTTTCACAAGAGAGTTGTTAGGTAATTCTATAACTCCAGATGTTGAATTTTCAACAACGCTAGTTGCCATATTTCCAAGGGCGTTATTTCCCTCTCCTGCAATATCCTTTTCAGCATCAGTGAGTTCGAAATCAGAAAGTTTAACTTTTCGAAAATCAATAGTATGGTCGTTATAATTCTCTGGAAATTCAAATTTCTCATAAGAATTGAGTACGTAATCCCCATTTTCATAGTCAAAATCATCAACTAAGTGAAGATGTAAGGAGCTCCTAGTGTAGTCATTTTTTTGCTGAGCTGATAAGTTAAAGGAAATAAATAATAGGATAATTGGTAAGAAGTTTTTCATTTTATTCATTTTTTTGGTTTTAAAAAGAGTAAAGTTTTTGTTATTTAATATAAATTAGAATTAAATAATTTTTAGAATTTTACATTTAGTATTTGAATTATTTTTAAACTTAATTATTAATCTCCTATAAAAAAACAAAATGAGTTGATTTTATTTTTTATCTATCCGATTATTGATGATTTAAATTTTCAGTTCTAAGCTTTTCCGAAAATAGACTACCATTGAAACGACAATTCTTCTTCTTCTTCTTCTTCTTCTTCTTCTTCTTCTTCTTCTTCTTCTGCTTTATCGATTATCCAGTCGTTTTGTGGGTTTTCCTGAAAATTCATCAGATTGATGAAAAGGATATTAATTGTAAAATTAGACACAATACAATATCCGTTGAAAATGGCTTGAGAAATGATTTGGGAAAACCTCACGCAGCTGTTTTTGAAAATATGGGAAAAGTTATAGATTGTTTAGATGAGATAGAAACCGAAATAGGAAATGATTTTAAAACACATACATACTCAATTAGTCATAGCTTAATTGACAGAAGAATAGTCTTAACAGATTACATTAAAAATGTACCTATCAAAAAGTATAAAAATATAAGAAGAGAGGATTTTTGTTAGAAGACAGAAAACAGAGATTAGTTTGAATTAAGTGTTGAATACAATTTTTTAATTTTTGTAATAGTATTTTGATGAAGACCAGTGATTTTAGCAACTTCTACATTCTTGTAGCCCTTGTCAAGTAATTCAGTAGCTTTTTTATTCTTTTCTTTAGTCAAAAATTTAATCGGGTTTTCTTTAGTCCCTTTATTTCGTCCTCTATATACTCCCCTAGCCTTTGCAATAGAAATTCCTTCTAGCTGTCTTTCTCGAATTTGGTTTCTTTCCATTTCTCCAACAGTAGCTAAAATACTAATCATCATTTTTGAAATTGGATTTTCTTTTCCATCTTGACCTAAAGTCTTCAATCCTTGTTGAATAAAAAAAATTGGTATTTTCAAGCTATTGAATAGATGTATTGTGTTAATTATATCACGGAGGTCTCTGCCTAGTCTATCAATTTGATGTACATGCAATTCAAATTTTATCTCCTTGTCTATAAAAGTCATTACTTTTTTTCCACCGTTTCTTTCCGAAAATGGAATACTCCCCGAACAGCTATCTTCTATAAGCATATCATAGTCATTACTATTTACTTTTTGCCTATCTGAAGATTGGTCAAGACTCGATATTCTAGTATACAATATTTTCACATAAATAGATTAGTGGGGTTAACACCCTAATTTTGTGACAAAAATACTCTATTTTGATGATTAAAGGACCTATTTTACTGAATTAAAAATCACAATATCAAGTGTACTCTAAAAATGTGATTGGGAAATAAAATAATTACCTCCTAGACTTCACTGTTTATTAGAGCATGTTTTTAATGTTAAGACTTTTAAGACAATAAAAATTTCACTAAGTTTATACTATTAACAAAGTGGGGATAACACAACTTGTTGTGATATCCAGATGTTAGGCACAATTTGAATGAAAAAAATAATTGAAAACATATTGACTTTTCTGATTTTAGTTATTTCGCTTAATTCTTGCTGTATTGGAGCAAAAGAAGATTACTTGGGAAATAATATCTATCTATCCGAATATGATAATGTTGACCGAAGAATCCTTTATCAAACGGAAAGTTGTGCCACTTCAGGAGTTGAAATTGTTCCAATGACTATTTTGGAAATTGCAGATAATAACAAATGGATTATTGCAAAAACTGGTAACGGTAGAAAACGAACAGAAGACAAATTTTTTAAATATTGGGTGATAAAAAATGATTATGAAAATTCACCTAATTCGGAAACTGTAAAAAGAAATACGACTGAATTTGATAACCGACAAGATTTTGACAAGTTTCTGACTGAAAATAAAATTAAGTTGAAACTGAATAAAATTGACTGAAATAAAAAAAGTGCCTAACAATGGCTATAATTAATACGGGTTTTGGTGCTTAACCCAAAGTTTAGGCATATTTACTAAGTCCGCCAAATCTTTTGATTTGGCTTTAAAATGAAAATATAAAATAAAATAAAAAGTTTTGGCTAAGTGCTTAATCGAAAGTTCACTACTTTTAATTCCCGTACTAACCATAGCCGAGACGTTAGGTTTCATTAAATCAGATATGAGAACATTATTAATTGCAGTAATTTTATTCGGAGTTAATGCTTTTGGGCATGATTTGGAGACGAATGGACTTTACAAAGGCTATGAAGTCAAAGACTCTAGTGGAAATGCACTGCGGACCAAAAGACAAGAATTCATTAAGGTTAATCAAAACAATTTGATTAGAGTTCAATTCCAAGAATTACTTAATATGAAAACTGGTGACGTTATAGTTGCTGAAAAAATTTATACTATTACTTTGGATCGGTTAGATCCCGATTTAAAATTCAATCAGATTACTAAGAAGTCATTTGAATTAATTTATCCTGAGTTCATATTGACTTTTAAATTTATGGAAAATATTTCAGAAAAATCTCCAATGATTTCAGAATGCAAAGACTTTTTAATTGGAAATACATTTATCAAAAACGATATTCCAAAAGAAGAAAAACCAACTCTAACCTATACTTATCAAGAAAATGGTCTTGCCAAATACCAAACTATAGGCTCACATTCTAATTGGGAAAATCCATATAGCATCATTGATTTTCAAGGCTATGTATTTCTTAAAGGAATTTCGTCCGCTCCCATATTAATTACAAGTCTCGAGAAAAAGCGAATTTTAGGTCTAGCAGCTGACTACAGGTTTGATCCTAAACAAATAGAAATGATAGTTCAATGACGAATGATCCAAAAAAAAGGGAAAAATTTCTACGTGAAATAGGACTATTTTCTTTATCGTTCTCCAAATTAGAGGATGGTATATCTGAACTTGTAGCTTTTTCGATTGAAGATGTTCGGTACTGGGAGGTTAGATATGAAGAAGTATATGGATTCAACCTTTCCGTTAAACTTGACCTTATCGAAAAATTTATAAAAGCAGAACTCCCTGAACTTTATAAACAATGGCAACTAATCAATATTGAAATCAAAAATCTGAATTATCAAAGACGTCACTTAATACATGGGACGGGAAATTCATACCTCTTCAGAGAACCAATATTAACTTTAATTAAAAAAAACAAAAAAGAATTTGACCAAGGCAGTTATAGTATTATCGAAATAAGGGCATTGACAAATAGAATAGGACACGTTTGCACTGGTGAGAATGGAATTCAAGGTGTTTTTCACACCAAGTACAAGACCGCTGCAATTAATTGGCATAACTCTAGAAAAGAACCGCACCAAAGAATCCTTTATAAAGTAAATAATACAATACAAACTGACTGGAAAGGTGAGTAATAAAAAACGAAAACCTAACAAAAAATAATATTTACAGCAAAGCTGTTCGGCATAAATGCCTAATTTTATTCAAACGTTAGCCTTTATTTTTTTAAAAAAAACTGCATAGAAAATGACAAACTATAGAACCATTCAAAAAACCTTATTTGCATTTTTATGCTTCACATCTACTTTTCTTTTTGGACAGGTTCAAGAAAACTCGGAATTATACAAAACCATAATAGCAAAGGACAGCTTGCTTTTTAATGTAGGCTTTAATTCTTGCGACATTAGCCAATTTGAGAACTTATTGAGCAACAATCTCGAATTTTTACATGATAAAGATGGGATTTCCGATAAAAATGAATTTTTATATAATCTTAAAAACGGATTGTGCACTTCGCCCAATAAATACCAATCGAGAAGGGAATTAATAAAGGAAAGTACAGAAATTTATCCGCTTTATAAAAATGATACTATTTATGGAGCAATTCAAAATGGTGCACATCGATTTTATGAAACAATAGCAGGAAAAGAAGAAAGGTTTGCGAGTTCAGCTAAATTCTCAAATGTTTGGCTTTTAGAAAACGGACAATGGAAACTGACTAAAAGTTTGAGTTTTGACCATCAAACATGTTTTGACATTTACAATGCAACTTCGATTTTCGATAATGATAAAGAAATTGAAAAATGGTTAAAGTCTAACAATATCCCAACTTTAGGAATTGGTGTTATAAATAATGGAAAACTTCAACAGATAAAGATATTTGGCGAACTTGATAAAGGAAAATCTGCACCTTACAATACAATTTTTAATGTAGCTTCATTAGCGAAACCAGTTACAGCGATGGTAGCGTTAAAACTCGTTAGTTCTGGCAAATGGGATTTGGATGAGCCGATATTTAAATATTGGACGGACCCTGATGTTGCCGATGACCTAAGACGTAAAGAATTGACTACACGTCATATTTTGAGCCAACAAAGCGGTTTTCCAAATTGGAGATATTCAAACAAATCAAATAAATTAACCTTTGAATTTTCGCCAGGTACCCAATATCAATATTCGGGAGAAGGAATAGAATATTTAAGGAAAGCTCTGGAAAGTAAATTTGAGAAGTCATTAAACGAATTAGCAACTGATTTAATTTTCGAACCCCTATCGATGGATGACACCGAATATTTTTAGAATTCAAATGTGGACGAAATGAGATTTGCTAAAGGGTATGATAATCAAGGTGTTTCCTATAAAACAATCAAAAACAAAACACCAAACGGGGCGGACGACTTATTGACTACGATTGAGGATTATGGTAAATTCTTGGTTAGCGTGATAAATGGAGATGGAATTTCGGAAAAAGTATTTACCGATATGACAACACATCAAGTTGAAAGTACAAAAGGAAAACACTTCGGACTTGGTTTTGAGATTTACGATCTTAAAGATGGTCAATATGCTTTATCACATGGCGGAGCAGATAAGGGAGCACAGGCAATCGTTTTTATATTTCCCGAAACTAAAAACGGTCTAATTATATTTACCAATGTCGATGATGGATATAAAGTTTATGAAAAATTATTGGTTCACTACTTGGGAAGTAAAGGAAAAGAAGTGATGGCAATTGAAACATCGGAATAAAAACAGTGGGAATTAATAAAAGTATAGATAACGAAAGGCTAACAAAGAACTGAGGTAAAAAACAACTCTTTTCTTCATTAATTTTGAGACTTATTGTTCTAGACTCATAGATTCACATTTGTGATTCTATGAGTTTTTGTTGTTGTGTTTTCCTTCTAATTATCTAGGTAAAACTGAAACTTTAAACGTTCTAACCAACGGTGAGATCAATGGGTTTTAAAAAAGCCTTTAAATAGCCGTTGATTTTTATTATCCAATGTCATTGAAGAGCCATTGGAGGCCATTAATTAGTCATTGATTCGCCTATTAGTAGACATAAAACAGCATTTTAATATGTGTTTGGAGGTTATTCTTTAAGTATTTATAATAGAATGTACTCTAAAAATGTGATTTGAGAGGTAAAATAATTACCCCCGAGGTTTCACCGTTTATTAAAGTATATTTTTAATGTTAAGACTTTTAAGACAGTAAAATAATCACTAGGTTTATACTTTAAATAAAATGGAGATAACACAACTTGTTGTGTTATCCGTACGTTGTAACACATTTTAACGAAGGACTGTTCTAAATATATACATAGAGGATAAATGAAAAGATATTTAATTTGTTTTTGTTTTATAATGATATTTTGTTCTTGCTCAAAATATGAAGAAAGTAAG
>Ga0307966_1004775_pt1 | contig 10085 bp, 11 predicted proteins | sample OrgLakmetagen646_FD_203141 | JGI IMG/M metagenome (GOLD analysis project Ga0307966, IMG submission 203141) | Saline water microbial communities from Organic Lake, Antarctica - #646 | ecosystem: Environmental > Aquatic > Non-marine Saline and Alkaline > Saline | place: Antarctica: Organic Lake... | reverse complement strand
CGTCGTCCACATAATGCTCGCAGTACACGCGCGCGGCCCCTGCCAAGGGCTTTGACACTTTGGACGACGACTTCAACTACGGCTTGCTGCTGACAGCCCTGCTGGGACTGAGCACTGCCTCTTTAGTCGCCCATTTCTACACCAAGAGCACCAGCCTAGCTTCCAAGTGGAACTGATTTTTTTGTAGCACATTTATGCAACAAAAAAATTAGCCTAGCCTTAGGTGGGACTGAAAAAGCAGAAAAGAAAAACTACGCAGGCAGCAAAACGCTCCCTGCTGCATCAATCAAGGAAAAGGAGGTACATTGGCCTGAAGTGCCATGAGTCTCCCCCACCATACTGAGCACTGCCTCTTTGGTACCCAATTTTTTCACCAAGAGCCCCAGCCTAGCTTTCAAACGGAACTGGTGTTTTTTTTTGATACAGAGAGTTTACAGAGTAAGCCATTTGTCAAAACGTGCGATTTCTAGGAACTGAAGTATCTGATGGCACATCTCGCTCCGCACCAAAAGCACCAGTTTGGCCTAAGGTAAGGTAAGGTAAGGTTACATCACTATATATGCCTCAAAGGGCATCTCAGCGGAAGTTTAGAAAAAGCCTGTAACCAAATTTATTTAAACAAAAGAGGAAGCGAGAGTTTACAGAGTAAGCCATCCATTAAAACGTGCGACTTCTAGGGACTGATGTATCTGGTATCTGGTGGCACATTTCGCTCCGCACCAAAAGCACCAGTTTGGCCTAAAGTTGAGCTGACTCTCCTTAGCGCCACGTTCTACACCAAAAGCACCAGCCTGACTTCTAAGTGGAACTGATCTGATAACTCTGCTGGCAAAGCAGGCTGGCTTAGCCTCTAATTAGAACTGAGCCGATGCCTGTGTTTGGCTGGAGGCTAATTAGAAAAAAACAGAGGTGGTAATCCGAGGCCCCAAACGGGGGTGTTTTTGAAATGTGAATTGAGTATGGTGGCCAAGACTGGCAACGATCAAGCTCAGTTCCCAAAGGTAGCTCATAGCACCTGAGCTTGAATGTTGCCGGTATTGGCAAAAATGTCTGATTGCCTGCGGCGTGAACCCTATTCTTCACCACAGAATCTCCATAGCAGGCCACCCACATTACCAAATCATATGATTTTTGATGTTATAGATCCCTTATAATAAACAAACACCATTGCAACAAAAATGGAGTGAAACGGTCAACTATTTGGGGATGTAGGCCAACATATGCTGTTTTCCCATGCAAAGCCACCTTCTTGTTTTTTTGTTGGTCACTGTGGGCTTTCAGCCCTGCCAATTTGCACACAGAGCGCCCCACATGAATACATGAATAAGCAAATTCTCGTGCAACTCATAAAGCCAGCTTCAAGTAAAAGCAAAAATAGTACCAATCGGATAAAGGGGCAGTGGGTGGCTGGCTTCCGAGTGCAAGAAGGGCACATATTTGGACATTTCCCCAGTTTATCACCTCTGGAAAAAACGATTTCTTGGCCTCACACCACACACAAGCTGTCTCACTTTTGTGCTCTTAGACCAGAATGGTGTTTGGAGGTACCAGTGTAGCACCGACATGGAAGCAACCTCACTTTTGTGCTGCCTGCTAGTATGAGGACAAATTGGTATCGGCTCATTTCTGTTCGAGCGGCTGAGGGCTAGGGTTACAGATAAAGCCATCAGTCCAAAAGTGCGACTGCTAGGCCGCGTGTGTAAGGTAAGGTTATATACTACGCTATACCATATGCCTCAAGAGCACCTCAACGGAAGCTGGGAAAAAGCTTGAATCCAAATCTGGCTAAACAAAAGAAACAGCTAGAGGAAACATGAAACCGATGTATATGAAAGAGAAAAGTGTAGAGAAAGAGAACGTTTTTTTTGAAGAAGCGCGAAGAGAAGGCATCAAAAAATTTGAAAAAAAGCTTTTGATATGCATGTCTCAGGACGTTTGAATAAGAAGCCTCAGTCAGAAGCAGGAAACCAGAGGCTGAGAGAGCCTCACGAAAGCAGGAGTGCCAAGAGAACATAGCGGAGCAGATGAGAGCTCAGGACAAAGGACACATGCAGCCCAAAAACAGCAGTAGCGCCCCTCTCTCCTCAACTGCCCACCAGCTCACCCAGCTACAACAGACCAGTCCGATGCTGTCCTCCACAACTTTCCAATTGAAACCGTGAGCCAGGGCATGCCTCCTGCCCGTGAAGGGAGCCGATGCCTGACTCGCCAGGAGCAAGTCACAAGCTACAGCCAGGCCCTGGTTGATGTGACTGCCACGGGTATACTACGGGTATACTATAAATAGATTCCGCTTGCGTGCGCATACTTTGAAAGTTGAGGCAGCAGCGTGGCTTGAAGATGGTTCTTGCGTATGTGACCAATGTCCTGGTGAAGATGAACATACTTAGAACGAAGTGCACAATCTTTTTATTTGCCAAGATCATCGAGTTTGTGAGCTGAGGAAACTCTTTTCCTTTCTGTTTACACCTTTTTTTGAGGACTTTTCAGCAGTCCAACCCTTTTGCTGCAACATGTCAACTACCAACTTGTTCATAATTTCCTTTCTCAGCAGAACAATAGACTACTTCTTTTTCTCTTTGAGCCTATGAATTTATTTGTGGCTGGCCGAGACCAGTCAGCAGCCGATCAGCCAAACAACCTGGCTGAAGGTCACCCCCCAATGTAACCATTGTAACCATTATCAACTCTCATCAGGAGCTGGTTTCAGGCCAAGCCTGCAACCCCCTTGATCCCCATTGATTTTTCTATCCTTTCGCGGTGGAGGAGCTTTACGGTACTCGGTACCAAAGTGGCTCCTTTTCCTTAGTTAATGTGGGGAGTGGATTTCACTGCCTGCATAGTTTTTTCTTTCTTTTTCTTTTGCTTCACAAACATACCGTAGTGCCTAAAATTGATTCCAGGCAGTTCAGCACAAACATACAAACATCAAATCCAGACCATTCAGCACAAACATACTAACATTCAATGTTGCTCCAGACAAATCAACACAAACATAACATTGATTCCAGACAACCCAACACAAACATTATATTGATTCCAGACAATTCAACACAAACATAACATTGATTCCAGACAATCCAACACAAAACATTATATTAATTCCAGACAATCCAACACAAACATTACATTGATTCCAGACAATCCAGCATACATAGCTCTGCCTAGGTACGCCACTAGCTTTGCTTCTTACTCCTCTCAGCAACCGTGCCCTCGGCCACAATCAGAATAGAGAGCAGTTAGATAATGATCTTTGGACTCATGAGGCTCCTGAATTCATTATTGTCGATACAATTTGTAGCCGATTTTGGAATAGTAAAACAATACAGTGTGAAAGAAACTGGCAAAAGGCCTCAGGGGTGCATAATGGTACGGTGCCTTATCAGAGGTGTTCCTGCACAATGTGGAAGGCGCTCGCCCGTGAACATCTTCACTAGGGACAAAGCCTGATCAGCCAAGATTAGTTCCCCCACTTGGGCGTGGATGAGAGTAGAAGGATGAAAAGAAGGTAGCCACATGCCACAAACAGGAATAGCAGGATGAAAGAAAAACTAAGATTCATATATCATATATCATACATCATACCTATTATACACTTTTTAGTAGCTTTATCAGGTGGCTGGCACACAGCAAAGGCCTGATTTTCTCTTTCGTACGTGAAGTACGTAACGTATAATCAATTTGTTTTGCTTCCCATTCACAAGCTGAGGAAGCGCACAACAATAGAATGAGGAGGTTCCTCCTGCAAACAAGAAGCAAAGTAACAGCCTTCCATTAACACAAGCTAAGCATTCGTTGCTGCATATCGAAAGCATACTAATACAGACAAAACTGCAGTGGAAGCGTTTAGTGTTTAAATGCAGGCTATAAAAGAAACAATTGGTGTAAAAGCCTACAAGTACAAACTTACCTTGGTGATGGAGTGGTCGCTGGGCTACCCTCAGGATGACTGCATGCCATTCAAAAAAGGATGGGCATGTGTAGCCAAGAGGCATGAAGTTATTTAGTGTGCGCTGTTTAGCACTGTGTGCACTTTTTCGCACTGTATGTGCGCTGTTTAGACTGTGTTTGCGCCTGCATCCGTGTGTGTGCGTTGTTAAGGTTTAAGGGCGCAGGGGCAAGGAGCTACGCGACACGTATGCTTGATTAATAACCAAAGCTTTGCCACAAGTTCTAAGACGCTCAGCCCAGCAAGCGAACAAGCACGCGCACGCACGTACATGCGTTGCACCAATTCCTTGCCAGTGCACAATCAGAAAATTGCTGCTGAATTAATTGCTACTGAAGCTTCTCTCACCTCCAAACTAAGGTTGGTCAAGGATGCTGATCATTGAGTCGGACACGCTCCTCGTCCAACGAAGGGAGAAAGTTCAGCCTCCTTGTCCAACGAAGGGAGGAACTTCAGCCCCAACTTGCTACGTAAACCTCTGAGCCAAGATGCTGCAAAGTGTTATCATAAGGACCTGGTGCCATTTACATCTGCTACCAAGCAAATGTGCATATATGCTACGCAATGCTGTTTCTTCCATTTTGTGTAGCATGCGCTCAATTCTAGGATCAACCTCCATGTCACCTATGTGCCCTGTGCATGAGTGCTTTATAACGTGCGTTGTGTGCGCGCACGCGCGCGCGCGTGTGTGTGTGTGTGTGTGTGTGTGTGTCTGTGTGTGTGTGTGTGTGTGTGTGTGTGTGTGTGTCTGTGTGTGTGTGTGTGTGTGTGTGTGCGCGTGTGCGCATGCTCTTACGCACGCGCCTATGTGTACACTGTGTGCTTTTGTATGTGTTTCATGTATGTGTTTATATGCTCATTCCAGCAATTCTGCATTGTGCCTGCGTTGCTACACGAAACAAACATCACCTCGTTTGTCTTGAGGGGGCTGATACATGGCATCAAAGATTCTGCCCATCTCCTGCCCACGTTGAATGATGACCTGGAGCTCTGACGCTGCCATCTCATGCAAGAACCTCAAGTGCTCTCTCCTGGCTTGGATCTGAAAGTCATCCAGATCCAGGGCTGGATTCTTGAGTTCCTCTGACACAGACTTCATGTCTGCCATGAGCTTGTCTCTATGCTCGAAGAGCCCATCCACTTCCACCATCATGCTCTGCACCCTCTGTTCAAGCTTCTGATCTAAATCCATTATGCCATTAAATATACAGAGAAAATCCAATGCACTTCAAACTCGAAGACATCCCTGCCTGGTTCTTTGAAAAGTGCTTTTCTTGACACCCAGGAGTCTTTTCAGGAAGCCAAGATGAAGGACATGTGTGGGGGTGATTTTTGAGGAATCATATGTCAGAGAAGTAAAGACCAGCTGTCAAAGCAAAGACCTGAAAAAGCAATAGCATGGCATGTTTTCTGTGCTTGATACCCTTGCTGTCACCAATTCTGTAACTCTGGCAATGGCAGACCTGAAATTGTCTGCCATCTTCTTAGCAGCTGTGAGCATGCTTCCATCACGAGTAAGAGTGATTCCAAGGTATTTGAATTCAGTGACAAGTTCCAGAAGTGTGCCGTTGTACGTGAAGGTGGGAATCGCAGAGTTACCCCTGCTGAAGAAGACCATGACTTTTGTTTTGTCAGTGTTGAGCTTGAGCCCTTTGAAACGTGTAGAAATTGTTCAGTTGGAGTTGCAGATTTTCAGCCGTGTTTGAAGTAATGTCATCAGCATAATCACAGTGAGGGATTTTAACTTAATCCAGGGCAGTGGCCAGAGCACCTCTCTGTACAGGCCAGAGCACCTCTCTGTACAGTCAAGAATCTGTCTATGTCATTGTTATTAAGGGAGTACAGAAGGGGACTCAGAGGGCAGCCCTGTTTCAAGCCTCTGTTGGGCACAACCTCCTCAGAAATTTTGTCGCCATCAATGAGAAGGTATAGGCATCCTGTGTACATGGTCTGAATGATATCTCTCAAATACTGCGGAGTCTTAATTTTTTGCGAGTGTCTCCAAAGCTTCTCTCTTGGAACACTGTCGTAGGCAGCAAAAAGGTCCAGGAAAGCAGTGTATACCTTCATTTTTTCCTTTTAGCAGTCGCGAGAATGTGGCGAAGAATTAAGAGGGGTTGGTTGGTGTTCCTTGTGGGGCAGAAACCAAATTGAGAGTCTGGTATATGGTTTTCAGCAAGAGCCCAGTCCGTCAGCAAGTCCCTGACCACGTTTGCAAAAAGTCTATAGATACAACCATTGATAGCCAGCAAACAGCAAACAATAATTTTTGGGGGACGTAGTTGGACCTTTTTTGTGTAGAGGCGTAATTTTGACTCTGTTCCAAAGATGTGGGGTGACACCGTCTGACAGGAACAGACGGAACAAGTCAGTAAGAAGGGGAAGTAGAACGTTTTCTGTGTGTCTCTTACCACAATCATCCTGAATTGTTTTCTCTGCGTGCTTGATGAAAGAAGTAGAGAACGGATCAAAACCTGGGCTGGACTGCACGTTCATGTTTGAAATGTTTTTTTGGACAGTGGTAAAGAGCAAAAGGCAACGGGCCGATCTAGCTACACCACCACGAGGCACTCAACATAAAAAACTAGGGAAGCTAAGAGTTTGCCAGGATAAAAGCAGCTGAGCCATTGTGATGACTGGTGCGCCAAAACCAACTCCAACACAACCCAAAGAGAAGAGAGAGTTCCCCTACAGAAAACGCAGTTTCACCAACATGTCACTCTCAGCATAACGAGCCCATACTAGGGAGACACGGAAGGAGTACAGTGAGCTAAAGGTTTAGATAACAAGAGTCGGGTTGTTCTAATAAGAGCCGAGAGCAAGGGGAAGCAGGCCAACCTATACCTAGATCAAGGTGGTAGACACGCTAGGCAGGGAGCTGCAGTGAAACAGCCAAGGAGCCGTTTGGTCTAGCATACACAAAGGGATAAGCCTGGCCTAGGTCAGAGAAACTGGAGACACTACCTTGGCAGGCTGCAAAGTGTTTTAAGGCTGCTGAGGAGAAGATCAACTGCCCTAGTTTCTACTAGGGCGGGCTCTAAGCCTGTCCTGGCTAGCGTGCTAAACATCATACCCCTAGCTCTTAACATGGCAGTCGGGGCGGCTAGGCACACAACATACCACACTTCCTTCCTCACTGTTTGGCATAGCTGCTCTAGCAGCCACACGTGCTGTGGTAGCAGCTGCACGGAAACTGGGAGGTTGTGTTGTATGGCTTGCCTGATGGCTGAAGCTCCTGTGCAAATCCAAAAGGCGTGCTCCCGTAGTTGTGGCGCCTGTGCAGCACGTGGCGATGCGGCTGAGTGTTGCCAGCCACAAGGGCAAGCTATCCCCCGCTTCATGGGCCATCCGTGGCCCCCTGCTCCCATTACACCATGCTGGAGAAGGGCATCAAATTTCCAGGTTTTCTCCCATGGGAGCCTCCATACTTGGCGTACTCGCGCTCGGAGCGCCTTTGTTATGGCCAGGGCTGTGGGGTGCGTTTCTTCTTGCGGCTGGGTGAGGGCGGCTAGGGTAATAGCTGACTCTGCTGTGCATTGCTGCCAGGCTTCCTAGCTGTTTGGCTTGGCTGCATGAGGAAATTTGTCGCTGCACGCACTGTGAAGGTGGAGGAGCTGAGGCTGAGTGAACCTGGCGATGACTGTATTGCGCCGTGTTGGTGCTGTTGGTCTTGCTGCTGATGGGAGGTGTGGGGCAGCCACTTTGTTGACCTCCGAGGAGTCCTCCTCGAGAAAATGGGCACCTCAATCGCGCGCAAACTGAGGCCTATCTAGCTGAAAACGGCCTTGAAGGCCCGTAGAGCCCGTGTCTCCACACTTTATGGTGGTAGGCCCGTAGAGCGTAGTATAGTGGGTTCGATCTAAACAATTGTCGGGAGATCACCCCTATGGTGACTATCGTAAAGATATACACCAGGGAAGTGCCTGCCAATTTGCACAATATCTGATTTCAATTCGCTCTTTGCACGATTCACAGTCGTAGCCAGGCAAATGCTGGTTCAGAGTTCATCTAGCAGCAGGGCCGCAGCAAAAGAGTGATGAACCAGACCATGTTGGGTGTTCCAGACCCTCTCGTTGTGCATGTGCTGCTCCTCACACATGAGTTTATGTATAACATATTGCCTCCCTCATTTTTGATATCCTCGGTGTGAGTTTTTGCTTTATGTGTCCAAAACTCACAGATGATTCCCCCTCATTAATTTATTGCGGTCAGTTGGTCCAGGCAGTCTTGATTGCTGTTTGCTGATATCACTCAGTGCTGCAATGTCACAAACAGCATTGTGCCGTTTTTCCTTTCCAGGTTCTTTTTGGTAGGTGCTACAAGTCTGGAGCTAATATAACAAAAATTATCACAGTTCTTACATGTTTTACATACACAGCCTAGCAGTCGCACGTTGTGACTGATGGCTTTACTATCTGTAACTTAGTAACAATATACACGTAATGGCTCGCTGATTTTTTCACCTATGTGGACTTCCACCAATTTGTGTCCTCCTCTGGCCGGTGACTGTGAGGAATTTTAGTAAGGAGAGAGTTTTGCAAAACTATTCGATACCAAGTGGCTTTCTTTTCCTTAATCTATTCCCTAATCCATTTGGGGGTTTACACTGCCTGCGTAATATTGTATTTATGCAAATGTGTTGCTGTTCAATCTGCTTAAATGTTGTGTCGTGACTTCTTCAGCCAGCAGGCTGACAAAGTCTGAAACATTATGTTAACACATTTTCTCACACATTGTGCTATACTAAAGGGCTACACATAGATAGGCTGCAGTGGCAGCAACAACACAGGCGACAGCACTCGCAGCAGCAAAGATAAGAAAATCACGATTAGTAGTAGCGTGCTGTCAGATTAAATTACCGTCACTGCAAATAAACTGCTCTGTCACACGATTCGTCGCTGCCACTGATTGGGCGTGACAGTACTGTGTGGCGCCACCAAGGTCATAACAAGAAGTCCAAACCGACTAACCTGAGACACGCACTGCGGTGAGGCTTCAAGTAGTACACGCACAACCTGGCTGAAGGTCACCCCCCACCATTACAAGTAACCATTGTAACCATTGTACACGGAGTCCAGCACTTGTGAATCAATAACAGGAGCAGCCATTCACTCACAGAGGGTGTTTCAGACTGCAGCAAGTGTACACACTAGCTACGAACGCCCCAGCGCATTCTGCTTCAGAACCCTGAGCAAATGTGCAATTCACAGCGAACTTTGCCTCAGTATCCTGAACAAATGTGCAACTCACAGCAGCCATGTCCATGCAGGCGGCATTTGTGGCATGGCCTGTCTGCCTGTCTGAGTCGTACGCAAAGCATGTCCTCAGCAATTGCAAATCTCACACAAACTTTAGACCAGAGCTCAAACTAGCCGGAGCGCAGCGTGCAATAATGAGAGACTTGCAGCTAGTGCTGACATTAGCCAGAGCCCCCACCCCAAAGCACCCGAGAGACAAACAATCCAGCGTGAATGAATGAGAGACCCACAGCTAGTTCTTCTCCTTAATTAATGTAGGGAATGATTTTTCACTGCCCGCCTGTTTCACTAGCCAGGGCCCCCCACCACAGCAAAAGCATAATGCAATGACTTCCCTCAGCTTGTCTGCAGCCAGCCTCATAGTAGTTCGAAACCTCATATATGAGTATATACTCAAACCGTGACACCAGCGTTCACTAGTGACACCAGCACTAGTGACACCAGCGCTCACTACTGTATAACCGTGACACCGGCGTTCACTAGTGTATAACCGTGACACCAGCGTTCACTAGTGACACCAGCGTTCACTAGTGACACCAGCGTTCACTAGTGACACCAACGTTCACTACTGACACCAGCACTAGTGACACCAGCACTAGTGACACCAGCGTTCACTAGTGACACCATCGTTCACTAGTGACACCAGCACTAGTGACACCAGCGTTCACTACTGTAGCATCACTTCCCCCTGCTACGGCAGAACATTCAGGCAGTGACTTCCCACAGCTTGTTCACAGCCTGAAAATGACTCATCGCGGACTATGGAAAAACAATCAGGCAATAAATTCCCACAGCTGGTTCACAGCCTGAAATGACTCATCGCCGACTATGGAAAAACAATTAGGCCATAACTTCCCACAGCTTGTTCACAGCCTGAA
>Ga0307966_1004774_pt1 | contig 10087 bp, 9 predicted proteins | sample OrgLakmetagen646_FD_203141 | JGI IMG/M metagenome (GOLD analysis project Ga0307966, IMG submission 203141) | Saline water microbial communities from Organic Lake, Antarctica - #646 | ecosystem: Environmental > Aquatic > Non-marine Saline and Alkaline > Saline | place: Antarctica: Organic Lake... | reverse complement strand
AGATGCTTTTGATATTACTGGCTGGGATTTTGCTGATCGGCCGCTTCACAGGGTATCGCTTGTCCGAACTCATACGCTTCAAAACTTTCTCCAATGCCTGAGGCAACTGTCATCAAGATTAAGGAGGGCGAGTCGGATGCATCGCAAGCCCGCTGGTGGCATCGCTGGTTTCGGACACCGCAGGAATTACGTGAGCTCGGCGTGGTTGGAATCAACATGCGCAACGCACGATACCTTCTGCCAAATAATCCGCGTCGGCTTTATGAGCTGGTGGATAACAAGCTGCGCACCAAGGCCCTAGCTGAAGAGCGTGGAATGACCGTAGCTGAGACATACGGGGTGGTGCTAACGCCTCACGACGCCAATCGGATCGAGAAGATTCTTGCCGGGAAAGACGCATTTGTGATCAAGCCAACTCGTGGCTCGGGTGGGAAGGGCATCATGGTCATCGATAAGAAATCCGGAAAAAATTATATCAAGCCGAGCGGTGCGGAGGTGACTCCCGGAGATTTAAAAAACCATGTTTCCAATATTTTGGCAGGTTTGTTCAGCCTTGGTGGGAAGCGTGACTATGCGCTAATTGAATATCGAGTTCAGCCGGCGAAGTTGCTCACGGATATGAGCTTCCAAGGCGCGCCTGATATTCGGGTGGTGATGCTGCATGGTTATCCGGTGATGGCGATGCTACGTGCTTCGACCAAGCAGAGCGACGGTCGATCGAATCTACATCAAGGTGCAATAGGGATCGGTATTGATATTGCTACTGGGATGTCGGTTCACGCGATACACCACGGGAAGCCTGTGACGCATCATCCAGACCTTGGAATAGGCCTCATTGGGGTGCAGATCCCACAGTGGGACACAATTCTCAAGATGGCGGTGACTTGCCAAGAGATGACCGGACTCGGGTATCTGGGAGTGGACATCATGATCGATGAAACCCTTGGCCCGTTGATGATTGAGGTGAATGCTAGGCCGGGTCTGGCAATTCAGATGGCTAACGGTATCGGTTTATTGAAGCGCTTGGAGCCCATTGTTGAGCAGCACCGCTGCAAGCCCGAAGCAGATTTGACAGCTAAGATCGCGTTTTCAAAAAAGTTCTTCCGAGCAAAGCTACCTAAGCCGCGGGATTAAATCCAGCAAGTGATGGAAATTCGCGCTTGTTTGGAAGGCTTAACAAATTCAGCCTTCTAAGACATGAGTGGGTTGGCAACGAATTACGAGGTGTGCATAGCAGGAACCGGCAGCTACGTTCCGGAAACGGTCGTAACAAATGAGGATCTTGCGAAGCGAGTTGATACCACTGATGAGTGGATTTTTTCCCGTACGGGGATCCGTGAGCGAAGGATTGCAGCAGAGGGTCAGCATACTTCTCACCTTGCCAGTGCTGCTGCAAAGAAAGCACTCGAACAAGCCGGACTAGATGCTTCCGAAGTTCAGTTAATCATCGTTGCTACCATCACTCCAGACACCCTCACTCCTGCGACAGCTTGTTATGTCCAGCAGCAGATTGGGGCAAGCGCTGCGGTTGCATTTGATATTTCCGCAGCTTGTTCCGGGTTCCTGTATGCGATGAAAATCAGCAAACAGATGATCTCCGCAGGTGCGTTTGAGAATGCTTTGATCATCGGTGCTGAGAAGCTCTCGGCTTTCGTAAACTGGGAGGATAGATCGACTTGTGTTTTGTTCGGTGATGGCGCGGGAGCGGCGGTTCTGCGTCGTGCGAAACCAGGTGAAGGTTCCATTCTCGCGACTGAAACGGGAACCGACGGTAATCTCACTCACTTGCTCAACATCCCAGGAGGAGGTTCGGCTTGCCCAATTACTGAAGAAAACGTGAATTCGCATCTCGCTACGCTGGCGATGCAGGGGAAAGAAGTTTTTAAACATGCGGTCACTCGCATGAAACAGGCAGCGGAGAAGGTGATCGAGCGTGCGGGATTACGTGCGGAGGACATTGCCTGTGTGATACCGCATCAGGCGAATTTGCGAATCATCGATGCAATCGCGGATCGGCTTTCGGTCCCCGAAGGACGCGTTTTTGTGAACCTCGATAAGTATGGCAATACCTCGGCTGCAGCTGTGGCAATAGCGCTCGACGAAGCAAACCGAACTGGAGCTTTTAAACGCGGCGACAACATTGTGCTGGTTGTCTTTGGTGCAGGCCTAACGTGGGCCGCGGCAGCGATACGCTGGTAGTGCGGCTAAGCGGTTGGAGCTCCGGTAGCACCTTGAAAGGGGGCTGTGTCCGTGAGTTCTTTACTATGGTCGGAAAATGCGTCGAGCACCGCCTTAGCGCGATCGGGTCTATCTTCTGATAAGATGGCGATGGCGTTTTTGAAGTAGCTGAGCCGTTGGTCGGCCTCGCCCTCGTGGCGATCGAGTCGATCGAGGAATGCCGCGAGGTCGATCAAGCGTGCGCGTGCGTCGATAAATTGGAGGTCGAGAAGTTCTTTTTTGGTAAGCATTAGGATTTCTTTTAGTGAGAGGTTAATAGCAAGTAGCCAAACAGAAAGGAGAAATGCCGGAGTGATTTCTCAGAAATGCAAGGAGCGACAAAGGAGTGGTATTAGCGCTCGGGAAGATGATGCGAACAAAGAAAAACCCTGTGATAAATTTTACTTTATCACAGGGTTTTTAGAAAGGTGGGCCGCCGTCGCTCCGAACCCGGTTGTTACCGAATGCTGAGCGGTGGCCGCCCGGGAAAAACTAATACTTCATGAACAGCCAACGATACGCAGCTACTCGCAGACGGTCTTTCAACGATCTTTAAAAAACTGCAATTTTCAGGAGTTTTCGGAAGAATTCTCGATGATCTGGGTTTTTGAACCCGTGGGCCGAGTCCCGGAGTAACCGAGCCTTGGAACGACTTTTCGAACCAGACGCGTCAGGCCGTTTTCAGCACCTTCCATTTCAGTCTCTGCTTGGCGAATCGCTTTCTCCCAAGCCCCGGCAAAACCCGGTGCTTGCTCGCGCATGGTGCTGATCGCCATTTCCTGCATGCGGAACTGGCGTTGTTCGCTTTTGTCCGGTTTGTTTTGGAGGGCGGCGAGGTTTACGCGGAGTGTTTCATTCTGATCCTTGAGACTGGAAACCTCTTTTGTGAGTGAGTCGCTTCCTGTCGCGGTGATCTTCAATTGTGTATTGAGGTGCGATTGTAATTCACGCATCTCTTTCTCAATTTTTTTGATCTCACGATTGAATCGCATTCTAGTGCCAATCGCATTTTTCAAAATGAATCCAGCGATCAGTAATCCGAGGAGTAGACCCCAGACGAACTGAGATGAGATAATGTCTTCAAAGGTCATGGAAGGAGGTTAACTCGAGTTGTTAGAAAAAGCCAGAGGATCCCGGAGCCTGCTTTAAGAATCAGATTTCGTAAACTGGCAGTGCGGCAACTTCTTCGCGGATTTTATCGGCTAGTGGAGTCGATAGATAGCGCTCGCTGGAGGAGCAGCCAATGGTGACGATGCGTTTGCCTTTGAATTCCGGGCGTTTCGCAATTTGCATGGCTGCCCAGACATTGGCGCCGGTGGAGATTCCTGCTGGCAGACCTTCTTGTTGAGCGAGTGCCTGTGCGGTGGCGAAGGCGTCTTCGTTACTCACAAGAATCGTTTCGTCGATGATATCGAGATTGAGGTTACCGGGGATGAATCCGGCACCAATGCCCTGAATCATGTGTGGCCCGCCCTTTCCGCCAGAAATAACTGGGCTGGCCTCGGGTTCAACCGCGAAGCTCTTCATGTCGCAGCGGGATTTGAGAATTTCGGAAACACCGGTGATCGTGCCACCTGTGCCGACTCCTGCCACGAAAGCGTCGATTTTTCCGTCTGTATCTTTCCAGATTTCTTCAGCAGTGGTATCGCGGTGTGCCTGTGGATTGGCTGGGTTATCAAATTGGCTTGGGCCGAATGCTCCCTTGTTCTCCTCGATCAATTGCTTCGCAACCGCGATGGCACCAGCCATGCCTTTAGCGCGTGGAGTGAGCACGATCTCCGCACCCAGTAAACGCAGGAGAACACGGCGTTCGATCGACATGCTCTCTGGCATAGTAAGGATGCAGCGATAACCTTTTGCCCGCGCTACAAAGGCAAGGGCGATCCCGGTGTTGCCGGAAGTTGGCTCGATAATGAGGCCGCCCGGCTTGAGTTTGCCGTCGCGTTCTCCGGCTTCGATCATGGATTTACCGATGCGGTCTTTGACTGAGAAAAGAGGATTGAAAAATTCACCTTTAACGCAGATCTCGGCTTCGAGATCTTTGGTGATATGGTTGAGACGAATGAGAGGGGTGTTGCCGATGGTGTCGACCATGTTGTTAGCGATGTTCATAAATTTTTTTGGTTATTTGCTGCCGGAGCTTAACTTGGTGCTTGTTTACCTGTCAGCCCAAAACCCCTGCTTGCCAAATAATTTCAGAGATTTCTCGAGTTATTTGATTTCTCGAGTCGACCTAGCGAGTGCACCCAGGTCCGCAGGGTGGCTCGGATGAAAGCTTTCTGGGATTATGAACCGACGTTTTTGAAACTCACCCTCTCGATATTGGGTTCATTGATTTGCTCGATATTTTCGAACTCTTTGATGTGATCGGTAGTTTTTTTAATAACCTCATCGATTTCATTGACGATTTCTTTTGGAAAGTCGTTGCTTTCTTCAGCATGCATTTTGAACAAAGTCATGTTGTTCAGAAAGTTGAGCAGAATGTGATTCATGCCCCTCAAGGTCGAGTGATAGACGGCTTTTTTCTCCAGCAGCATTCGATTAGCGTCGACAGCAATATCATGGAGTTCGCTTGATTTAATTTTCTCTTCGTCAATCAGCACGTCATCGTTTGCGGCAAGACGAAAGCTCTGGTTAAAATAAGCCACGTCTTCGCGCAAATTCCGGAACATGAACCCGATTAAAAAGTAACTCAGTGCGATTAGAATTCCTGAAATGAGTAAAATTGAGAGGACTTCATAAAAACTTTCCTCTCGCAGATTGGCATGCATCAGCGCGATTTGTGAATCGAACGCGTCGGTATACAAACCAGTTCCGAATAGCCATTTCCATTCAGGAATTCCTTGGGCAAACGTTATTTTCGGGCGTTCGATTCCAGTCTCCGGCATTTTCCACCAGTATCGGCAGAACCCGCCTTGTGGGTTTTCAACGGCCTTTCTAATTTCTTGGAAAACAAGGTTTCCGCGTGAATCGACATAGTCCGATATATTCGTCCCTACCATTTCTTGCTGAGCGCCGTGAGACAGGACAGTTCCAGAGTAATCATTGATAAAGAAGTATCCGTTTTCTCTGAACTGAATCTTTGCGACTTCTTTAATGAGGTCGTCTTTCAGTTCCGCTTCGACATCCTCCAGATAGAGCCCTGTTCCCAAAACGAAATTATAAGGCTCAAAGAGCATGGCGTAGGATATTTTATCAATGTCGTTATCTGGAGTGCCTGGTTTGCTCCATTTGTATTCATAAGAGCCTTCTTTCTTGCGCTTCACGAGATCGATCAGGTCTTCTAAGGCTTCCTTCGCTCTCTGAGACTCCAGTTCCTGAACGCTTTTTCCCTGGAAATCTGGACGACTTGCGTTGCTCATCACCTCTCCGTCGAGAGAGATGATGAAATAATAGCCAGTTCCTCCGTCAAATCGTATGCCTTCGAGTGCCGTCACAATCAGCGCTTTGATTTCGTTAGCGCTCAGTTTATCTCGGTAAGCCTGATAAATATTTTCAGCAATGGAATGAGCCCTGTAGGTGCGTTCCTTCGCGTATCGAATAGCCTTTGGGCGGAGCTCAGATTTCCGTTGGTAAACTGATTCAACTACGCTTTGCACTTCACGTCGTGTGATGTTTTTCTGCAATTCCAGTTGTGATTCACGTATCGCTTTTTCTTGAGCTTTTTCTTCGAAATACAGATTACCAAGGCTGAGGGTGATCAAAACCAATGAAAACAGAACAATACAAGAAAGGGTAATTCGGCGTGCAATACTGACGATACTCGGCCTTTGGCGCATGCTTACGGTCATTTTTGATGGGTTATTTACGTTGCTGATTCGTTTGGCTTTCAGCTACTGAATCAGAGATGGGCTTCTTGAGTGCTGGGCCCTTTCTAGCTAATTTAACCGAAAATACAGAGCGAATTCAACTGTCACTTTTTAGGCGAGCAAAACCTTCGGATTCAGAACTTTCAGCGAGAATTATTACTACCGAATTTACTGCTCCGATCACGACTAAATCTGGAAATCAGAAGTGCCAGAATTGAGGTGGAGTCCACATTCAAATTTTTCGCCATTGAAGCGGGTGCCGTTGGCTGTACCGTCGGTTGAGGGGCGTGTGCTGTGCCAGTCACCCATTGTGACGTAGCCTTGCGCGGCGAGAGGGTGGCGAGGGAGATCGTTTTGGTTAAGGTAGAGTTCCACCTGAGCGTCTGCCCAATCGACGATGGGATAGACTTTAAGGGTCTTTTTCTGCTTTTCAGCGAAGCTGCGGTCAGCGCGAGTATTGGATTGTGAGCGACGCAGGCCACTGATCCAAATATCGGAGCCGATGTCGCGTAGGGCGCGGTTCATCGGTTCGATTTTGGTGAGAGTGGCGTAGCGTTCTGCCCCTTCAGAGCCGTTCTCCCAAAGGTTCCCCCACAGTGCCTGCATGCGCGCGGCGGAGACAGTCGGGTGGTAGGTGCGGATATCGAGGCTGAGGCGCTTGGTAAGCTCTTCAGCGTATTGATAAGTCTCAGGGAAGAGAAATCCTGTATCGATGAAGATGATAGGGACGTCGGGCGCGTGCTCGTGAATGAGTTGGAGCATGACGGCTGATTGCAGTCCGAAGCTGGTGCTTGCAACTAGGTTGCTGCCAAATCGCTTGCGGAGCAGCGCGATGCGCTCGCCCGCTCGAAGCCCTGCGAGCTCTGTAGAGAAAGCAGCAGGATCGACGTCTGGTTCGGCGTGGAATTTAAGAGCTGTGGACATCCGTAAATCGAATCGTTTGTTATGCGTTGGTAAAGGCTTCCTGCTTGATGTTTTTGTGGAAGTCTTTGCCTTGCTCAGTGGCCGTAACGTAGCCGGCACGAATGCAGAAATCGCCGAAGCGCTCGCCCTCGTTCCGATCTTTCGCATATTTACGAATGATTGGAGCGAGCAATTCTTTGATTTCCGTGCCCGGGAAATTTTCGCGATACATCTTGGAAAGTCTTTGTCCGGCAAATCCGCCGCCAAGGTAGACGTTGTAGCAACCGGGTGAGCGGCCGACGAAGCCGATCTCGGAGATGTATGGGCGGGCGCAACCGTTCGGGCAGCCGGTCATGCGGATTGTGATTGCGTCATGGCGTAAGCCGGCCTCTTCGATGACTTCTTCGAGCTCGGTGAGAAGGTCGGGGAGATAACGTTCTGCTTCCGCGAGCGAGAGGCCGCAGGTTGGCAGGGCGACGCAGGCCATTGAGTTCAGGCGTAGGGCGCTTTTCTCATGGCTGTCTTTCATTCCATATTGTTCCAGTAGTTTTTCGATCTCCGGGCGCTTCTCTGGAGAAACATTGGCGATCATTAGATTCTGGTTTGCAGTAATACGAAAGTCGCCTTCGTGGACTTTGGCGATTTCGCGAAGTCCGGTGCGCATCGGGTAGCTAGGGGTGTCGAGCACTCGGCCACCTTGGATGAAGAGAGTGAGGTTGGACTTTCCGTTCACTCCGTCAACCCAGCCGTAACGATCGCCGTTGTCTTCAAATTTGAAGTCACGGGCGGGTTCGATGTCGTAGCCGAGGTATTCGTTGAGCTTGGCCAAGAACCAGTCCGGGCCGTGATCATCCACAGTGTATTTCAGGCGGGCGTGCTTGCGCTCGGTGCGGTCACCAAAGTCACGCTGCACGAGGACGACTTTTTCTGCGACATCGTTGACCTGATCTACGGTGCAGAAGCCGATAATATCTGCAAGGCGCGGGTAGGTTTCCTCAGAGCCGTGGGTCATACCCATGCCGCCGCCGACTGCGACGTTGAAGCCAACAAGCTTTTCGTCTTCGACGATGGCGATGAAGGAAAGGCAGTTTGCAAAGATATCGACGTCGTTCGAGGGGGGGACGGCGATGGTGATTTTGAATTTCCGTGGCAGGTAGGTCTTGCCGTAGATCGGCTCGATTTCCTCCTCCGAGGTCTCGATCTTTTCGCCGTCAAGCCAGAGCTCGTGGTAAGCGCGTGTTTGCGGGGTGAGGTGATTGGAAATCTGCTGTGAAACTTTTAGCACTTCCTCGTGAACTGAAGAAAGGTAGGGGTTCGGGTTGCACATCACGTTGCGGTTCACATCACCGCAAGCAGCGATCGTGTCCATGGCAGCCTGATTGATTTCAGCGATCGTGCGTTTCAAGTTGGACTTGATGATACCGTGGAACTGGAAAGCTTGGCGTGTCGTGAGCTTAATTGTGCTGTTGGCGAACTGAGTCGCCATGCGATCGGTCTCCAACCATTGCTCCGGAGTGGCTACGCCGCCGGGGACACGAATGCGTATCATGAACGAATACGCTTTCTCAAGCTTGTGTTTGCGGCGGTTCTGACGGAGATCTCGGTCGTCCTGTTGATAAGTTCCGTGGAACTTCAGTAACTGTTGGTCGTCCTCGCACATTGAGCCTGTCGAGAGGTCGGCGAGACCTTCGGCGATGGTTCCACGCAGGTAGTTGCTGCGGATTTTGATGCCTTCGTTTGCTGCTAATTTTTCTTCAGCCATAGGTAAAGTTTCTTTCGGTAATTTTTTATTAGTAAACGTCGCGCTGGTAGCGCTTGGTTTTCTTTAGATTTTCGACGTAGGTCTCAGCTTCTTCGCGAGATTTGGCGCCATAGTTTTCGATGATGGAAATGAGTGCTTCGTGAACATCGGCGGCCATGCGACTGGCATCGCCACAGACATAGAAGTGGGCTCCGTCTTCGAGCCATTTGAAAAGCTCCTCGCCGTTTTCGAGCATTTTGTCCTGCACGTAAACTTTCTCCGGTTGGTCGCGCGAGAAGGCGAGATCGAGTTTGGCGAGATTGCCATTTTTTAGGAAATCCTGCCATTCGAGCTGGTAGAGGAAATCGTAGGTGTAGCGTTGGTCGCCGAAGAATAACCAGTTTTTACCAGCTGCGGCAACTTCGGCACGATGCTCGACGAACGAGCGGAACGGCGCGACACCAGTGCCAGGGCCGACCATGATAATGGGAGTATTGCCATCGGCGGGGAGTCGGAAGTTTTTGTTCGGCTGAACGAAGACTGGGACGCTCTCACCGGTCTTCGCAACATCTGCGAGGAAGGTTGAACAAACTCCTTTGCGCTGCCTGTTGTTGGTCTCGTATCGCACAGCTGCGACGGTGAGGTGAACTTCGCCAGGATGAGCAAGAGGGCTTGATGCGATCGAGTAGAGGCGCACCGGAAGTTTCCGGAAAATTCCAGTCAGGACTTCGGCTGATAGGCCCTTTGGAGCGAAGTCAGCGATGGCATCCACGATTTCGCGGCCATCGATGTATTCACGGAGTTTGTCTTTCGAAGTTTCTTCGAGTAGCTCCGAAAGTGTCGCGGAATCGATGGCAGCAGCGAGCTTCTTCAGCACTGCTTTGGAGAGGGCTGTGATGTCGTAATCTTCACGCAGCGCGTCTGCCAAAAGTTTTTTACCGAGACCTTTGACTTCAATTTCCTCGGTGCCGGTAAGTTTCGCGGTATTGAGGATGTCCTTGATCATCGACGGGCAGTTGGTTGGAAGGACCGCCAAGGCATCGCCTGGTTCGTAGTTCAGGCCGCTGCCCTCGAGGGAGAGTTCCACGTGAACCGTCTCTTTGGCAGAGCCTTCGCCGTTCAATAAAACATTGTCTGAAACCTCGGATGAGAAAGGATTTTTCTTTCCGTAAACTGCGGTTACAGGGGCTTCAAAGGCGACTTGCTCAACTGCTGGGGCAGCAGGGGCGAGTTCCTTCATGGTGGCGCTGAACCATTCAGTGTAAGTATCCTCGTAGTCGACATCGCAGTCCGCTCGTGGAGTGACACGCGCCGCACCGAGTGCTTCGAGGCGAGTATCGAACTGTTTGCCGATCTCGCAGAATTTCTCATAAGAGGTATCGCCGAGTGCGCAAACGGAGAATTTCACGCCGTTGAG
>Ga0307966_1004772_pt1 | contig 10088 bp, 8 predicted proteins | sample OrgLakmetagen646_FD_203141 | JGI IMG/M metagenome (GOLD analysis project Ga0307966, IMG submission 203141) | Saline water microbial communities from Organic Lake, Antarctica - #646 | ecosystem: Environmental > Aquatic > Non-marine Saline and Alkaline > Saline | place: Antarctica: Organic Lake... | reverse complement strand
GGGTGATAAATGTAAGGTTCACCCGATTTGCGTCGCATATCTTTATGAGCTTCAACAGCTACGTCAAACGCTTTACGAATTAGTTTTGTTTCCTCGCGTGTTCTCTCATTTTTAGTGATACGTAATAAACTTCTAAACGCATTTAAAATTTCTTTGCGTTCTTGTTCTAAATCAACTTCTCGCTTATTTTCCACTCAGATCTTGTAATAAAATTATTTTGCTGGTAATACTTTTGTAGATACTTCTCCAAAACCTATACGTACACCATTTGTGTTACAATGTCCACGCATAACTACCGTATCGTTATCATTAATAAACTTTCGTTCTGAACCATCTTTCATTTTGATAGGTTTTGAACCTCTCCATGACAATTCAAGCATAGAACCGAAAGAACTAGGATCATCACCTGAAATTGTTCCTGAAGCCATCATGTCTCCACAGCGAATGTTACATCCATTTATTGTATGGTGAGCCAATTGCTGAGCCATATTCCAATACATGAATTTATAATTTGAATTACAAACAGTTGTTTCTTCACTATTCTCTGGAATAATTCCAACTTCTAAATCTATATCGTAATGAAAATCACCCGTATATTCTAAATAGGGAAGTACTTTTGGATCTTGTTTTGGACCTTCAGTTTTGAAAGGTTCTAACGCATCCATTGTTACAATCCAAGGAGAAACAGAAGATGCAAAACTTTTAGCCAAGAATGGCCCTAGTGGAACATATTCCCATTTTTGAATATCACGTGCAGACCAGTCGTTCATGATGCACATTCCAAATATATATTCGCTTGCTTCTGCTGTTGTAATGTTTTCTCCTAATGGTTTTCCATCAAAAGTTACAAATGCCATTTCCAGTTCAAAGTCTACCAATTTACTAGCCCCAAATACTGGGTCTTGGTCATCATTCGGTTTTGTTTGTCCTTTTGGACGATGGATTATTTGATTACTTGGAATAATTGAACTTGCTCTTCCATGGTACCCAACAGGAATCCAAAGCCAATTTGGTAAAAGCGCATTGGCTGGATCTCTGAATAACGTTCCCACATTTGTAGCATGTCCTCTAGAAGAGTAAAAATCTGTATAATCCCCCACTTGAACAGGCAATAACATTTCCAAGTCATCAGCATCATTCAATACTTGATCGACGTGGTGTTTATTATTGAATAAATCTGTATTTTCTTTAGTAAATAACTTTGATAATCGATTTCTTAAATCAGTTGTCGCTGTTTTTCCTTTTTTCATTATTGAATTAAGGGCATCCGTTTGAAAATCTGATTCTGTAAAAGGTAAATTTTGGAAATAACCCAACACATATAATGCATTTAGATCGATTACTTTATCTCCTACTCTTGATCCCACACGAGGTTCATCTTGATTTGTTTTAAATATACCAAAAGGTAAGTTTTGTATCGGAAAATCAGAGTTTTCATCTACTTCAATCCAAGATTTTAATGACGGGTCGTTTGCTTTAATCATTTTATTTTTGATTTGATTTTGTTTCAAGCAAAAATACTAAAGTCTTTCGATTCATCAAAGTAGAGTTGGAAGTGTTTTAAAGGATATTTGAAGTAATTATAGTATTGTTGATTGATCAGGATGTAAAGCTGTGAAATTGGACTGAATAAAATAGATTTTTCCAATATTCATATACTAGGTTATGCAAAAAAAAAGAGCAACAGCTTTTAATATTGCTCTTTTAAAAATAGGGTTCTAGCAATATTCTAATGGGTTATTGCCCTTATTATGTAACTAATTTTTAGATATACTTTTGAAGTACCTAAAACACAAAATAAACTAGAAGATTAAGTGATAACAATCCATTTTTTTTTTAAAGAAAATAATTAAGATTCAAAACATATTAATTATTTCTCTTCGTCTCTAAAAAGATTTTTCCATCAGCAAAATCATAGATTTTACCGATGTGCAGGATGACATTTCAGTAGGGTGTTGGGGTGATAAAAGGGGAATACCACACCAATTAAATGTCATCCTGAGGTGAAAATTTATTTATTAACTTGTTGTAAATAAATTTTCACCAAGGAACTTTTTTGTATTAAAATTTTACGCTTTTGTATTTTGGTTTCTCATGGAGAATTTAATATCCATTAAAATAAGGGTAGAACCAAAAATATTAATTCTTATTTAAAATTTGAATAAGGGATGCCCAGACATTATTTGTTTAACTTCTACAATGACCTCTTTCGTGATTGCTCCGTTGTTCATGTTAGTCATTACTTTATCCATTAATTCTACAATTTTCGGAATGTCATTTTCTTTTAGTCCTCTAGTTGTGATTGCAGATGTACCAACACGAATTCCTGAAGTAACGAATGGTGATTCTGTATCAAAAGGAACCATGTTCTTATTCACTGTGATATGTGCATCGTTCAATCCATTTTCAGCTTCTTTCCCCGTAATTCCTTTAGAACGCAAATCAATTAGCATACTGTGGTTATCTGTTCCTCCAGAAATGATTTTGTATCCTAGTTTTACAAATTCAGCAGCCATTACTTTGGCATTAGCAATTACTTGTTTTTGATACTCAATAAATTTAGGCTCCAGTGCTTCAGCAAATGCAATTGCTTTTGCTGCAATAACATGTTCTAGTGGACCACCTTGTGTACCAGGGAAGACAGCAGCATCTAACATTGAGGCCATTGATCTTAGATTTCCATTTTTCCAACGAATCCCAAAAGGATTATCAAAATTTTTCCCTAACATGATAATTCCACCACGTGGTCCTCGCAAAGTTTTGTGCGTAGTTGAAGTTACGATGTGGCAATGCTCCATTGGATTCTCTAATAGTTTTGAAGCAATTAATCCCGCAGGATGAGAAATATCAGCTAGAACTAAAGCACCCACTTTGTCGGCTACTTTACGAATTCTCGCATAATCCCAATCTCTGCTGTATGCAGAAGCTCCAACAATAATCATTTTTGGTTTTACTTCTTCAGCTTTCTTTTCTAACGCCTCATAATCAATACGTCCAGTTTCTTTATCAACTCCATAGAAATGAGGATTATATAATTTTCCTGAAAAGTTAACAGAAGAACCATGCGTCAGGTGACCACCATGTGAAAGGTCAAAACCTAGAATGTTATCTCCTGGCTGCAAGCATGCCAACATAACTGCGGCATTGGCTTGAGATCCTGAGTGCGGTTGAACGTTTGCCCATTCTGCACCAAATAACTTACAAAGTCTATCGATTGCTAATTGCTCAACTTGATCAACGATTTCGCATCCACCATAATATCTTTTGTTAGGCAGTCCTTCGGCATATTTGTTTGTTAAAACAGAGCCCATTGCTTCCATTACTTCATCACTTACAAAGTTTTCAGAAGCAATTAATTCAATTCCATTAATTTGACGTTCTTTTTCAAGTCCAATTAGATCAAATATTTGCTTATCTCTTTTCATTCTTTTATTCTTTTATTTTTTTATTCTAATTTAAAATAGTAATTAGTGTATTTTAAATACTGATTTAAAGCTTGTTATAAAGTTGGTTTAAGATGGTGAAAAAACTTAATTCAACTTGAAAATTCTATTTCTTTTTTGATATCACAAAATAAGCAATTTTCGATTTCGAATTTAAAATATTTCGGATTTCTTTTGTCAATTGTTTGCTGTTTCTAACAATATATCCATTTTTAATTGAGACGAATAGATTTCTTTTAAATGCCATAATTATTAATACTTATTAATTTATGGGAATAGTAACTTTTGTTTTCATTGAAGATACCGGTTTGATTTAAACTATCAATTCTTATTCTTCCATGTGCATGAATGATTTGCTGATCGGGTAAAACAATTCCTACATGATGAATATTCCCGGTGGTTTCTGATTTAAAAAATGCTAAATCTCCTGATTTTTGTTGATTATAAGCTACTTTTTTTCCTTCCAAATTCTGCTGTGAAGCATCTCGGGGAAGTTGTACGCCCAATTGGTGGTAAATAGTTTGCGTAAATCCCGAACAGTCGATTCCGAATAATGTTCGGCCACCCCATAAATATGGAACATTGGAGTAGGAGAGTGCTAATTTTACAGCGTCTTTAATCGATTCTGTAGGATTTTTCTCAGTCCAAGTAAATTCATTTAAATCGATATTAAAGGATTTCTTAGATGACAATACTGGTGAGCCTTGTAAAATTCTTTGTTCCCCCCAAGGCGTTTTTAGTGTTAATATATTTTCTTGCTGACGATTTTTAATTTCAGCAAAATTTTCGAATGTCTCCTTTGAAATTTTTAATAATTGTTTATTGTCGACCCAGCCTTCATAGCTATCATGTGAAATACGCACCTTAATCCATTGGTTATGAATACCAATTGTTGTAACGGTTTCTCCAAAAAGAAGTTGTGTAACTATTTCTGATGCATCATCGTGGTTTGCTCTTACGGGAATTATTGTCAAACAACAAATCGCATTAATACCAGTGATCATTGTTTTTTTGGAAAATTTGGATGAGCAAGAATGTTTTTAACTTGTTGAATATGTCTTTCGTTATGGTAAATAACAAACATTAAAGCATCACCTAATCGAAGTCGAACCATTTTACTGATTGAAATAGGTATTTTAACTTTTTTTAAATTTACCCTTTCTGCATCTTTTAAAATTGTGATCATCTGCTCTTGATTCTTAACGAAATTAGCGGTAGACTCTTCATCTATTATCTCTGGTGAAATTGATGGATTAAGACTCTTAGGTGCACGAAATTTTCTTTTTATATTGTTAAGTCTACCTAATTTCATTGATTTCCATGCGCTGCTACCTAGCGGTGAAGGAACAAAGTTTTCTTTAATACTTGTAAACTTTGTATTTTGAATTTTATCAATAAATAAATGATGATAATAAGAAGAATAGCTATTCAGATGAGATAAAACTTCTTGAATGTTCCAACTGTCTTTTGATGGTTTCCATTTGATTTGATTTCCCCCAAGATGAGTACACTTTTTGGTAATTAAGGAAATATTAGACTCTGTAATATTCTTTAAATCCAATAACAAATCATCTGATAAAAATCCTTTCATATTTTTTTTCTTAATAGGTTCAAAAATAACATCATTTCCAATAGCTACCAATAAATAATTGGAGTATTTTAAAATATTAGATAACAAATTAATGAAATATCAAAATAATGTCAAAAACACATTTTTGATATATAAATTAGAATATTTTTAAAAATCAAACAAGTTACTATAAATCAAGTGATTAAAGCTTTGTTGTTTAAAAAATACCATTCAATTCAATAAAATGGGGTGAATAATAAAAGTTTAGAACTAACTTTACTTCGATTTAATAATGGTGCTGAATGCACTTTAAAAAAATGTAAAAATGGCAAATCTTAGAAAATTAAAGAAAAATATCAACGGAATGATTTATGACGTTGTTGATGAATGTTATAGTGTTCAATTGTATAATGAGTCGAAAACAGCTGAATCTGATAGCTTTATTGATGATGCTGCAGATTTCCAAGAAGATATTATGGGTGAAATCAAAAGAGCAGAAAACAAAAAAGACTTTAAAGCAATTGTATCAAAAGTTGAAAAAACAAGAGAAGAGTGGACAGCGCGTTTAAATAAAATGCAATAAATTACCTCTTTCTGTTCTATTTCAGGTGAGTAATTACTTGAAAAAACAAAATGTTTAAAACGCCCTATTCTTAATTTAATGGGGCGTTTTTATTTTAGAGTCTTTTATTTTCTCTAAAGATTGACTTTTTCTCTAATAAAATTTGCTGATCACCATAAACACTGTTGTTACCGTTAATAATGTAAGCTACTCCATTCGCAATTCCGAAATAAGCTATTCCGCTAAAACCAAATAATTCAGCACCAATTAATGTGCTGGCTATTGGTGTATTGGTTGCTGCTCCAAAAACAGTTACAAATCCAATGCCTGCGAGCAGATCCATAGGTAATGGTAAAATTAAAAACAATAAATTTCCTAGCATAGCACCAATAAAGAAAAGTGGTGTAGCTTCTCCGCCTTTGAATCCTGCTCCTAAAGTTAACGCAGTAAGAAATATTTTAATTAAGAAACTGTATTCACTCATCGTTTCGTTAAAAGCACGCTTAATTTCTGGAATCCCTAATCCTAAATAGGGCTGAATATCAAATAGTAGAAAAAGAATTAAAAGTATAAACCCCCCAATCATTGGCCTTAAATAAGGGATTGTTATTTTGCTGAATAGTTTTGTGAAGAAGTGTTTTAACTTACTAAAAACGTAAGCTGCAATTCCAAATGCTAAACCAGCAATCACTGTTGACAATACACCTAACCATGAAATATTTGGGAATATTTCAATTGGATACGCCGTATGATGAGCTCCCCAAATGATGCAGAAAAAATGTCCACCAAAAGAGGAGAGAAGCACCCAAGTTATATCTGTAATTTTAAACTTTTTATCTCTGGGCAATTCAAAAGCAAAAATTGCACCTGCTATTGGTGTTCCAAAAACTCCGGAAAATCCTGCTGCAACTCCCATGCGCAGCAACCTTTTTCTGTGCTTTTTTGTCCAACTGAAAAAATGAGTTATTCCATCTCCTATAGCCCCACCCATTTGAACAGCAGTTCCTTCTCGGCCAGCTGACCCGCCAAACAAATGTGTCGCAATTGTTCCAATAAAAACCAATGGAATAATCTTCCAATGAATTACGTCTTTAGGTTTGTACATTTCTCGAATGAGATAATCATTTCCACCTTCAACACCTTTTGAGCCGAAATAATACATCAGTCCAATTAATAATCCGCCTAGTGGAAGGAGATAGATGAAAATTGAATTGTTAATGCGTAGCTGTGTCGCGGAAGATAAACTGCCCAGGAAAAGCGCGGAGATACTTCCCGCAAAAAAAGAAATAAGGAGAGTGATGAGAATCCATTGGCTAATTCTAGAAATTTTCGACTTCATATTTCTTACCCTTTGTTAAAGTTTAAATAGTGTCTGGTCGGAAACAGACAATTTTAATTTTTTGTGTTTCCAACCAGACACTAAATAGAAGTCATCAGTCAATTTCGACAGTTTAAGGCAGACATCATTGCCAATATGTTTAACAAATCTAATTATTCTTTTCTTTTTTTCAAAATTCGCAAAGGATACTTTCAATTTGGAAAAGAATACCTTTAAGGTGCTTTTAAATACCCTACTTTGTTTGCTAACTTGTTCTTTCTTCCAACTACATCGTTGCCGAAATACTCATTTAGCCCTGCTAAATTCCATTTTTAGCACCTTGTATCTGAAAAAAATAACTGCCTTATCATTCCAAACAGAGTTATTAGAGATGCCCTTTAACAAGTATGATTTTTTTCAATTTTAATAAGCCATTTCCGACAATATAAAAATATTAAACTTTGAAATAACATGAGTTAAAAATTAAAATTACACATCTTAATTTTTTATATAATAGCGAATGAACTTAAATATTACAAGGGTCTAATTTTGAAATTACAAGTATTAAACTTTGAAATAACACCAGTTAAACAGTGAAAGAACAAGGAGTATTTAAAAAAAAACAGAAGTTGTATGACTTTAGGGATAGGGTGTTTATACTTCCTTACCTTTCATCAAGTTTTGTAAACGATACATTTCATCACGTAAACGCGCAGCTTCCATAAAATCGAAATCTTTAGCTGCTTTTTTCATTTGACGTTCGGCATTTTTCATACTTTTCTCTAATTGAGATTTATCCATGTATTGTTCTACTGGATCTGCTGCAATCATACTGTTATCTTCTTCTTCTGTTCTGTATTGGAAAGCATTTTCATTAGTTTTGTTCAATGCCGTTGGAACCATTCCATGCTCCTCATTGTATTTGGTTTGAATTACTCTTCTTCGATTGGTTTCGTCAATTGTGCGTTCCATAGATCTGGTCACTTTATCAGCATACATAATCACTAATCCATTTACATTCCTTGCTGCACGCCCAACTGTTTGAACTAATGAACGCTCATTTCTTAAGAATCCTTCTTTGTCAGCATCAAGAATCGCGACTAAACTTACTTCGGGTAAATCCAAGCCTTCACGCAATAAATTTACTCCAATCAGTACATCAAAAACGCCTTGACGCAATTGTTGAAGAATTTCAACACGTTCAAGCGTATCCACTTCACTGTGAATGTAACGACAAAGGATTCCCATTCTGTCCAAATACTTTTGTAATTCTTCGGCCATTCTTTTGGTCAGTGTAGTTACTAAAGTCCTCTCTTTAAGAAGAATACGTTTTTGAATTTCTTCAATTAAATCATCAATTTGATTGAGACTTGGACGCACTTCTATTTCGGGATCAAGCAGTCCTGTTGGACGAATTACTTGTTCTACAACTACACCGTCAGACATTTCAATTTCAAAGTCCGCTGGAGTAGCACTTACATAAATGATTTGATTTACGATAGATTGAAATTCTTCAAATTTTAATGGTCGGTTGTCCATTGCAGCTTGTAACCGGAATCCGAATTCTACAAGATTGATTTTTCTTGCACGGTCGCCTCCATACATAGCTTTAATTTGAGGGAGAGTCGCGTGACTTTCATCAACTACCATTAGAAAATCATCAGGAAAATAATCCAACAAGCAGAAAGGCCTTGTTCCAGGTTGTCGCTTATCGAAATACCGTGAATAATTCTCAATTCCTTGACAATATCCCAATTCACGAATCATTTCTAAATCGTATTCTGTTCGTTCAAGTAATCTTTTGGCTTCAACATCTTTTCCTTCGCTTTTAAATGCTTCCACTTGAATTACCATATCATCCTGAATGAATTCTATGGCTGCTTTAGTTGTTTCAGGTGAACTCACAAAAATATTCGCAGGATAAATATTTATAGATTTTAACTCATCAATAACATCATTGTTTTCAGGATCTATTGTGTAAATTCCTTCGATATCATCATCCCAAAATTCAATACGCAAAGCATAATCTGCGTAAGCTAAATAAACATCAACTGTATCTCCTGTTACACGAAACGTTCCGCGTTTAAACTCGTCTCCAGCACGTGAATACAAGTTCTCTACTAATTTGAAGAGGAATTTATTCCTTAAAATAGTGTCTCCTACAGCAATTGGAATAATGCTTTTTTCAAACTCATTGGGATTCCCAATACCATAAATACAAGAAACGGATGACACTACAATTACATCTCGACGACCAGAAAGCAGGGCAGAAGTGGCAGAAAGTCGAAGTTTTTCAATTTCATCATTAATTGCTAAATCCTTTTCAATAAAAGTATCTGTTGTAGGTAAATAAGCTTCTGGTTGATAATAATCGTAGTAAGACACAAAGTATTCAACTGAATTTTCTGGAAAAAACTGTTTAAACTCGTTGTATAATTGTGCTGCTAATGTCTTGTTATGTGAAAGAACCAAAGTCGGTTTATCCACTTGATTAATTACATTTGCAACAGTAAAAGTTTTTCCACTTCCTGTAACTCCTAGCAAAGTTTGATGCTTAATATCACTTTGAACTCCAGCAGTTAATTCTTTAATTGCCTGAGGCTGATCACCCATTGGTTCGAAAGGAGAAACGAGTTTAAATTCCATAATACAAACTTAAATAATTTGAGTTGTTCATTACTGATATAACCACAAAAAGGGTTAAATGTTTTTTATTGGTATTGAGGAGTAATTAATGTAAAAATTTATTTTGAGATGTGGTAGTTGACTTTTGTTTCTAATTAGTGTCATTTCATTTCTTAATTGACTCCAATTAGGGGTGCTAACCTATATTATTCATCAAAACACTCAAAAATAGTATAACACATTATAAAACAATAATTTACACTCATACAGCTTCTGCGGTACGCACTTATTGAAATAGAATACTCTGTCTGCAAAGTCCGATGCCAACCGAACAAAGTGAGCTCATGAAAACAAATGAACCGCAACGAAGCAAGCTCATGAAGGCAATAAAAAATAATTAAGAACTGAATAAAAGCTTTAAGGAATTGAATAAAAAATATCAGGCGCTTGATCTTTTTTATCCTCACAGTTGCGGCACTAACGCTTCTTACTGAATCGTGTTAGCTTCGCTGCTGCCTTCGGCGGTCAAAAGCAGTGCTTTCTCTCTTTTTGGAGCAACCGACCGAAGGG
>Ga0307966_1004771_pt1 | contig 10091 bp, 9 predicted proteins | sample OrgLakmetagen646_FD_203141 | JGI IMG/M metagenome (GOLD analysis project Ga0307966, IMG submission 203141) | Saline water microbial communities from Organic Lake, Antarctica - #646 | ecosystem: Environmental > Aquatic > Non-marine Saline and Alkaline > Saline | place: Antarctica: Organic Lake... | reverse complement strand
GATCACGATCGGCTTGGTCCGCCCCCGCATCCGCCGCGGCGAAAGTTCCGCCCCGGCCGCAAAAACCAGCACCGCCAGCCCCAACTCCACCATCTCCCTCAGCAACTCACGCGGCAACGCTACACCACCGGCCTCCGCCAGCATCCGCACCCCCACGCCCGAAAGCATCAGCAGCGGAATCACCGGCAGCCGGATCCACTTCGAAAGCCCAAAGGCCACCGCCGCCGCCAACAGTAATATCGCCAGCCCCGTCATACCCGATCGCCTCCTTCTTCTCCGTCCCGATTCAATGTTGGACGTTCAATGTTCAATGTTGGACGTTCCATGTTGGACGTTGGACGTTCCCCCACCAGTCCTTCCTTTTCCAAAATGTCCCGCTGCTCCACCAGCCCGTCCACGTTGGGCATCAACAGGTAGCTCGTCTCCAGGTCCATCAGATCATCCACCACCGACACGTCGAAGGCGTGGATCGAGCAGGGCACACCCAGCTTGCGGCAACGGTAGGCCAGCAAATGATTGGTGTCCTCGATCTGCAGCGCCGAGACCACCAGCTTGGCCTCGCGCATCCCGATCTCCTCGACCACCGATTCGTATTCCACATTACCGATCAGGACTTCGGCCCCGTCCAGTCCGAGCAGTTTCGCCGGGTCGGTATCGACCGCCAGCACCAACTCCCCGCGACGCACCAGCCCCTGGACGATCTCCACCCCAAGCTGGTTCATCCCCACCACGATAACATGCCCCAAGCGGCTCGTGATCCTTTCATCATCCGGCGTCTGTTTGGCCCGGAACGGGCGGAGGATGCGCAGGCGGCGACAGACCCGGTAGAGCAGGTCGCTGTAGAGTATCATGTAGGCCGACACCGTGATGGTGACGATCCCCACCACCGCCACAATCGAGAGCACATCCTGTGTAATCATGCCGGAGCTAAACCCGAGCGCCGCAAAAATGAACGAAAATTCGCTGATTTGCGCCACCGTGATGCTGGTCTGAAAGGAATTCCACTCACTGTAGTTCATCCGTGAAATGATGAACATGAAAATGAGCGGGTTTCCGATGATCACGAAGAGCGACAGCACCGCCGCCGGGAGCGCGTTCTCGCGGGCCGCACTCAGGTCCATCTGCACGCCGAGCGTGACAAAAAACACCGCGATAAAGAAGCTCATCAGCGGGTGGAGCCGACGCCGCAAGTCATCGTTATAAGGCAACTGGGCCAGCGCGATGCCGGCCAGAAAGGCCCCGATCTCCAACGAGAGGTCGAGGATTCCGGCCAGGCCCGCAACCAGGAAGCACCAAAAGAGCGCCCAGATAAAAATCGTGTCCGGCGAACGGGCCGCCCAGGCGAAGGGCCGCGGCAGCAGGTATTTGGACGCCAGCAGGACGATGCCGAGCAGCAGCGCCATCCCGCCAAAAGCTTTCCCCAGTCCGAGGGCCACCGTCCCAAACGCCAGCCCATCGCCATGACCGAGCCCGGCCAGCAGTGTTAGCACCAGGATGACAATCAAGTCCTGCACCAAGAAGATCCCCACCGCCATCCGTCCATAGAGCCGGTTAAGGTGCCCCTTCTGGTCGAGCAACTTCACCACCACCACCGTGCTGCTAAAGGTCAGGGCCACCGCCAGAAAGACCGAGGCGATCAAATCAAAACCCAGCAACAGGCAGATGACAATGCCCCCCGCCGCCGTAAAGACCACCTGCCCCACACCCGCCGCCACCGCCACCCGGCCCACGTCGCGGATCTTCGCAAAGCTCAGCTCCAGCCCCACCAAGAAGAGCAACAGCGCAATGCCCACCTCCGCAATCAGCTCCAGCGAATGGCCGATCTCCACCAGCCCCAGCACCGGCCCGAGGAAAATCCCCGCAAAGATATACGCCACGATCGAGGGCATCCGCACCAGCTTCCCGAGAAAGGCAAAGGCCGCCGCCCCAATCACGATGAAGCCTAAATCTAAAAGGAGTGTGTAGTCGGAACCTTGCATCGTAATTCATGCCCAGTAGAGCGGAGCAACCCGTCAAAGCAATCTTCAAGCCAATTGAATATGCGAAAATCAACCACCCGTCATGCTGGAGCACACGGAGCTATCGGCATAGCACGACTCTAAAGCCGATCCTGCAGTTCGCTTGGTTGGTCGCCTTGCATCTTTGCCAACACTTCGCCGATCAGGTAAATCGAACCGGTCACCACAATCGTGTCGCCGGGTCGCCCGATCGTTGTGGGGCCACCTCTATGAAAAAGATCCTGAACGGAAGAATGGTGCACCGGAAAACCTCGATCATCCGGCAGGCAACTTTCGAGAAATGGGGTCGGTATCGCCCGGTCCTGATCCGGTTGAACCAGATAGAGCTCGCCGGCGTAGGGCGCCACGGCCTGCATGAGGCTGCGCCCCCGCTCCTCGCCCAGCGTCCCCGCCACGATGACTGGCTTTCTTCCTTCCGATGCGACCACTTGCTTCAAGTTGTCCACCAGTGCGACAGCCCCCTCGGGGTTGTGCGTGGCATCAAGAATCAATGTCCTCCCAGCGACCTCGATTTTTTGCCAGCGACCGGGCCAGTCAATCTGCATCAAGGCCTCCGTTGATTGAACCGGGAAACGTTCCGCCAACAGCTCCGTCGCATAGACTGCCACCGCCGCATTCCAACGCTGGAAGTGCCCGGCCAGATTCGTCTCCGGCAAGTCTGCCTCCCGGAAGCGCTCACGCACCGTGTAAAAAGGGGAGCCCCGTTCGGCCGCGATCACTCGGATCACGGCCTCGGCCTCTTCCGGGAGGCAGCCGATCAGGACCGGCTTGCCCGGCTTGATGATGCCGGCCTTTTCGGTTGCGATCTTGGCCAGCGTATCACCGAGCAAATCCATGTGGTCAAAGCTGATCGAAGTGATGATGCTAAGCTCCGGCTCGACCACATTGGTCGCGTCCAGACGGCCGCCCAGCCCGGTCTCAATTAGGGCGATATCGACTTGCTCAGTCGCAAAGCGCAAAAAGGCCATGGCTGCCACAAACTCAAAAAAAGTCGGGTGCCACTCGGCATCTTCTTCACCCAGCTTTTCGGCAACCGGACGTAGCTCTTCGACATAGCGCACGATCCCGGCCTCCGTTAAAATCCTGCGGTCCACCTGAGCGCGCTCCCCCAAGTGCAACAAGTGCGGCGAAGTGAAGAGCCCGGCCTTGTATCCGTTCGATCGATACATCGCCTCCAGCATCGCACAGACGGAGCCCTTGCCATTGGTCCCGGCCACATGGATGACCGGATAGTTTCGCTCCGGGTGCTCCAGGGCCTCAACCAGTCGCACCATCCGGTCGATCCCGAACTTCGAGCCCCGGTTCTTCAGTGCGTAAAGATAGTCTCTGGCTTGGTCGTAAGTTTGCACCGTGGATGAAGTGGAAACCTCAAGTCGTCTTCGCGGTGTTGGCCGCGAAGGCCTTAAGCAAATTGATCAGCCGGTCGCACATCTCGCCGCGCGGCACTATTATGTCGACAAGACCTCGGTCGAGCAGGAACTCGGAGGTCTGGAAGCCTTCAGGCAGGTCCTGCTGAGTCGTCTCTTTAATGACGCGAGGCCCGGCAAAACCGATCAAAGCCTCCGGTTCGGCGATGATCACGTCGCCCAAAGAGGCAAAGCTGGCCATGACGCCGGCCATCGTCGGGTTCGTCAGGATCGAGATGTAAGGTAAACCGGCCTGACTCAGCCGCGCCAGTGCCTGGCTGGTCTTAGCCATCTGCATAAGGCTGAGGATGCCCTCCTGCATGCGGGCCCCGCCGGAAGCGCAGACGATGAGGACCGGGCATTTCTTCTCCAAGCCACGCTCGATCGCACGGGTCAATTTTTCCCCGGCGGCCGAGCCGAGACTGGCAGCCATAAAGCGAAAATCCATCACCGCGAGACTCACCCGCATGCCGCCCATCGTGCCCATGCCGGAGATGACCGTGTCGGTCTCCTTCGTCTTGGCCTGATTGGCCTTCAACTTTTCCGGGTAGGAGGCCGTGGCATTAAACTCCAGCGGATCGAGCGAGCTCACCCCCATATCCATCTCTTCAAAGCTGCCCTTGTCCAGCAGGGAAGCAATGCGGGTGCGGCCGTCGAGGGGGAAGTGGTAGCCGCTGCTCGGCACCACCATGAGGTTTTCTTTGAGCACACGGTTATAGATGATCTCACCGGTCTTCGGGCATTTCGTCCAAAGATCCTTGGGAATATCTTTTTTCTTAACCGTGACGGTCGAGTATTGGGGTTTACCAAAAAGTGCCATTATGGGTTTGAAGGTGGGGAGGTGGGAAGGTTTGAAGGTGGGAAGGTGGGAAGGTTTGAAGGTGGGAAGGTGGGAAGGTTTGGAGGTTTGAAGTGAGCGCCAGCAACGGAGTTTTTATGGTTCCTGGTCGTTTGTTTTATGGTTAATAACTGATAACTGCCGAACTGCGACCAATCAGTCGCTTTAGCCGTGGCCGAGTGTGGCCACTTTAATGTGCTCGGCTCCGGCTTTGTGGAGGGCCGCAGCGCAGGCGTTGAGTGTCGATCCCGTGGTAAACACGTCATCGACGAGGATGTATTGATGCTCGGGGATTACAACGGCATCCGGGCCCAAAGCAAAGGCATTTTTTACATTCCGGTTACGGTCCTCCCGGTTGAGGCTGGTTTGGGTCTGCGTAAACCTTGTGCGCCGAAGTAGCGGATCGACCCGGCTGCCGCCATCCGTTGCCCGTGCCAGTGCCCCGGCAATTCGCTCGCTCTGGTTGTAGCCGCGCTCGCGTAGCTTGACACTGTGTAAGGGAACCGGGACCAAAACGGAGTCCGAAATGAACTCTAGATAATCCCGCGCCATCCGAACCATGCGCTCAATATCCCGCAAAATGTAGAACCCACTTTGATACTTGAGTTCATGCACCAACGCTCGTCCCGGCCCCTTCGCCAGAAAGAGCGTTTTTCCCTCCTCAAACACAGGGTCGAGCGCGGCACAGTGCGGGCAGGCCTGTGGCCCAGCCAAAATCCCGAAAAAAGGGTAGCCGCAAACCTTGCAGTTGGGCGGGGCGACCAAAAAAAGTTCACGGGAACAATCATCGCACAGGTGTTCGTAGCCCGAATCCTCTACCCCACTCCCGCAGCTGACACAGCTCCGCGGAAAAAATACCTCCAGAAACATCCCGCCCAGCTTCCCGATCATTCCGCATCCCTAGGGACTTCGCTCGCGAATGTCCAGTGCGCTCTTTACATACAGCTTTTAAAAATTACATCCATAACGATTTGGAACCTGATTCAGCATTGACTTGAGGCAACGTTCATACCTATATCATTACTATATCATTACAAAATAAACGATAATGCCATGAAAACCCTTCAAGTCAGATTACCCGACCAACTTAGGGAAGAAGCCGATCAAGTGCTCGATGAGATCGGGATGGACATGTCTTCGGCCATCCGTGTTTACCTGAAAAAGATTGTCCAGAGCCGAAGCATTCCTTTTGCCCTCGAAGCAGCCCAGCCTTTGGAGGTTGAGGCGGTTTCGGTTGACCCGGAAACGCAGGAAATGATGGATCGAGTCGCCGACACCTGGAGTCAGGTCAAGTCGCGCCGCTGATGCGACTGGTCTTGTCAACGTCGATCTGCGTCGCAGAGTTCGGGGGCGAGGCCGTTCCGGAACTTCATGTTGAGCCATTGAAGCGCTCACGATCAGTCGAGCTTGCCACTGCGGTAAAAGGCGAAGGGTTGCCCAAAGGTTCGCGGTTGTTGAAAGTTTATGCGACTTCGCCAGAGGGTGCACGACGGGTCGTTCATTTACTGGCGGTTGCTGAGGAAACGCTGTTTTTACTTTTCTACAGGGACAAGAAGGACTCGGTCGGCGCAAACGTTACGAACAAGAATCCCACTTTCCGGAAACAGCTCCACAAGCACCTACAACTCCTGCAACGCGACCTCGAATCGGGCGAATTCGAGGTTTGGGAGGATGAGCCGGAGGAATCGCCGCCTAAAGTCGGGTAGCAGGGACTTCGCTCGCGAATGTCCAGTGCGCTTCTATGGAATGTCCAGTGTGCTCTTTACATACGCATCCCATACGCTAAAAAGAAACCCATGAAACGACTCCCTATCCTCGTTACCTCAGGCCTCAGCCTACTCGCCCTCCTCTTCTCTGGCTGCCAAACTGCACCCAGCCAAGTCACTCAATCGGATACCGGCTACACCACACCCAGCCAGCCGACCACCAGCTCAAGCACGCAATGGCGCCCCGCCAGTGAAGTGACCCGGCCCGCTCAAGCCATTCCAGCTCGCACTGCGACCAAAAGCACCGGCAGCGCGGATGTCATTTTTAAGAGCAACCAAATCAAAATCACCAAGACGATTCTCGAGCAAGCCTCCGTCGGCGGCGACCTCGTTTACCAAATCCGCATCGAAGCCCTCGACGATGTAAAGAACGTCCGGGTCGTCGAAGCCATCCCATCAGGCGTGCAGTTCCGCTCGGCCAATCCTCCCGCCTCGCTCTCCGGGGGCAACGCCAGCTGGAGCTTCCCCAGCCTGAGCCGGGGCGATAACGAGACGATCCAAGTCACCGTCAGGCCGAACCGGGAAGGCGACCACACCGTCTGCTCCACCGTAACCGTGGATAATGCCTTCTGCCTCAATTTCTTCGCCGGCCAGCCGAAGCTCGACGTCACCAAACAAGGCCCCGCCAGCATCGAACTGGGCGAAGAAGCTACCTGGAGCGTCACCGTGACCAACAGCGGTTCCGCCGTCGCCAGTAACGTCGTCGTCACCGATACGCTGCCCGATGCCTTCACCCCCACCAGTAATCTTCGCCAGTCCATTGGTAACCTCGCCCCCGGCCAAACCGAGACGGTCACCTATACCGCCAAGGCGGTCAAACAAGGTAGCTTCCAGAACCGCGCCGTCGCCTCCTACAACGGGTCCGGCCCCGAAGGTCGTGGCAGTCCCGGAGCCAGCCCTGCCGCAAGCTCACCCATCGCCGTCGTCCAGTCCGGCATCCGCGTGCGCAAGTCCGGCCCGGCTGAAGCCTATGTCTTCAAACCCGAAGTCTTCCAAATTACGATTGAAAACACCGGCGATACCGACCTGAAAAACGTCCGCATCACCGATATCCTGCCCAAGGGTTCCAGCGTCACCGACAACGGCCGCGGCCGCGTCTCCGGTAACGCCATCGGCTGGATGATCCCCAACCTGCCCGCCGGTTCCAGCCAGCTCATCACCACCGAGATCGCCGCCACCCGTAAAGGCGACGCCACCAACACCGTCAAACTCCTCGCTGAGAATGGCCTCGAAGCCAGCGACTCCGTCACCACTAACTGGCTCGCCGTGCCCGGCGTCACCGTCTCCATCACCGATAGTAAAGACCCCATCCGCGTCGCCGAGCCCACCACCTACACCATCCAAGTCCGCAACCAAGGCGACTTCGAGCCCGTCAGCGGCACCGTCACCGTCACCTTCAGCGAAGGCATCAAGCCCACCGCCGTCGCCGGCGACGCCCAAGGCCGCATCAACGGCCAGACCGTCACCTTCCCCCGCACCACCCTTGAGCCCGGCAAGGACACCAACCTCAGCATCACCGCCGAAGGAGCCAAAATCGGCTCCGGCCGCGCCGCCATGAACTTCAGCGCCGACTTCCTCGCCGATCCCGTCATCAGCCAAGAGTCGACCAACGTTTACTAAAGAGAACCGCCCCCCTCGCCTGCGGACAACGCAGGCGGTTTCAATTACCCCATGGGATACTTCCTTCCAGCGCAGTCACCCCCAAAACACGCCTACGACGCCTCTCGCATCGTAGCCACAAATCCGGCGTCATCCCGCACCCACACTGACCCAACCCGCCAACCCGCCCCACCATGCTTACCCTACGACACCAAGCAGATATTCTATTACGGCTTCAGATACTATGATCCGGGAACGGGGCGCTGGCCATCAAGAGATCCGATTGGGGAGTATGGTAGCGCTATCATGAGTGGTAGAGGACTAAAAGCCGTGTTCATTGGTTCGCATGACGAGGAGAATTTGTATAGGTTTGTCGAAAACAATGGAATTAATTTTGTGGATCGCTTGGGGATGCACCCTTTGCGCGGTGGTTCATGGCCAGCAGTGAACTATCACACGACTTGTATCGATCAGCATAAACACACATTTGATGGACGTCATTGGCAAACTGATACGGCAAGTTGTGGCTGTCCCTGCAGGGGAAATGGAAGCGAGGGAGGTTGCATTAAAGGCCAATATTTGACCTGTGTAACTAATTGTGTGGTTGTAGCTGTTACAGGTGTTTCCCTTGAAGAAATGGCTAAGCATCAATTAGAGCAAGCTCTTGAATTGATTGGTGACAATGTTGCAAAGAAGCATTGGAAAAAAGCTGTGCCTATTCTTAATCTCGTATCGACTGCGAATACAATCTGGGGCACGGCAAACTGTGTAACTAATTGCTCTACAGGTCAGTAATTGTGAGCCATTTAAGAAAGCTATCTCAATGCTTATTATTGCTGTTTATTATCTATCTCTATATCATCGCAAATTTATTCAAACACTCAGGGGAGATCGAATGGAACATTTTCACATCTGATTCTTTTAGCGATTTTCTCTGGGCTTCATCTATAGGTCTCGCAACCTATTTAGTTTGGCGCTTGTTTAGAAAAAGGGGTTCTTCGTAGATTCTTGTGAAACATCAGGGTTTAAGGTCGAGTTTGCCGCATTGAAATAAGATAGCCACGCGGTAGTTCTCAAAGCTGCGAAATCCCCTTGCATTCGCTTTGATGCTCAGGACTGAAAAAGGGGACATGTCATTACCTTTGTGGTCTACCTTTTTAGCCGCTTCCCGATCAATGCCGCAATTACGCAACCGGCTTCCACAATCAACGGTTCCAATCGGCCGTCCCTCTCCTCCGCCGCCTGCGACCGCCCCCTGGTTTTATAGATTTAGCCGTCTTCCCCGCCCAACTGACGTTATATCCAGTTCCTGCTTCACGGTCGACTCGGACTGTTCCAGTCCTCAAACAATCTCCCTACAGGAACTTGACATAACGTCCTGTTGGGCAGTCGACCGGCAAGTCAGCAGGGGGCGGACGCAGTCGGCTCCGCTCCGGGACTAGCGGGTCTCCGTCTTAAGCATCCCCGTCAATCAGTTTGGCTTCGCCAGTAGTTCAAACCCCCGCGCCCGGGTCGTTGCACGTTTGAACGGTTGATCTCCGATCCTGATGAGCGTCTACGCCTGACCGTCTACGTCGTGCTACGCCGACTGCGCCTAGATCGTTTTGCCGATCCCTCCACGCAGCCCCCAGGGGCTTTCCCCCGCCGCCTAGCGCGCGGGTTGCCCCCGCGTCGCGCTTCCGCGCGTTCAACCAGCACGCCGCAACTGATCCAGCGCAAGCACAGTCCCACTGTTCCGATCGCTTAGGCTCACTGCACAGAGACCCTGTGAAAGTCAGGCGGCTATCGCCGCGGCCAACTCAAAGCCATGCCCGTCCCGCAGACGCGACCGGCACCCCGTCTTGGACGGCCTCGCCCCGTCCGCTTTAGCAAGTAAGCGGAAAAAGCTTTAACCCCGTCCGCCATCTTTCAGAATACAGTCAATGGACAACTCGTTTACATCAATTTGGCAACGCATCGAGGCGAACGCGGACAGGCCTTTCCTGATGTCGAACGGTCGCGAGTTCCATTATCAAATCGAAGGAGACGCGGTGCGTTTTTCCTGTCACCGCGAACAGATCAATAAAGCGACTCTTGAAGAGGCGTTCAAGTCAATGCCCTGCAAAAGCTTTCAAAATCTCCCCAATCACCTCAAGCCGAGAAATGTTCTTTGGACACTCCTGAGTGATACGCGCATTTACGAAAGAGGTAAGTTCGCCGATTACCAGCCGAACGAATTTTGGGAGCGGCGGAAAGCTTAGCGGTTACTTTTTACCTGCTTTTACCGTAGTCAAGTAGCTCTCAAGCATATCCAATATAACTTGTTGTTTTGGTTTGGATAGCTCCGCCATTTTGTTAACCAATTGAACCGCTCTGGGCGAAGGTCCCGATTTCTTAGGAGATTGAGGGCGGAGACCGATCAACTCATCTGCAGTAACATCCAAAGCTTCCGCAGCTTTCCTGATAAACTCTAAAGATGGGTTCT
>Ga0307966_1004767_pt1 | contig 10094 bp, 10 predicted proteins | sample OrgLakmetagen646_FD_203141 | JGI IMG/M metagenome (GOLD analysis project Ga0307966, IMG submission 203141) | Saline water microbial communities from Organic Lake, Antarctica - #646 | ecosystem: Environmental > Aquatic > Non-marine Saline and Alkaline > Saline | place: Antarctica: Organic Lake... | reverse complement strand
AGAGAACCTAGAGAAACCGCTAGAGACCCACAGAGAACCTAGATTAAAAACCCGATTTAATAAACTGCGATTTAAAATAAAAAATAATTTAAATGCTACACTCACAAAGCTATAATATTATAGAGTTATAAAGTTCTTAGCCTATAATCCTATAATATTATAGTGTTATAAAGTTCTTAGCCTATAATACAATAGTCCTATAGAGTTTATAGTTCTATAGTCCAAGCTTGTCCGAATAATATTATAGAACCATAAACTATATAATCCAATAGTCCTATAGACCGACGAACTATATAACTCTATAATATTATAGGATTATAGACCGACGAACTATATAACTCTATAAATTGATAGGTTCAATACGCATTTAAATTATTTTTTATTTTAAATCGCAGTTTATTAAATCGGGTTTTTAATCTAGGTTCTCTGTGGGTCTCTAGCGGTTTCTCTAGGTTCTCTGTGGGTCTCTAGCGGTTTCTATAGGTTCTCTATGGGTCTTTGAAATACTTATTCTCTCTAAGACCTATTATTTTTGCTGATAAAAAACAAGATGAATATGTAATAATAAAATGTATATTCAATATTATTAAAGTGATTTTAAACGCGATATTTTGATTGAATATAACGGGTTATTTAAATTACTTATTCTCTCTAAGAAAGTATTATTTTACTGAAAATAAACAAGATGAATATATATTATCATTATTATCATATCATATTATTAGGTTGAGTTTAAATGAGTTGGTTTTGTTTAATAAGAGAGATTAAATATATTGAGTTTTTCGGTATCATAATCCATCCGATCGGATTGTATTTAAATATTTTTATTAAAATACTTATTCAGTACGTGCGGAAATTGAAAGGTCGGCACTAATGCTGGGCGTATACCGATGATATAATATTATGTTTAATCACTCACAAAAATTCACATTATTTAATCTCTCCTATTACCCTATTTTATACTGGATTGAAAAAGAAATTATAACTCATAATAATCGGGTTAATCATATATTAATCACTCACAAAATTAGCACGTCATTATATTATGTTAATTACCGATTATATTATTTAATCCTTGTTAGCATAAGCAGACCATAATATTTTATATTTAAAACACACAATAACACACACAAGCCCGAAATAAACCGGCGGTAATGGAGCGGAGCGACACGGTAATATACGCATTATTAATCTCTCATATTAACCTATTTTATACTGGATTGAAAAAGAAAATATGATTAATCACTCACAAAAATTCACATTATTTAATCTCTCCTATTAACCTATTTTATACTGGATTGAAGAAAGAAATAATATATTAATCACCCACAAAATTAGCACGTCATTATATTATGTTAATTACTGATTATATTAATTAAGCATTGTTAGCATAAGCAGAGCATAATATTTTATATTTAAATCACATAATAACACACACAAACACGAAATAAACCCGGCGGTAATGGAGCGGAGCGACCGGGTAATAGACGCATTATTAATCTCTCCTATTAACCTATTTTATTATGGATTGAAAACAAAAATAAATATTATTACTAAGATTAATTACCTTACATATTTTGAATAATTAATTGAAATTCGGTTTTAATTATGGACGGATTAACTTAAAAAAAAGAACTAAGGAAAGTAATTTATATATTATTAAACCGTCATTTTAATCAATCAATATCTAATAAACCTATATAATCAGGAATATTTTTATTTATGCTCACACGAATATTCAATTAATATATGTGATTAACGGCATATCCACATCATATTTATACAAAATCCAAAACATCGAATTTGGCATATTGAATTACCGCCGTGCTAAGCGAAGCGCGTATTAAAATGTCAAATTCGATGTTTTCAATTAACATAAGAATATTATTATGTGAAATTAATCACAAAAATCACAATCTAAGAAACCTATATAATCAGGAATATTTATATTTATGCTCACACGAATATTCAATTAATATATGTGATTAACGGCATATCCATACCATATTTATACAAAATCCAAAACATCGAATTTGGCATATTGAATTACCGCCGTGCTAAGCGAAGCGCGTATTAAAATGTCAAATTCGATGTTTTCAATAAACATAAAAATAATATTTAATGAAATTGAGTTAAAGACATTATTGTATATATAGATATAATATGAATATTGGGGTTAATTTTGAAAACGATAAACACGCATTTTATTATTTTAAGAAAGTCGCAGGTAATTGGAACGAAAAAGGATATACAAAAACGTCATTGAACTTAAATAAATTACCAGAGGGAATATTTCTTAGAATTATTACCGCCGATTATGATATTTTTGATGGGCTTCTAACGGATAATAGTGATGGAGAAATAGAACTTACGAATAAATACAGGGACGCTATTAACGTAATCCCGTATGAAGTCATTAATTATAACGGAACTAATGCCAAAGAATTACCATTTTTTGATGAGGAAGCTCGCCCAGAGCATAACCCAACCGCATTTATTGGAGTTTATATTAATCACGGACAAGTGAATAAAGCACGAAAACGAAGTGCTCGGGATTAACTCACAAAAATATAATATATATATAAATTGAGTTAAAGATAACATAACATATATATATATATACACAAAAAATGGCATCACAATATACTGAAACTGAAAAAGAAACTATTCGAAAATACCAGCGAAATCTGGCACAAAAATATCGAGATAAACATCCAGAAAAAACAAAGACTTATTCGAAAGAATATTATGACGCTCACCCAGAAAGACGGATAGCAAACAATGAATATTCTAAAAATAAATATAAAACCGATAAGGAATATAGATTAAAACGTATCGCACAGGCAAGAACAGCACAAGAAAAACGCAAAGAGGATATTAAAGTTTATCAACGTGAGTATTTTAAAAAGAACCGGGAAGCAATTCAAGCGCGTCGAAAGCAAAACCAAAAAACAGAAGCGGAATTATAAGTAAATTTTATACCGTTTTCAATCGGAATTGTAATGATAAATAAATCGAATTTATCAGTATTATAAACCATCCGATCAGATTGTAATTCTTTATTTTTATTGAAATACTTATTCAGCAATTCCGCTTGTAATCGGTTTTATAGGCGACTGGCTACGCAGTGGCTACGTGCGGAAATTGACCAACGCATACCAGCACTAGTGTTGGCTTATGTTGAAATATAATATAATTGATATATATATATATATAATTGTTAATTGAGTTAAAGGTATCTTTTCAATATTTATATAATAATGGAATACGTGAAAAAACGAATAGACAAGGAGAATTTTATTTATTTCGATAACGATTATGTTATGTCGCATTATCGGGTTAATAGCAAGGATTACGCTAAGACCACACACGCAAATGCTCTTGTATTATACGAGAAAGACCAACACTTATATGAAACAATAGCTATCAACCAAACAAGACGTTTTTATTTCGATATTGATAGCAAAGACTGCCACATTTCATATAACGATTTAATGATTTTTGGTGATGATTTTAACAATTATTTTAAACGCAAGTATGGATTTTTACCCAAATTCAGAATACATCTAAGTTATGCTGATGGGACGCTTAACCGTAATAAAGATGTTAAATGGATTTCATCCGCTCATATTATTTATACTAACATCGCAACCAAAACGTGCTTTGAGGGAAAACAAATACTTATGGATTTTTTATATGATTACCAAGAGACTAACCAGCATAAGCATTATTTCGAGAAAAATGGCTTAGTCGATAAATCAGTTTATAAGCGCTTACAACATATGCGACAATTAAACCAAAGCAAGGATAACGGTAAGGGTCTAACATTAAAATACATATATTATTGTCCGCTAACAAAAAAACTCATATCATCAAATAAACCAACCTTAGACGATTTAATCACATATATCCCGCAGGAGGTTCAGGTTGTTAATGTTGAGGTTATCGAGAGAACAGATATTATATATTTAAAAGATAATGTGCCATATGATAATGGAACAACTTATACCATACCAGCAAACTTAGAGGTAATGAATAATGTGTTAATTAATATGAAAGAGGATAATTATGTTAATAAACGCACGTGGAGATTATCCTTAGAAGATATATTATATTCACTCCACACAAACGGCATATATGAATATATTGATGTAATAAAACATAGTCTAATTAAACAGTTTTTAAAGAATTCAAGAGTTGGGCGATATGATACAGAAGAATTCGAGTTAAAAAATAAAAAGGTAATTCAGGAATACGTTCGCTCAAAATCATATATTAAGATTAAACAATTAAACAGGGATTTAATCCAGATTTTAACCCCAGAAATTATTCAGTGGATTAATATGAATATGGAAAATGGGCTAGGCGTCGACAGGCAACTAGAATTAAATCATTATGTTTTAACCGGTAAGGATTATTATATTATAACCGACCGCGATAGCACACTCAAAAACTCATATATTTATTATATTGATTGTAAGGTATTATGTATTGATTATCAGTTTATTACGAATAATAAAAAGAAAGTTTTAGTTTGTAAGGAACAACCTTGTTATAATATTAACATCTTAAAAGATGCTCAAAAAACACAGGATTTATTCTTAGAAGAACATACCCAAACCGTCGCGAATTTAAATGATATACCAGTTAGTTATAATAAATCCAAATATATAAAAGCTCCAGTTGGGACAGGAAAAACGTTTTTATGTGCTAGTAAGCATATCAAAGACATTTTAAATAACGATAGTGATGCGGTTATTTTATGTGTTGTTGATACTATTACACTAACAGAAAAAACGTTGGAAGATAAAGAACAATTATTAAAACCGTTTGGATACGATAGAAGTGCTTTGTTTTACTATAAAGATAGGGAGATAAATCAAGATGAGTTGAAAATAATTATTACCACATATGATAGTCTAGAAAAAACAATTGAACGCGTTGATAAGCCTATTACATATATTATCATAGATGAAATAAAAAACGTTCTTAACAGAGTTGTGAATATCCAAGGACAAATGACTATACTCCAGAAATCACAGAAGTTATCAAGATTGTTAGATATAATCAACGGCGAACAAATTATTTCTTGTTTATTTATGGATGCCGATTATGATAAGGAAATTCATTTATTCTTCAAGGAAAATGTTCATATTAATATGTATGTATATAGTCTTATAGACCATATAAAACCACATAAAATTATAATAAAAAGCAAACCACGCGCTTGGGACGAAATGAAACAGTTATTAACAGCAGGACATAAATTTATTATCGCATCGACAACCAATACATACGCGGAGAATATATTAAAGGAAATACAGATATATAAAAACGTGAAATGTGTTATGATAAACGCTAAGGGAGCGACAGGATATAACTTAGAAAATGTTGAAGTTTTTCAGAGCAAGGAATTAAAGGCAAAATTAATTTCTAACCCAGAATTTTGGTGTCATTACGATGTAGTCATTTATACTCCGACGATAATCACGGGAGTAAGTATGAATAATGAAAAACATTTTTATAATGTTTTTGTGTATATATGTAATATGAGCACAGACGCAACTCAGACGGCACAGCTTACACATCGGGCAAGAAACACTCAAACCAATGAAATAACCGTAATCAGTCTTAATATAAACAAGACAATCAACGACACAAATACGACTGGACATCAGACTGACTGCTCATACTATAAACAGTTGAAGAATATGGGGGTCGATGACTATGAAGAGTTCAACACAAAAAAAACAATTTCGGGTTTTGAAATGCTCGAAAAAACATTAAATACTCCCAGCCAATTAATGGAATGTAATAAACTAAAACAACAAATTAAACAGAATGAAAACACACCATTTTACAGCTTAATGCTCTTCGAACAAAATAAAGAAACCAGACGTAAGAATAATATGTTATATGATTATATGGAACGAAACCATTTCTGGGGAGTTAGAAATATAACAGTTGAATTTTTTGACAAACCGCCGGAAACATTACAATCATCTGCTCCAAGTCAAAAAAATAAGATTATTAATTTATCCGGAACAGATTTCATAAATGCTAGGTTTTTAGACGAGGAAGAACACACAAGGTTAGGAGAAAAATACAAGGTTGATACTGATGATAGCCAGGATTTTCACAACTATCAAAAGACGAATAAATGTTTAAATATGGGTTTAACCAACTGGATTTATGATAAGCATCGCGCAGTAATTGACGATATGATGATAAACCGTTATGATACTATAGTCAAAAATTTTTATAAAATAAAACGTCTTCGGTATTATATATTTAATAAACAGTTATATTTTATTGTTGATAATATGAAGTTAGCAGACGATTATGATACGGAATTATTAAATAGCAAAACAAGTGTTAAACATACATATACACACATACTTAATTTATATTGTATTTTTAAGGTGTTAGAAATTCTCGGGATAAATGAATATTCTGACCTAAAAAAGCTGTTATCTAATGAATTAATGTTCGAGAAATCTGAAGATAATCTGCTATTACTTATAGATTTTATGAAAAACAATGATAAAATTATTACATATCTTAACGGTGTTAATAGAACTAGAAATAACAAAAAGGATGCTTACACGAAATTATCAGCATTCTTAACTGGGATTTTTACATATATAGGATTTAAGTTTAAGTTGGGAAGGCAAGTAATCAATAGCAAAAAAGATAAATATATTTCACTCGAACCTAGTTGTAAGAAACAGACGGGAATAGAAGCATTTAGATTACAAACGCTTATGGATAATGAAGAAGACGACCGTCAATTTTATAATAACGAAGGTTATGTAAGTCCTAAGATAATCTATAGTAATAAAACTATTTCGAGAGAATTATACGAGTTATCATTAAGATTATTGACCAAAGATAAGCTTTGTATATATAAAAATATTGAGAATATTTCAAATGAGCAAAATATAATATCTGGAGGTTGTTATGCCACTGCGTAGGAAAGGGGCGTGCCCCTTTGGAACCCCGACCTCAAGCGGAATTGATAAACCGATTTCAAGCGGAATTGACCGATTTCAATCGGAATTGAATTTATTTAAACCGATAAATTCAAATACTTAAAATGATCACCAGGTGCGGAAATTGAAAGGGGCATGCCCGACCTCAAGCGGAATTGAACAGTACGTGCGGAAATTGAAAGCGGAAATTGAAAGGGGCGTGCCCCTTTGGAACCCCGACCTCAAGCGGAATTGATAGGTCGGCACTAATGCTGGGCGTATACAGATATATATATATGTTAATTGAAAACATCGAATTTGACATTTTAATACGCGCTTCGCTTAGCACGGCGGTAATTCAATATGCCAAATTCGATGTTTTGGATTTTGTATAAATATGCTGTGGATATGCCGTTAATCACATATATTAATTGAATATTGTTGTGAGCATAAACCCTAATCTTAGCAATACTTAACGACTTCTTTAGATATATTATACAAAAAACTTAAATGTATTTTTATAATATCTTTATATCTTAACTATGGACCCACGTGATTTTAATAACCTTGATGCCGACACAAAATTCGCATATATAATGTTTATGATAGATAACGACAACAAAAGACAGGCAGAATACACCCGCTTAAAAAAAATAGAACTTGATGACGATGCTAAGCGTATTGAAAAGGCGCGGAGGAAAGCGGTAAGACAGGCGGTTAGATTTAATCAAAAGTTAATAGCGGGTATTTAAATATATTATATACGGATATTGACATAAAAACATATTGATAACAGTATATAAATGAACAGCATACGATACCAATATAATCGAGATATTAAAAAAATCAATGATAACTATACAAAATATGTAGAACAATTAAAAACGGAAAATCCCGACCGCTTAACGACAATACAACAACAAGATGCTGAGTGGATGGCATATATGAAACAATTAAGATTGAGAGATGAAGCCCAGATGAAACGAGAGCGCAAAGTTATAAATTTTATGAGGGATAACCTATGATGAGTTAATTATAATTATATATTACATATGTATATTGACTTAAACATACCTTAACATATATATGTATAAAATGGACACACAACCGACAAAGCATTTCAGAAAGGTTATTACGTCGCAGGGTATTAAAAAGCCGAGTGAATATATTAAAATAATTCAGGATTTAATCCAAGAAAACGCGGATTATAAAAAACAGTTAGAAACTTATGAAGATAAGCGTTTAAATAATGAAGCTTATAAATTAACACTGGATACCGCGCGAATAAAACACGGCGAAGCGGTTAGAGGAGTTAATATTGATTATGACCACGGAAAACACGCGTTATTTAAAAAATATACAGATAATAAAAATATAACATACGAAAAATATCTTACAAAAAAACCTGCGGATATGACCGAAACAGAGTTAAAAAAATCATACAATAATATTAAATATAATACAACAAATGATAACAAAAAATATTACAAGGGGATAATAGAACTGGATTATACAAAAGATGTTAGATTAAATAGAATTCATACCGATTATGCGGATGAATTAACAGATATTATTCGGGAAGCCACTGCGTAGTCAGTCGTATATAGCCACTGCGTAGGCGGTCGCATATAAAACCGATTTCAAGCGGAATTGATATATGTTAAATGACTTAAACATACAAGCGTATATATATTATAAACGAATACAATGGACGAACAACGACACGCACTTAAACAAATTATTAATATCACCGAACAACACACTAACGCGTTGAAAGCATTACACAAACAACAAGAAGAACAGTTAAACAAAAAACACGTTGATTATCTTAGGTTTGAGAATAAAATGCTTAAACAGTATATTAATATTATTACAGATTTACACGAACATAGAAATGAAACATTTAATGAACTGCTAAATGCTCATAGCATACCGTTTATAGAAGGACTAGAGCTAATGAAACAAGAGCATAAATATGAGCACGAAAGACTGACTGATGTATATGATACTGAAAGGGACGAGTTATTAAAAATAATTGATTAATAGCCACTGCGTAGGAAAGGGGCGTGCCCCTTTGGAACCCCGACCTCAAGCGGAATTGATAAACCGATTTCAAGCGGAATTGCAAATTAAATAAATAGAATTTATCGGTATAATAATCCATCCGATCGGATTGTATTTAATTATTTTTATTAAAATACTTATTCAGTACGTGCGGAAATTGATAGGTCGGCACTAATGCTGGGCGTATACAGATATATATATATGTTAATTGAAAACATCGAATTTGACATTTTAATACGCGCATCGCTTAGCACGGCGGTAATTCAATATGCCAAATTCGATGTTTTGGATTTTGTATAAATATGGTGTGGGTATGCCGTTAATCACTTATATTAATTGAATATTGTTGTGAGCATAAATAAAAATATTCCTGATTATATGGGTTTCTTAGATATTGATTGATTAATTCTCTCTTAGTTAATGTTTTTGTTGAAGAAAATCTATAGAATAAATTATAATAATATATGATTATCCGGATTATGGACTGATATCTATATCCAGAATATCTATATAATCTCTCTTAGTTAATGTTTTTGTTGAAGAAAATCTATAGAATAAATTATAATAATATATGATTAATATCAGGATAATGGACTGCTATCCATATCCAAATTATTAACCTAATCTCTCTTACTTACTGATTTTGTTTAAAGAAATCTATAGAATAAATTATAAAAATATATAATTAATATCAGGATTATGGACTGATAAATATGCGTTCGCTTCGCTCAAAATGCCGGGTTAAATGCCGTGTTTTTGAGTGTTTTTGAGTGTTTTATGCTCTAAAAAAAACACGGTAAATAATATTATAGGTAAGCTTATGCCGTCTATAATATTATTTATAAATCCACAGGTTAAATAAAACAGTGTTTTTTTCTATGTAAAAACAGCCCAAAAACACGGTAAAAAACCCGTCAAAAATGGGCCCAAAATAGGCAATATTTCAGGTAAATCCCTTAAAAATAGCCGAAAATATCCAGACCAAAAAAGCAGTCAAATATTACAGAAATTACAGATAAATATCATGTAAATACCTAAAATATGGCCTAAATAAATAGA
>Ga0307966_1004765_pt1 | contig 10096 bp, 10 predicted proteins | sample OrgLakmetagen646_FD_203141 | JGI IMG/M metagenome (GOLD analysis project Ga0307966, IMG submission 203141) | Saline water microbial communities from Organic Lake, Antarctica - #646 | ecosystem: Environmental > Aquatic > Non-marine Saline and Alkaline > Saline | place: Antarctica: Organic Lake... | reverse complement strand
CTGTGTTAGTGTGTATTGATCAGGTACTCCCTGTGATGAAGGCTTGTCGGTCGCCGTGACCTCCGCCCAGGAGGCCATGGGGCTCGAAGGTCTTGGTCGCTTGACTCCAGAGCGAGGTAATTTTTTGTGATTTCCTAATATATATACAACGGCGGGTACATGTTTTTGATATCTCGTGTTGAAATAAATTAACACGGAGGTATATAAGTCAAGTGAGTCAGGAAGGCCGAGAACCCAACAAACAGGAAGGCCGAGAACCCAACCAACAAGTTCCACACTTGGTCAAAGATACAACTTGCTTTTAAAATGAAACTGCCTTTACACGTATTTAAAGAAGACAGTTTTGAAGTGACATAATTTGGCGACGGATAATGCATGCGACCTAAGTTTAACCCTTTTTGTTGTAAACGTAGACAGGGTTAGATTCTACCGTCAAAGTTGCACAGTACGGGTACGGGTACGGATACGGAGGGTTGGTACGGCAAGCAAAACAATTACCCAAGGCACTAGAACTGACAGGTTATGAGCCTTGGACCCTTGCATTACGCTTTTAAAACACCTACACATGTAAAACTTAAGATCCAAGCATTTTGCTGACTTTTCACCTATATAGGGTGTGCTATGCTGCCTTGCTGCTGTCGTGACGGTGTTGTAGCTGAGAGGCTGTAAACCCGGCCCTGCCTTTCTGGCTGCATCCCACATCTCGTGCCAGGCAGGGTGCCTGAGCACGTTGAAGGGGATGCCGCACTCAAACAGGAAGCTGCACACGGCATCCTGTGCTGCACCGAGTCGGTGATGGATGCTTGCATGCTTACACGGCTTGCACTGCTTGCACTGCTTTCACGCCTTGCACGGCTTGCACTGCTTCCACAGCTGAGCCTGCTCTGCTTGCTGGGCTGCACCTCCTGGACATCATCATCATCATCAGCTGCTGCTGCTGCAGAGCGTTTCTGCTGTGGCGCCACGCCCATGTGCTGCTGAGCTGCTGCGCACACGTCATCCGGCACTTTCTGGCAGGCCTGTGCTTCCCTTGCCCTTCACCCCAGCAAGTGAGTGCTGATCCCTGTGTACTCATTCTCACAGAAGCTGCACCTAAACTTGGGTTTCTTCCCTCTTAAATCCATTCACGCCTGTCATATGTTTAAATTAATTATATTTGAATTCAGTGGATCAAGAGGCCAGAGGACAAAAAGTGTCAAGTCAGAGAACAGCCTCTGCTCCCCGCCCTCTCAGCTTCTCAGGCCGCACCGGCACGCGGTACGGGAACGGGTACGAATGGTACGGAACGGCGTACTGGGGGGTCTGGTACGTGTGCCGTTAATTCATATCCCTCTTCCGTGCAGGTGGCTTGTTTGACCCCATGGGCATGAGCAAGAACAAGAACAGCGACAAGGAGGCCGTGTGCTGTACCTAAGCGCGTCTCAGGCGGAGACGCGCTTACGTACAGGAACAGCAACAGCAGCAGCAGCACTCCAAAGCCCCGAGGACTTGCTTCCTGCCTTCCTTGACTTGTTCTGCTATAGCTATGCTAATAATATGCTATAGCAGAACAAGTCAAGGGAGGCAGGAAGCAAGGAGTGGAAGCTGATGTGCCTCTCACGGCTGATGATGTTCAGGAGGATGGTCTGCAGCTCGCTATGTACCCCAACTTGTCTCCGTCTGCTGGAGGTGAGTCGGCAAGGTCTGATTGGATGAAGTTGGGTTGTAAATGATGAAGCTCAATGACTAGTCCTTGAAGTGCTCGTGTGGTGGAAAGCTCCAACATTCATCATTGCGACTAAAATCATACCTACTAGCCCCGTTTAACGCATCTTGCTACAACTGTGCCTTCAACTGCAATGTGACAAGCTCTCTTTTTTATTGAAACTTGGCTTTCGCATTCAAGCCAGATGACTTGACGGAACGAGTTGAATAAGCATTGGTAATAGAAGTGCCAAAATGCTGGAAGTAGCCGATGGTAGGTCTGTACAAAGAGTTGTAGCACAACCCCCCTTGCTAGGCTAAAGCCTGAGGAAAGTAAATGACAGCCGACAACGGTACCAGGCAAATGACAAGCTTCTATAATGAAACTTTGCTTTCACTTTCAAGCAAGGTGGTTGCCGTTTCAATGGGTGAGTTGCCTTCCAATTTGGGTTACGTGTGCTGACATGGATCTTGTGGGGCATCTGCTACACAGTCGCGCCACAAATGTGACGCAAATGTGAGCGTGATCTGCATCTCCTGCTTCCGCTGTTGCTTGTATCATTTTTTAGGGCGCATCTGCATTGCCTCACGTACGCTGTGCACATGAATAATAGTAATTTGCACCTTGTTTATCTTGCTGGTAATTGTGCATGAACTTTGCAACCTGTTGTAGTCTGCTGACATGCATGTACATGGCTTGTAATGAGTGCGTTAGACTGTCTCATAACGAACACGCCGCCTACTATAAGTCTGTACACTCCATCAAATTCGTCTCACTGCTCCCTCATTTTGCTTCTCATTGCAACACAGGAGCAGCGCGCGCATGGCGATGGAGGGGGTGAATGAGGAGGGGAAATCGGTGGTGGCCGTTTCAATGGGTGAGTTGACTTCCAATTTGGGTTACGTGTGCTGATTTGGATCTTGTGGGGCATCTGCTACACAGTTGCGCCACACATGTGACGGTCTGTGAGCATGATTTGCATCTCCTGCTTCCGCTGTTGCTTGTATTATTTTTTGAGGCGCGCGTGCATTGCCGCATGTACGCTGCTGTGCACATGAATAATAATTATTTGCCGCTTGCTTCTCTTGCTGGTAATTGTGCATGAACTTTTGCAACATGTAGTCTGCTGGCATGCATGTACATGGCTTGTACTGAGTGCGTAAGACTGTCTCCATGCACAGGTCGAATAGAGCGAGAACCGTTCATCGTGGCGGTGCAATATTTGCCAAGGCTGACACTTGAGTAATTCATACCTTCCTTCTTGCATTATCTTGCCTAGGCGAAGCCGCGGCCCGCGCCTCAGCTATGGCATCATTGCAGAAGGGCAGCGTGCCAGCAGAGAACTTTGGCCTCCGTGATGAAGCTCGCATGAGTTAGCTGGCGGAGGTCCTATATAAACCCTAAGAATTAAAACCCATCTCCAGCTTCCTAGTTGTTGTATTCTGCTTGCTAGTTGTATTTTTGATGAATTGACAGGGAGTGGTAATTAAATTTGCTATGTTTGGGTCATCAATTTCTCCATTTAAGTATATTAGCCAGATTTAATAAATATGCAACATCACTTAGGCTTGCTTACTAATATGTGCACTGTCAGGCGCACTCCTATTGAAAGGGCAATGGTCAAAAAACAAGCACGCAAGGCTTTAGGACAGTGCTTCTTCAACAGGCATATGCCCTCATCAGCATAATCACAGTGACAGATTTGAACTGAATTCAGGGCAGCACTTCTCTGAAAAGAGATTCTTCTGCGTCTTTTATTGTGGTGCCTAGCACTCACAAAACAAATGTTTAGGCAACCGCTAAGATGCACAGTCACTGGGGGGGAATACAAATGAAAGAGGCACCCGTATGTCTGCTATAGTCTTCCTGTGCATGTCATGGCGTACACTTGTATGAGATGAATCGCAGCCTTTTAAAAGAGTAACTATAACGTGTGCCTGCTCTACAAATAGTGAAGCAATTTATTCCAGGGTCACAGTGGATCACTTCTAAGCCAGTCTCTTGAGCCTCTTTGTGTTCATCGACCCTATTGTATCAAATTCTCGCCCCTCGACTGTAAGGACATTTGAGTGTTTTCGGAAGTAGGTGTGTTTTCCGTTTTCCGCCTCTTCTGTCTGACTTGGTGGGACCCAGTGCACCTATTGGGTGATGCAGAGCCTGAAACAACTTCCCTTCCTAACCCATACTGTTGATGATAACGCTACCTTTATCTCTTTATTTGTACGCCTGGTCCTGCTAACACTAACAATGTCTGTTTATACCAGCCCAGGCATGGCGGCTGCTCAAGTTGGGGGCAAAGCCTGACGCCGGAAGTGGGCCCTTCACGCCAAAAGCACCCTTCTGGGAGAAGCCAGGCTGTAAGTAGATTGCTCTGCACATGATGACCACCGTGATCAAAACTCTATGGCCTATTGCAAGACAATCTAAGATGATCTTGACTTGCACCAGCAGTGGCTTGTGTCACACTCTGCCATTGTTCGTTGTTTGCCTTGCTCAACCTTGTGCATCCATTGGATGGTGCAGAACACATACAAATCCTTTTCAATCCATGTCGGTGGTGTTCTCACTACCTGCGTTCTTTTTTCTTTTTCTTTATTTCCTTCTATTTCAGTGTTGTTTCCCAGGATTTGAAAAACCTTGGTTTCATGTCACCCCCCAATCTGGGAATTTGAGGAAGTGCGTTCTCATGTCTTTTTATTTTCCTGCCCCAGTTCACCGGGAGGCCTGGGGCCTCCCGGCATTTAGTGTTACGTACGTCAATTGTAGGTCGTAAGGAAGCATTTGCTTTCCACTAACAGGGTTTGTCTGAAATTGTAAGTTGGGCAAACTGTCCATTCTAATTGAGTTGTTCATCTATTTGATCCACGGCGTTTCTTAGTGCTGAGCCAAAATAGCTTGTGGACGATATGGGAAGGACTCCACGCTGAATGCTGAGCTCTTTAGTTGTCTCGTGCGCAGCACGTCAAGTGCTGCACATGTAGCCTGGTGCGCTGTGGAATCCAGATGTGCATGAGCGTGCTGAACATAAGCCCCAACTTCTTAGCCGCTGCTGCTGCAGTGCCTAACTCTCATACCTACACACACACACACACACACACACACACACACACACACACACACACACACACACACACACACACACACACACACACACACACACACACACACACATACACATACAAACGCACACAGTGGCAGCAACAGGCCGAAGGCGCCGCTGCTGGTGCAATTCCTGCCGCAGCAGGCAGTGTGAGCAAGCTGGCAGCGCGCGCTCAGCGTAGTGGATCAGGCGCTGCTGGGTGTCTCATACACGCACGGATAGACCTGGACAGTGACCACGAACATCATGATGGGTCCACCCCCACTTTATCGAGTTTTAAGCGTGTACAATGTGTTCTTGTGTGTATAAGTGTGGAGTGTCGTTAGTGTACTGTTTTTTGTTTGCGCGGCTGTCTGCGTGCGGCGCCTGTATTGACAACCGGCAAGCAGTGGACTTTTGCTTAATTTTTTGCCAATGCCATTGATTTTGTTTTGGCTGACCAATCAAGAGGAGTGCATCAACATAGTGCATGCATTTCATTTTCTGAATCCAGATTTTTGTAGGGTGCTTTCAAGCATACATTCGAATTGTTGCATCCATGTTTTGATTTAAAGCCATATCAAAGCAGTGCGCTGTGCTTTGAATCTCTCCATGTGATGATTGGGTGATCTTCTGCCAAAGGTAGTTAACTGGCTGCTGACTGGTCTCAATCAGCCACAAACAAATCCAAGCATTCAAGGATAAGTTCTTGGCGAGTAACTAAAACGCGGCCTAGTTGGACGTTTTAGTGGTCAATCGCTCGCAACTTAGTCTACCGTTGTTTATTTGGAAATTGCAACGTACCAATTTATAGCAAAATTAAAGGTCTTAAAACTTATGTCTAATTGCATTACCTTGACCCCCATGAGGACCGTTGACCCCCATTCCTGAGGAAAGTCCTCTAATAGTCCTTGCACGGATGAAACTTATTAATGGGCCCTAAGAAAGAAGAACCAAGAGGGCCACAGTGTCAGGCATTCAAGAAAACGGACAAAAAACGATGCACACGTACCTCCGAGCCTGGTGCATTATATTGTGGGACTCACCGTGGATGGGAGCTGCGAAGGTGTGTGAAGTGTGTAATAAGGCAAGGCTTCAATTCATGTCTATAACCAGAGCCGCGTTGTGTGTGCCTGCGCACATTGCAGTAACAAGGAGCAAACAACAGACCCCCCCAATAAGTGCACAGCGACGGTAAAGCTCGGCCATCAATGTACAAGGCTAGCAAAACAGGGATCGTCATTATGTCAGCAGCACGAGAACAAGCTCCAAAAGGATGGAGCAAAAAGGTGAGGTCCGCTGAGTTCTGCTTGCAGAGAGAGTTCTGCTTGCAGAGAGAGTTCTGCTTGCAGAACTCCGGTTTTTGCTGGTGAGTGACTTTTTGTGTGATGCTTTTTTGCACAAAAATGCCACCCTCTATAGGTATCTGGGTTTGGGGGCAAGATCAAATGTGCTTGCCCTTGTAGTGCAGTTGCTTTGTGTTCTGTTTGCTGTGTTGGTGCTTTCTCTTTGCGGGCAGACTTGCGTGTCATTGGCCCTGCCTATTTCCTATTTCCTTTCCTTAGTCTCCTTTGTTCTTAGGTTTTCAGTTTCCTTTTCTTGGTCGTTCCTCCCTTCCCAGATGTAATGTCTCCTGCCTTTTGAAAGAGCCGTAAAATAATAATAGTTCTGTTTGGCTCAACCTGGGGTACGATCATAAGTGCATAAGGTGTGATACTTATATATACGTGCAGAAGGTGTGATGTTTAAGAACACTGCAGCAACGGAGAATTTGCTCACATCCACACTTTTTTTCCAACTGATAATGCGCAGTGTTTTTTCGTGGTTAACGGCTTGCTTTGGCGGCAGGCCTCCTCCCAGGAACGGACCCGCCCAAAACACACGCTCAAAGACACGCCTGACTAAGCAGGTGGAGACGATTACTGTCTTAAGTTCTAACGCTTGACTAAGCTGGTGAAGACAAATACTGTCTTGAGGTGTTGTTCAGACGCTTTTGCTGATGCACTGATCCATTGTCTGAACAATGACCAACTTCCTATTGGTCAAACCTGGTGCTCAATAGTGCTAGGATTGTGCCAGCACTAAACATAATTCAAAGGGGTGCATGGATGGATGGCACAGGAGATTGGAGACCACAGGCAATGGCGCTAGGGTTGTGTAGGTAGTATATAGTATACATGTAGGGTTGGCCAGAACTGTTTATCTGCACCGTATATGACCGTATGTATGGTGGTTTCCCTGCCAAAAATACCATGTATACACCGTACATACCTATAAATGTATGGTTTTGGCAACCCAATATATGTATGAAGCTTGACTAAACCACACTTTGTGCTCCAGACATCTCAACAAAAAAATCTATCTGTGAAATTTGTGTCGAGAAATACTTGGCAAGCTAGTCCAGATTCAACATTTGGCCCTTTTATAAGGTTCCCGCCTCCAATACAAATAATATGCCACGCACTTGGGGCACAATTTGCTTACGATGAACAGGAAGAGTGCAAACAGGATGTGTTTTGTGCGGTAAATGTACCCAGAAATACAGGTCTTACAGGTTTTAAAGATCAAGCCATCAGGCAAAACGTGCGATTGCTAGGCAGTAATGCAGAGAATTGATATGAAATCAATAACCCATTTACCACGCAATACAGGATGCTCAGCTACGGCATATTTCCTTTGTCCCAACATTTTTTTAAGCACGATATCGCATTCCAAAAATTTAATGACATGCGATCTAAACAAAAACCTGAAAGTGATGGTTCGACATAAAACCTACCTCACCGTTGCTCCCACAGGAGATGCAACACCTGGGAACCGAAGTGATTCGCCGCTGCAAAGACGCCCATACTGGCACAATGCGTGACCTCATGAAAATCATCTACGGAGGGCCTAGCCCAACTGATTCCCTTGCAAAACCTGGTTGGATCTATATGTATAGGTAAGAAATAAAGAAACCAACCCACACACTCACCCACACGCACATTCACACACACGATCTTTGTGGTGTTGTCTTTGGATGGTGGCAAGTAGAGTGTCCTGTAATTTTACTTTGTTGCTCAAAAGTGAGGACGGAATCACCACAGCCATGTTGAATATCCAGGACATAAACAATTATCAATCCTTTGTGTAAAAGTAAACGTCTAAGTCTGAAATACCGGTCTAGACATTGGAGAGTGGAGAGTATATGTATTGTTGCACTTTGAGCCTGAGCCATCGTCTGCTGCCTCCGCTTGACAAATTCAAACTTCAGAGTGATAACGGCAGAGTGAAATTGCTCTCCTCGCAGGAAGTCTGACGGGAAGCCAAATGAGTATAAAGTGGGATCGCACCACGGAAGGATTGGGGTGAGTCAGAAATTGTGACTTACCGCAGTAACATGTACTCATTCCGCACCCCTCAAGAAAATAGTTGCTTTTACCCTGTCCGCACCAATTCGCACCCCTGTCAATATATATTATAGTGCTTGCCGCATCATTCCGCAGGGGCAGAATGCACCAAGAGACCAGAAAGGCACCAAGAGACTCAGAGATGCCATTTCATTGTTCTTATCCAAGGGCACTGATCTCATTAATATGAGTCTGGTTTTGCCTTCTACTAGTCTTTCCTAACTCAAGCCCTCATTATCATCACCCCATCCCTGCTGCTTGAATTTCTGCCCTTCCTCTAGCTGTTGCTGCTCAAGCTGCTCGGCAGTTTGGGGGTGCCCTGCAGAAGCTGGCCACCCCTGTCTGGACACGCCCCACTGGGGCTCTCGGGGGCTCAATCTCACTCATGACCCGTCAAATAGTTATTTAATGAATTCGCAATAATCCGCACCCCCTCAAATATTTATTTATTTCAGGGGGTTGAGTTGGCCGAACCCCCCAAAAACATAAAATTTGCGGCGTGATGTAATGTTACTAGTTACTACGGTACTTTTCGGGGATACTCCACGCATAGAACACGCACATAACATCTCCGCACAGACTGTTGGTTGACATCTGTCAGGCAGGCAGTCCAGACCCTTGTCTTATCAGGGTATTTCATCACCAGCATTCTCAAGGGTAAGCATGCACGCAGCAACAAAAAACAAGGCTGTCCTTGCGGTCAGCGAGTATCGGCTTTGACTTTGATGGATGTGGTACCGGCAATCGTTTTAAAACCTTCCGCTAAAGTTGCTTGTTATTGAAGCATGCGGCATTTGCAAGGTTGGCCAAACCTGTATGTATGCAACGTATATGACCGTATATCTGGTAATTTCCCTGCCAAAAGTTTCATCTATACACCGTATGTAAATATGGTTCTGTCCAACCATTGGCATCTGTGTTTGTGGATGGGGTTTTATGGTACGGCATTGGTAGCCATTCCCTGGAACAAAGTGGTCAAGGTATCTCAAATGCTGAGCTGAATGAAAGGGGGCATTGCAATCCTCCTTTAAACACAGAGATTATGTTGTGAGCTTTATCATTTTGCAACGTTTTATTTGCTGCAGGAGGATAGGGTGGCTGAATGGGAGAAGCGCTGCAAGTACAAGGCTGTGACTGTGGCAACCTGGCCAGCCCTGTTTGCATGTGCAGCTGAGCAACTTATCAACGTGGAGTTGCAGGTGAGCTGGAAGGGAGGTGGGACATGCAGATGAAGCTCTGGGAGTAATAATGGGGACATTGGGATGACCCAGTAGAGGTGTTGCAGAGGTGTGTAAGTTTAGGCGACCTAGCATGAAAGCTAGATTCCCTTTTTCCCTCCATAACATGAGCATTGGATGGATTTCCATGCAACTTTGTGTAATTGCCCTACCTCACTTTGGTGTTGAAAGCCCACACCTTGGATGCTTAATACCTAAGCAAGATCAAAAAAACGGCGGGGTAACTCAGACAAAGAAGGGAGCCGTGGTGTAGCGGTACTTATTTGTTTCCCTCGTCCCTTCGTCACCTTTGCCCCTCTTCATCCTCTAATGTGTATGCATTCTGGCACCCTCTTTGGTCTGCCTGTCCCTCCTCGCTGTGAATGTGCAGGGCAGAGGGTTGTGGATGAACGTCTTGCCGGCTTGTGAGGGATGTGGATCAAAACACAGGGAATGGTTCAAGGCTCCCTCTGAAGCTATTCAGCAAGTAGTCTCGCACTGGTACGTATTTATTGCTCTGTCTGTATATCACGTCCTTTGATACTCGCATACCGTTTTCACTTTTCTGGTCCTTGCTGGGCACATTGGAATCCACAGCCACATGGAATCCACAGCATCGATTGCAATAATCTTCCCTGACTCAGGCTGCACTGCACACTTCTTACGACAGCATAACAAATGATGGGCTTGGTCCATCGAGCGTTAGCATGCAGGTTTCTTCAGCACCCTT